>Ga0082212_10002265_pt1 | contig 28258 bp, 25 predicted proteins | sample TergutNt197P3_FD_71548 | JGI IMG/M metagenome (GOLD analysis project Ga0082212, IMG submission 71548) | Neocapritermes taracua P3 segment gut microbial communities from Petit-Saut dam, French Guiana - Nt197 P3 | ecosystem: Host-associated > Arthropoda: Insects > Digestive system > Gut ...
TGAATACAGGGGCTGACGCCCCGACTCTCTGTGCCGGGAAAACCGGCGCCATTCAGTCCGAAGGGAGGTGAAACAGTGAACAGCTATGAGGTGTTGTTCGTCATCGCGAATGCGCTTGACGACGAGAGGAAGGAAGCTGCCGTCGAGGCCGTAAAAAGCGTCATCGAGGACGGCGGCGAGGTCGAGCGTGTCGATATAATCGGGACGCGCAGGCTTGCCTATCCTATCGACAGGAAGAGCGAGGGCTACTACGTGCTCGTTGAATTCAACGCGCCGCCGGAACTGCCCAAGGAACTGGACAGAAGGCTCAGGATCTCTGACGATGTGGTCAGGCATATCATTATCAACAGGGACGAAAAGTAGAGGTGCAAAATGAATATGGTTATACTGACGGGCAACCTCGTGAGGGATCCCGAGAAGACTTACGCAAGCAGCAATATGGCCATTACGCGGTTCACGGTAGCGGTCAACCGCTTCTCGCGCAAAGAGGGCGGCCAGGACGCGGACTTCATCCGCGTGACCGCGTTTGACAAGCAGGCGGAACTCGTTGAGAGGTACCTGCACAAGGGCAGCAAGGTCGGCGTCGAGGGCAGGATCCAGACGGGGAGCTACGAGAAGGACGGCAAGACCGTCTACACCACCGACGTGATTGCCAACCGCGTCGAATTCCTCGACCGCAAGGAGCAAGGCGGGGGCGGAGGCGGAGGCTTCGGCGGCGGAAGCTATGGAAGCGGCCCGGCCGACCAGTTTTCCGACCGGCCCGACACAGGCTTCCCGGCGCCGCCGGCAGCGCCGCAGGCGCCGTCGGCCCCTCCGGACGGGTTTGCTGAAATCGATGACGATGATATGCCGTTTTAGCCGGCGCGGCGGCCGCACGGCGGCTGCGCGGGAACGGCATGTGTGAAGTAAGGAGAAATTTTTATGGAAAAACAGAAGAGGCAGGGTGGCGTACGGCGCAAGAAGGTATGCCCGTTCTGCGCGGACAAGATCCTCAAGATCGACTATAAGGACGCCGATCTTCTGAGCAAGTACATTTCGGAGCGCGGCAAGATAATGCCAAAACGGATGACGGGCGTTTGCGCCATACACCAGCGCGAGCTGGCCAGGGCGATCAAGCGCGCGCGGATCGTGGCGCTTTTGCCGTATGTGAGAGACTGACCGTGGGCCTGGGCATACTGTCCAAAATCGTAAGGCCATACATTGTCGCGGCTATTGTCTGTATCGGGATAATGGGCGTGCTGCGGCTGGCGCTTGACGTCTCCTGGTACTATGTGTACCCGGGGACGCTTGCGGCCTTCGGCATTTTCGCGGCGATCTTTTTTTCCGTACAGAAGAAAATGGTCATCAGCCTGCTCCAGGCCGCGCACGACGAGATAGAGGACACCCTGCGATTTTCGGTCGCGAACAACCCGCTGCCGCTCTGCCTCGTGAACGGCGAAGGGGCGGTCGTGATGGCGAACGAAAAGTTCAAGGCGATCTTCCCGGGCTCGAAGGTATTCAAGACGGGAATCGCGGACATCATAGGGGTCGGCCATGTCGCGGCGCTCCGGGCCGACAAGGACTCGGAAGCCCGGATCGCGGTTGGCGATTCGGAATACGCCGTGCGGGCGGTATACGTGAGCCCGGCCGGCAACAGCAGCGCCATGTACTTTTTCTTTGACATAACCGATTACGAGGCGTTGAAGAAACTCTACGAAGACGAAAAGCCGGCGTGCCTGTACCTGGTCGCGGACAATTACGACGATATCCTCCAGGCTTCGCCCGACCAGACGCGCGGCGTGCGCGCGGGCGCGATCGAAAGCGCGGTACGCGGGTTCGCGAAGGAGCTGGAAGGGGCGCTTCTCCGGTACAGGGAGGCTTCCTGGCAGATAGTGTTCGACCGGAAGAATTACAGGAAGCTTGCGGAAAGCGGGTTTTCGATCCTCGATACGGCCAGGTCGCTCGAGAACGACGCGGATTTCCCGACCTCGTTCAGCATTGGCATCGGCCTTGCCGACATGCCGGCCCAGGCGGAGGAATACGCGGACTACGCGCTTGACCTCGCGCGCGGGCGCGGCGGCGACCAGGCTGTCGTCAAGACGGCGGACCAGGTATCGTATTACGGCGGCAGGGTCCAGGTAATCGAGAACCGCAGCAAGGGCAAGTCCCGCGTCATGTCGCATGCCATACGGCAGCTTATCAGCGATTCGGGCGACGTGCTCATTATGGGCCATCGTCACGCGGACATCGATTCGCTGGGCGCCTCGATCGCGCTCTACCGCATGGTCCTTGCGCGCGGGAAGGAAGCGGCAATCGTGAGGGCGAGCCACAACCGGTCGCTGGACGACGCCATGAACATCGTGACGAAGAGCGGGAATTACCGCTTCATACACCCGGAGGACGCGCTCGGCCAGATAAAGGGCGACACGCTGCTCATCGTGATCGACACGCACGTCCCCGACATGGTAGAGGAGCCGGCACTGCTCGCGAAGGCGGAAAAGATGATCCTCATCGACCACCACCGCAAGCGGGAAAGCGTCATAGAGGGCGCGACGCTCACGTATATGGAGCCAAACGCCTCGTCAACCGCGGAGCTTGTCACCGAGCTCCTGCAGTTTGACGACAACATACGAAAGCTGAACAAATTCGAGGCCGAGCTGCTGCTCGGGGGCATTTTTATCGACACAAACAATTTCTCCGTGAAGACGGGGACGAGGACCTTCGAGGCGGCGGCGTGGCTCAGGATGAACGGCGCGGAGACGACGACCGTACGGCAGCTCCTCAGGGGCGACATGGACGATTTCCGGCAGCGCGCCAACATAACGGCCAACGCGGAATTCACCGGGGGCGGCACCGCGATATCGAAAAATGAAGGGAAACACGACAACGCGCAGATTATTATCGCGCAGGCGGCGGACGAGCTGCTCGACATCAAGGGCATACGGGCGAGCTTTGTCGTCGGCGCGACGAAGAAGGAAGTGGTGGTCAGCGCACGGTCCCTGGGGGACGTCAACGTGCAGGTCATCATGGAGAGGTTTGGCGGCGGCGGGCATCTGACGATGGCGGCCGCGCAGGTCAAGGATACGACCATCGACGAGGTAATAGCCAAGCTGAAAAAAATCATTCGCGAATCGGAAGGAGAGAACAAATGAAAGTAATATTGTTAGAAGACGTGGTCGGCGCCGGCAGGGCGGGCGACGTGGTCGAGGTGAAAAACGGATACGCGCGCAACAAGCTGCTCCCGTCGGGGATCGCGATCGAAGCCAACAAGACGAATATGAAGACGCTGGAACACCGGCGCGCGAAGATTGCCGTGAAGAAGGCGGCAGACAAGGAAATCGCGCAGGAACTCGCGGTCGTGCTCGAAGGCAAGCAGGTCGACTTCACGATGAAGGCCGGGGACGCCGGCAGGCTTTTCGGCTCGGTAACGGCGCAGGATATCGCCGAGGCCGTCAACGAGAATCACGGTTTCGAGATCGACCGCAGGAAACTGCTGCTTGACTCGCCGCTCAAGGAAGTCGGGATGCATGAAGTCAGGTACCGCATCTATCCCGAAGTCGAGGCGGCAATCAAAGTCAACGTGCTCGCGGAGGGCGCGCCCGTGCTTCCGGCAACGGCGGGCCTGAAAGACACTTACGCGGACGAAGACCTCGAGGACGAGGAAAAAGACGACGACAGCGAAGGCAACTATGTCTATGACGCGAGGGACGAGGAAACAGGCGGCGCGGCGGCGGCCGAGGCTGGCGACGCGGACGCGGATGCGGATGCGGGCGCGGAAGATGAAGACGATGCGGACGCCGAAGCGGACGCTGACGATGAAGACGGCGCGGACGCCGACGACGATGCCGACGAGGCCGACGACGCTGGGGACACGGGCGATGCAGCCGAAGCGCCCGGGGACGAGGGCGCGGATGACGAAGTGGACGAGGAGCCCGATGCCGACGCGGTCGATGACGGCGCGGACGCCGACGATGATGCTGACGCAGGCGATGAGCCCGATGACGACGCAGGCGATGATGACGACGCGGACGATGAAGGCGGCGCGGACGATGAGCCCAATGCCGACACAGGCGCCGATGCCGACGCCGACGATGATGATGACGGCGCGGACGATGAGCCCGATGCCGATGCCGACGATGATAACGCCGACGCCGACGATGATGATGACGTCGCGGACGATGAAGACGGCGCGGACGAGGAAGACTAGACGATGAGCGACAGAGAGCTCCCGCACAGCTTTGACGCGGAACAATCCGTGCTCGGCGCCGCGCTGCAAAACGCGTATGCCGCCGACGAAGCCGCGGAAACGCTGCGCAGCGAAGACTTCTATGACAGATACCACGCGGAGGTCTTTGCCGCGATCGCGGAGCTCGCGGAGGCGGGCACTGCTGTCGATCTCGTCACTGTCTCGGAGGCGCTGAAAAGGCGGGGCATGCTTGACGCGGTCGGCGGCGCACGCTTTCTCGCCGAGCTTGTCTCGGCGGTGCCGGCGCCGTCCAGCATCCGGCATTATGCCGACATCGTGCGCGAGCACGCCACGCGGCGAAGGCTTATCGAGACGGCGGGGAATATTGTCGACCAGAGCTTTGCGGGCGAGGACGACGCCGCTGCCGTGCTTGATTACGCGGAGAGGGAGATCCTTGAAATCGGGCGGAGCGGCCAGAAAGACGATTACACCCATATTTCGGCCGTGGTGGACAACAACATCATTCGTATGGAGGAGCTGAGCAAGCTTGGCGCAGGGGACCTGACGGGGCTGACGACGGGCTTCATCGATCTGGACAGGCTGACGCTCGGGCTCCAGGCCTCGGACCTGATTATTCTTGCCGCGCGGCCGGGCGGGGGCAAGACGTCCCTGGCGCTCAACATAGCGCTCAACGCCGCGTTGAAAGCGCAGGCCGTAGTGCTTGTGTTCAGCCTCGAGATGTCCAGGGCTTCGCTCGGGCAGAGGCTGCTCTCGGTGCATGCGATGGTCGAGCATACGCTGATCCGCAACGGCCAGGCGATCAAGGACACGGCCAGGGCGGCGCGGATAGGGGAAGCCGCCCAGGAGCTTGCCGGGACGAAGATCGTCATCGACGACACCTCGTCGATTTCGATCGGCGAGATCAAGAACAAGTGCCGCAGGCTGAAGTCAAAAGAAGGGAAGCTCGACCTTGTGGTCGTGGACTACCTGCAGCTGATGGATTTCGGGGGCAGCGGCAAGGCGTCGTCGCGCCCGGAAAACCGGCAGCAGGAAATCGCCACGCTGACGCGCATGCTCAAGCAGCTTGCCCGCGACATCGACTGCCCCGTGCTTGTCCTGTCGCAGCTCTCGCGGGCGGTCGAGCAGCGCGGAAGCCATGTGCCTGTGCTCGCGGACCTGCGCGAGTCGGGCGCGATCGAGCAGGACGCGGATATCGTCATGTTCATCTACCAGGAAACCGACAAGGGGGACGGTGAAGGCCCGGACATCAACCTTACGCGAAAGCTGTCCGTAGCAAAGCACCGCAACGGGGAAACGGGCGCGATTACGCTGCGCTGGCTCGGCGAGTACACGAAGTTCGCGCATTACAACAGGGAGGCGGACTGGCTTGCCAACGTCGGCAACATGGCCGATGCCGATGCCGGCAGCCCTGATCCGGACGAGTAGGATTGCCCTGGCGCCCCGGCGGTTTTTCCTGCTGTTGGCTGACTGGATATTATGATTTTTCCTGCTGTTTGTTGACTGGATATAAAGGGGGAGCCTTTTGACGTACTCGATCGAAAAACCGAAAAACATCAATCTCGAAGACACCGCGGTCCCGAACCTGTTCATTACGGACTTCATGCCGGACGTGCCGGACGGGGATTTCGTGAAGGTCTATATCTACGCCTATATGTGCTGCCGCCAGGGAATCGCCCTGACGCACAAGGAGCTTGCCGACAGCGTCGGGCTCAGCCCCGAAAAGGTGCTGTCGGCATGGCGGTATTTCGCGGAGCGGCGCATAGTGAAACTCAATCCGCAGAAAGGCGGCGACGCAGCGCATTTCGACGTTGAGTTTCTCGACGTCAAGGGCATGCTCTACGCGGGGGGGCAAAACGGCAAGGCCGACGCGGACGGGAAAACCGGGGCGGCGAGCCTGGGTGACCCGGAGCTGGCCGCGCTTTTCAGCAAGATCGCGGGGATATGCGGCGAGCCGTCGGTAGGCGGCAGCGACGCGCAGCGCGTCATCTCCTGGATTGAAGAGGACGGCGCGACGCCTGAAATTATTGAGTTCGCCTATCTTCACTGCCAGGGCAAATACGGCAAGACGGATGCGCGGTATGTCGGCAAGGTCGTAAAGAAATGGTGCGGCCGCGGGCTGAAGACCCGGGCGGAAGCGCTTGACTACCTCGCCGAAACCGACGTCCGGAACGCGTCGTACAAGAAGCTGATGGAAGCGCTCGGCATGCGTTACAGCGTCATCACGGCGGCCGAGGAAAAGATATTCGACCGCTGGCTTGACGATTTCGGCTATACGCTTGACCGCCTGCTCGAACTGGCGGAGAAGACAGCCGGCGTCGGCAACAAGCTGAAATACCTGGGGGGCATCATCCGCAAGGAGCGGGAAGCCGAGGGCAAGGAAGGGGACGGGGCTTCCGGCCCGCGCGGTACCAGGGGCGGGATGAAGGACCGAAACGAGTACTACAGGGAGACGCGCCTGAAGAACGAAGACGCCGCCGCCGCGCGCCTGGAGGAAGTATACGGGGCCGCGCCGGGGGTCAGGCAGGCGGACGAAGAGATAGCTTTGCTCAATATGGAGCTCGTCAAGACGCTCACCTCCGGGGTGAAGGACAAACAGAGGGCGGTAGGGAGCCTGAAAAAGGAGATCGCCGCCGCCGCGGATCGCCGGAAAGCCCTGCTCGAAGGAGCCGGCTACGCGCCGGACTATACGGACATTCATTACGCCTGCCCGCGCTGCCAGGACTTGGGGATCCTTGAAAACGGCGCTTCATGCGATTGCTATTCGATCAAGCCGCCCGCCGGGAAAAAATAACGCCCCTCATCCTGTAATCGCAAGCAAGGGACGAGGGACGTACCTCGTTTCTGAACTTGGATGGAACTTGGGACGAGGGAGGCTTGGTGTGTACCCCATGTCAAGTACATTGGAATAAAAAGCCAGCCTGTTTAGCTTCGGTGACAGTAAACCAAGCAAAAAAATGCAAAAAATTGCGGTTGTGAACGATTTTATCGCAAAAAAAGCTGAAAAAAGGGGAAAAACAGCAAAATTCGGCGTAAAAATCGTTCATAACCGAAAAAAAGTGCAAAAAAATGGCTCTCTCACTGGCACTGCAAGAGAATGTTTTTCCTGTACCCACATATTCCCAGCACGATTTAGCATCCACGATGCGTGAACTGCGTGAACAGTCACATAAACCCATGACAATCCCCGCAAATACAAACAAACCCATGACAATCCCCGCAAATAAAAAATCCGAAGGGTTCACACTGGCTGGTCGTGTCAAAAACCCACAGATTCGCCCGGGAAAAGGCGCTGCGCATCAAAGACCTTAAAAAACGAGAATTTTGTGCTGCTGCGGCCACTCAAAGCCGGCTATATCCTGTGTCTCTGTACCTGCTCTGTCGCGATCCACCCTACCCGTCCGTCGTATGGCGAATGGTACAGGCCCCAGCCTGTCCCCTCGTTGGTTGCGTAATATATTACGTAAATCAATTCGACATCGGTTTGGTAGAACTCTTGCACTTCCCACCACAGGTCTGATGACGAGTGCCGGACGTCCCCGATTATTTCCGAAGAAAACGAAGGTTTTTCGTATGCGTAGACGTTGCCGTCCTCCCCCTCGTTAACAACTGCCCAGACGCCGACCCCATGCCCGCCAGTGCCCTTGGACTCGCCATACCACACAAGGTATTCCGCGAATTCCGGGTACATAGGGGCATAGTCCTCTTCCCGCGGCCATATTGATTCGGGCCAGTGGGCCTCATTCCATTCTTCGTATTCCTCATCTGTAAGCGACGCCCTGAACTCCGCGAACTCTTCGGCTATCCTGGCCTGCTCTGCTTCCCATTCATCCAAGGGCGCTTCCAATTCTTCGGGCGCTGGCTCTGGCGGCTGGTTGCCAGGCGGCGGATGCCCTGCTTCGGCCTCGGCCGCCGCCCCTTTTTCATCGTCGCCAGCCAGCGGGGGCGCATCCGCTGCGGCATCATCCGGCCCGTCCTGCAAGAACAAGAACACCAGCCCGGCGAGCAAGGCAAACACGATTATTAGCGGGACGATGATGGCCCCGGCGATGATTCCCGTATACTTCTTTTCATCTTCCATTTTCACTTCCTGTTGAAAAAAGCCGGATTTGTCACAGCATCATGCCACAAATAAAACAAAACAAATCAATCTCGCTTGTATTTGTTTCGCAAATACTTCTCGACGGCATCTTTCGAGGAATACCAAAGGCCGTCCAGGCCAATCGAGGCTTCAAGCCTGCCGCGCGTAGCCGCCTGCCTGAGCATGGCGTAGGAGCGTTCCTTGGTTTCAAGCGTTTTCAGCGGCACGAGCTTTTTCGGGCCGGCTACGGCCGGCGTGATGAACCTGTTGATATTGTCGATTACTGCCCGGGCAAGGATTTCTGCCAATGGCAGGGCATCGCCTTTGTCCGCCTTGTCTAAGGCCGATAGATACGCGAGCCTGCGTTGCTTCAGTATTATGGCAGGCGGGGATCCGAGCCGTACCAATATGAGGTTCAGAAGCAATCTGCCCGTGCGGCCGTTCCCGTCGAGAAACGGATGGATCTGCTCAAACCGGCAGTGTATCCTTGCCAGGCTGAGCGGGACTTCCGGGGCATCGATTCCGCCAGCGATGATTTTTTCGCAGACTTCGTTTGCGCCGTCGACAAAAGAGCGCATCATGGCGGGGATTTCCGTAAAAGACGGCGGGGTCATCCCGCCGGCAAACGGCAAAATGTCATGCTTCCGGTACCCTCCGGCAGTTTCCCCCGGCAATGCGTTTTTATGCGGCGATACCGCCCAGACAGTCGAGACGAGCTGTTCATGGATATTCCGTATCTCTGTTACAGCAATAGTTTCCTTGGCATTCCGCTCTATATCTGTACGCCGGGCCTGGGAGTAAACCCAAAGCGCCGCCCTGCCATAGCCCTCGACCTCAAGATAGTCCTTCAGTTCCTTTCTTCCGACAGAGCGTCCGTCTTCAAGCAACGTCCTGACTTCGCGAAGCACAAGCGTGTTGCCCTCGATCGCGGTCGAGTTGTGCGCTTCGACATACCATATGTTTTCCCAGATAGCTTTTGCCTCATCCGCGCTTGGCAGGCCGCCATAGTTTTTCAGGCTCTCTACGCCAGCCGCGAACTGCAGGAAGACAGCCTTTCTGTTCGGGCGTCCTCTCTTAAGCGACATTGTGTCCTTTTTGTTTTTCTCCATAGGTATATCTTAACGGAAATTTGTCACATAAACAAATGAAAAAACATTTAAAACAGATTTAGGGCTGTATTGAGAAAGGGACCTCCCTCGTCAAATCGCCCAAATACCCCCTTTCGCAAAATAAGGCGCGGCTTTCTTGTAGAGCAGTGCAACGATTCCATTAAGGAATGACGTGATGCTTTTGGAATTGTATCAATGCGTTTTTTTAAACTACAATCATTTTAAAGATGCCAATTTTTGAATCCGAAATGCTGAAAGGAGGAGAATATGCCATATTTTCGTTACGAACCACTGAAGGAGGGCATTTTAAGAGATGACGGGTATATATCGCCCCCGTATGTTATCGACGCCCATGCCCATCTCCACCTTCATATCCCAAGAGCCGGAGAAAAGCCGTTCAAGGATTTTTGGGGCGTTACAGAACAGCTTGGATCCAAGGAGAAATCCGGGTTCATCGACCCGAAATCCCTTATCTTGGAGATGAACCGATATGGAGTGGACAAAGCCGTCATCCTTGCCGCGGATGCCATGTATATAGACTTTGACCAATATGTAAAGTACCTGGAAGAGTATCCTGACCGCTTCATAGGCTTCTATTGGCCTCAATATGACTGGGCAGACGTCGATAGGGGGAAAAAGCCCATCGACGCGCAGGGGCTGGCCGACCAGACAGAGATAATACTTGACCACCCTCAGATAAAAGGGCTGGGCGAAGGCTTGATATGGGAAGCCGCGATGTTTTGCGACAGGAAAGGATGGCCGGCCGACGATATCCTGAAGTTCATGATGCCGATGCTGGAGGTCGTGGCCGCGAAGCAGGCCCCGATAATCTGGCATTCAGGACCGCATCCATATAAGTTTGAGAGGACGCCAAGCACTACGCGAAAGAATTACAGGGGATATGGCGGAAACTTTATCGTTGACCCCATGATCTACGATGAAATTGCCGCGCTCTTCCCGGAAATCCCCCAAATCATCGCGCATTGCGGCGTCCAAGGCAGCTATTTCTATGGGTCTTACGTAGACCACGCGATGATGCTGGCGGCCATCCATGAAAACGTGTTCCTGGAAACATCCATGGCACCGGCGGAATTAATCGAGAAAGCTATACATGACCCCGCCATCGGGGCGGAAAAGCTGGTTATGGGATCCGATTTCGGCGCCACGTCAAGCTATTATGTACACGACGGGAAAGTCTTGCCTTCCTACAAGAAAAAGCCTTTCCCGGAGCTTCCGGGCGGGCATATCGAGCAAGCGCTCCGCGTGCTTAACGAGGTAGTCATGACGCCTGAGGAACGCCGCTTGATCATGGGCCAGAACATGGCAAGGATCCTCAAGCTATAAGAATAAACCGCTTATAGGCAGGAATTATGCATAAATGTATTGAAGGCGTTTTGCTATGGTGCAATAATAGCAATACGGTTATTCTTTGTGCCAAAGGTAAAGCAAATGAATATTATGCAAATCAAATGCTTTTGGGAAGTAGTCAAGACTCAAAACGTCACACTGGCAGCAGAACGGCTATACCTGACACAATCCGCGGTGTCGAAAAAGATATCTTCTCTTGAAAAAGAGCTGGACATCGTTTTGTTTGAGCGGCGCAACCGCAATATACTGCCTACTCCTGAGGGAAGGGAGCTGCTTGAAAGCTTTGGGGAAATACTTGCCGCGTATGAGAAAACGGAAAAGACCGTAGACATAATTCGCAAATCGCGAGGCCAGTTCGATGGGGTGGTAAGGATGTCATTGATTCCTGCCGTGGAAAACCTTGGAGTGATCACGGCAATAAACAACTTCTCCGCGATCAACAACAGTTTTAAGCCAGTGCTGGAAATCGCGGAAGAGAATTTGATAATACTGTCGCTGCAGGCAGGGTATTGCGATGTAGCGTTTTGCTCAAGCCTCATGCTTGACAAACAACTATACTGCATGGAAAAGTATTCGACAAACCGTTTCAAGCTGGTCGTATCAAAAAACCACAGATTCGCCCGGGAAAAGGCGCTGCGCATAAAAGACCTTAAAAACGAGTATTTTGTGCTGCTGCACCCGCTTTCAATGCTTCATGGCCTGTGCGTCAAGGCTTGCGAGGCAGAGGGCTTTTACCCCGCGGTCCTCCTGACGACCACGAGGCCAGAGATTTCCCTGGAGTATGTAAGGAACTATGACTGCGTATATATGTCAATCGATATCCTCAAGAATCTTTCCGAGGAAATATACCATACCATAGAAATCCAGGACAGCCCTGAATTCGATTACGTCTTCGCGTGGAGAAAGGCAGAAGTGCCCCCGTTGTCTGTCAGGAGCCTGGTTCATTTCCTGTGCAATCCTGAAAACCTGCCGCAGAGTTGAGTGACGCGCCTGGGAACCCGGCTGGCGCCCCTTTTTCATCGTCGCCAGCCAGTGGAGGCGCTTCCGCGGCGGCATCATCCGGCCCGTCCTGCAAGAACAAGAACACCAGCCCGGCGAGCAAGGCAAACATGGATCTGATTAAACCGGCAGTGTATCTTTGCCAGTAACGGTACGTCCCTCGTCTTAAGTGAAAATCTAAAAAGTGGCGCGAATTTTCACTTAAGGTATGTTATTATAGAACCAACAAAGGAGGTTTTGCCTATATGGAAAGCAAAAAAGTGCTTATCATCGAAGATGAAAAGCCGATTTCTGATATTGTCCGTTTCAATTTGACAAAGGAAGGGTTTGAGACCGAGTCCGCTTTCGACGGCGCCGAGGGGCTTGAGCTCGCGCTGAAAAACGACCCGGATCTCGTGCTGCTCGACGTGATGCTGCCGACGATGGACGGGTTTGAGATTTGCCGGAAGATACGGGAAAAGAGCAATGTGCCCATCATCATACTGACGGCCAAGGAGGAGGAAGTCGACAAGGTGCTCGGCCTGGAGCTCGGCGCCGACGATTACATTACGAAACCCTTCGGGCTGCGCGAGCTGATAGCGCGCGTCAAGGCCAATATCCGCCGCAGGGGGATGACGGACGTAGTGGGCGCGGATCCGGCCAATGTCACGGAGTTCGGGAGTATCACGATAGATACGAACCGCTACGAGGCGCGCAAGAACGGCGAGGCGCTCGACCTGACGCTCAGGGAGTTTGAGCTCCTGAAATACCTCGCCGAGCGCGAAGACAAGGTGTACTCGCGCGAGCAGCTGCTCGAGGACGTGTGGGGCTACGAGTACTACGGCGATATCCGCACTGTGGACGTTACCGTGCGCAGGCTCAGGGAGAAGCTTGAAGACGATTCGAGCGACCCCAAATATGTGCTTACGAAACGAGGTGTCGGCTACTACTTCCACAGATCCTGACGGGCCGGTGGCCGAAAATTTCATGAAACACAGGAAGGACGATTTGCTAGGTATAAGAAAGGCGCGCTTCGCGTCTTTCGTTTTGCTGCTCATCTGTTTCGCCGCGATGCTGGTCATCATCGTGTTGGCGGCGGAGAAGGAGCAGGCGTATATCGCTTCCACCGTCACCATCGCCGCGCTCGTGGCAAGCTGGTGGTTTGTCTACAGGAACATCCTGTACAGGGAGGCGGCGTTTTTTGGGTCGCTTGCGACCGAGGTGCGCGACGTCCATCATCGCCTGCGGATGCTCGAGTCGGCGGTGCGGCAGATTGGGGACGGGGTCGTAATAGTGGCCGACGACGGCGATTTCGTGCTTGTGAACGAAACGGCCAAGCGGCTGATTACGGCGTTTGACGGCGACCTGGACGGGCCGCGTTACGACGAATACGCGTCCGGGTTCAGCGAGAAGCTCGAACGGGCGGCGATCCTGGAGGCGGCGCAGGAGAACCGGGCGACCGAACTCATAAGCGTAGGCGGGCAGTTTTACAAGATCGGGTATGTCTCGCTTATACCTGAAAAGGACCAGGGGCAGAGCGCGGTCGCCGTCATCAGCGACGTGACCGAGTACACGAATGTCGAGAACATGCAGAGCGAGTTCATCGCCAACGTCTCCCACGAACTAAAAACGCCGCTCGCTTCCGTCAGGGGCTATGCCGAGACGTTGATGAATGACGCGGTCGACGACCCCGAGACATTGCATGAATTCCTCGGGATTATCGTGACCGAAGCCGACCGCATGGACAGGCTGGTCAAGGGCATCCTTTCCCTCGCCCGGCTCGACTATACGGATACCGCCATAGACGCCACGGAGAGCGACCTGCCCTCGCTCGTCAAGGTGTCAATGAAAAAACTTGACGTCGTGGCGAGCAAAAAGTTCCAGACCGTGAACCAGATGTTTGCCGACAAACTGCGCGTCAACGTCGAAATGGATCGCGACCTCATAGAGCAGGTCATACTCAATGTCCTTGGGAACGCGATCAAATATACGGGCGAAGAAGGCAGAATAGACGTTGACATTATTCTGGGTCAGAACTGTGTCCAAATCGTAATATCGGACAACGGCGTCGGAATCCCCGAAGAGGACATCGCGCGCGTCTTCGAACGCTTCCGCCGCGTCGAAAAATCACGGTCCGGAGAGACGGGCGGAACCGGCTTAGGCCTTGCAATTTCAAAGAAAATCGTCGATGCGCACGGCGGGACGATTGGGGTCGAAAGCAAATTTGGGCGCGGCACGACGGTGACAATCAGCCTCCCTTTGGGCAAATCGCGCGGCACTCCCGGAATCTTGTAGTAAACACCCCTGTTTGATAAAATATTAACAATATGCAAGATTGTTGACAAACGCGGCCTGGCCGCGTTTGTGTGGCCTTACGCCGCTTAACGCAGGGAAATGGCAGGGAAAAAAAGAAAGAAAAAAACTACGGAACAACCCGAAAAACGCCGAAGGGCAACCTCTCAGATAATAGAGATCGAAGAGGCCCAAAAGCGGCGCCAGGCAAGACGGGAAGAACAGAGGGTGAAGGAGAAGGCGCTTCGCCGTCGCGCGAGGGCGGAGGAAAAAGCGAGCCGCCCGAAAATGTCGCACGGGAAGAAAATCATGGTCGGCGGCGTGGTACTGATCGCGATCCTGGTCTTTATATTCAACGGGTACCGTATCATCAACATGAACCTTGACAAGGCGGTCTACGAAAAGAGATACGAGGAGAGGGTCGCCGAAAAAGCCCGGCTCGAAAAAGAGCTAAGCCTCGTCGACGATCCCGAATACGTCGAGCAGCAGGCGCGCGACCGCTTCCATATGCTGCGCGACGGGGAGATACTCTACGTCTTCCCCGAGAAAGAGGCCGTCGAGGCGCAGTGAGGAAGGCAAACGCCCCGCATGATCGAAATATGGAAAAGGTCGGAACTTGACAGGCTCTCGCGGGCGCACGGCCTGCGCTATTCCAAGGCCCTCGGGCAGAACTTCTTGACGGACAGGAACGTACTCGAAAAGATCTCGGAAGCGGCCGGGCTATCCCCTGACGACCATGTGATAGAGATAGGCCCCGGCTTTGGGGCACTGACGGTTTTCCTTTCGCAGGCGGCGGGACGCGTGACGGCCGTCGAGATCGACGGGCGGCTGCTACCGGCGCTGCGCGAAGCGACCGCAGGCCTGCCGAATGTCGAAATCGTAAATGAAGACTTTTTGAAATTCGATCTTCCAGGCGCCATTTCGCAGGGCGCCGAAGGGGACGAAGCAATCCATGGCGGTACTACAAGCGATGGGCAGTGTCGCTGCGCTCGCAAAGGCAAAGGCACAGGCAAGGGCAAAGGTTACAAAGTGGCCGGCAACCTGCCGTACAACATAACGACGCCGATAATCGCGAAGCTGTACGAGCGGCCACGGCAGGGCCAAAGCGCTTCTGTTGACGGGGCGCGGGAGGGATACGGAGATACAGCAGACTGCGAGCAGCAGGAATGTAGCTCTTCTGTTGACGGGGCGCGGCGCGAGCTTGACGCAGCCCCGGAAGCGCCCTGCCCTCCGGATCTTGCGGTACTGATGGTGCAGAAGGAAGTTGCCGAGCGCCTCGTCTCCCCGCCCGGGAAAAAAACCTACGGGGCTATATCCGTCCTTGTGCAGTACTATGCCGAGGCGGAGATACTCTTCCCTGTATCGCGTGAAGTCTTCGTGCCGAAGCCGGGCGTCGACTCGGCAGTCATACGCCTGAGGCCGAGGGACCTGTCGGGCGATTGCACAGAAACCGCCGCCCGAATGTTCCGCCTTGTACGCGCCGGCTTCGACATGCGGCGAAAGACCCTCAGAAACTCGCTCGCCCGCGCGGGATTCCCGGAAGAAGCGCTGCTCGCGGCGCTCGATTCGGTCGGCATCGATCCGGGCCGTCGCGCCGAAACGCTCAACCCCCGCGAGTTTTACGCCCTTGCCGCCGCCCTCCCCCGTACGCGATGACGACAAAAGGGGACGGTTCCTGCGTCTTGTAAGACAAAAGGGGACGGTTCCTGCGTCTTGTAAGACAGAAGGGGACGGCAGGCTGTGTGAAAACTAATGGTGCCGATAGCGTGCATAGTTGGTTTTCATGTCCCTTTGCAAAACTTCAATGCCAGCTTGTAGCCAGTCAACGGCTTTACTAGATTAACAAGGCAAGTTTTGCGTAAATTTTCCACTTGTGAACGATGAAATTGAAAATTAATTCTATTATTGCAAAATATAGTTAGAATATTTTCCTTATTGTGGCAAAAACGGCCTGTTTCGGGGCTAAAACGCAGGGGATACAATTCACAACCGTAAAATTTACGCAAAAAGCAGGGAAAAATCTATAATCCCGTTTTCCCTCCACAGAAGAAAAGATTTTCGTGTTTGCTACCGGGCCATTTTCACATTGCCTGACTGTTCCTGCGTCTTGTAAGACAAAAGGGGACGGTTCCTGCGTCTTGAAAGACAAAAGGGGTCGGTTCGGCGTGCCCCTCAAACTGCCGTAATATTCAACCGGGTCTTTTTGAATCGATGAATGTCATAAAGGCATCGGCATCCCCGTTCACGACAGAAGGGGACGGTTCCTGCGCCTTGCAAGACAAAAGGGGTCGGTTCGGCGTGCCCCTCAAACTGCCATAATATTCAACCGGGTCTTTTTGAATCGATGAATGTCATAAAGGCTTCGGCATCCCCGTTCACGAAGTCTTCTTTGAAAAGGAAAACGCCAGGCGCGCCGCCGCCGCCCGGCAGGCTCATCTTGAAGTACCCCCTGCTCTCTTCCCCATACTCTTCTATCCGGCCAATCTCGGCGAAGGCGTAAAACCGTACCGCGTTAACGCTTTCCACGCCCTCCGCGCCTTCCGCTACATATGCGCCCGCCTTTCCCTCGCCGGCCGTGCCCGCCCTGTCCGCGCGCCGGACATAGACGCCGCCTTCTCCGACAGATACGCCCGCTGGGAAACAGCCCTCTTTCAAGGCCTTTGCGAAGTAACGCATATCGACAAGCTTTTGAATAAAAATCGCGACCAGGACAGCAGCAATGCCGACGAATGAAAAAGCGACAGCAGCTGACTGAAACCCGGGCGGCGCTTCGCCGTTTGTCCCGTAATAGAAAATATAGGCGCCGCCCGCGGCGAGCACGAGCCGGATCGGCCTGCCAACGACCGCCACTTCATGGGGCGCGAGGGCTTGCCTGCGCTCCGGCGTCAACTCCTTGCATTTGATTTCAAATGTCAATTGCTGGCCCTCTATGCGCCGCCGCTGCGTAACGTAGCCCGGATCGCGGCTTTGACATCTGTTTTTTCGATGACCGAGTCGTGAATTACTGCCTTTGATTCAAGCCCGCGAAGGCTCTCCGGCACAGGGAGCCCCGTCGCCGTCGCGAGGTTCAGGATGGTGCGGAATTCGTCCCGCCCTGCGGGGAGGGAAAGCGCGCCCGCGACACTGCCCGCGAATTTGTACGGGCTTGCCGTCGAAACGATTAGCGTTTTCGTATCGTCCCCGGTCTGCGCCCGGTAGTCAAGGTAGACGGTATAGGCCACGGCCGTATGCGTATCCAGGAGATAGCCCTCGTCGCACCAGAGCGCGCAGAGCGCCGCGTGTGAATCGGCCATCCCCGCGTAGCCTCCGTAGAATTCATGCAGCGACGCCTTCACGTCCGCTCCCGCGTTATAGACTCCGCTTTCGGCAAGTTCCGCCATCAGCTTGCGAATGCGTTCGCTGTCGCCACCCGAAAGATGCCAAAGCAGGCGTTCAAGATTGCTCGAGACGAGGATGTCCATCGATGGCGAACTTGTCAGGATGAAATCGCGCCGCGCGTCGTATACGCCGGTGTTTATAAAGTCCGTCAGGACCTTGTTTTCATTGGATGCGCAGATAAGGCGGCGAACCGGGAGGCCCATCTGCTTTGCGTACCATGCCGAGAGGATATTGCCGAAATTGCCGGTCGGCACACAGATATTGATCTGCTCGCCGGACGCAATCCCGCCACTCGCCAGCATCTGTGCGTAAGCATAGACGTAGTACGCGACCTGCGGCGCCAGGCGCCCTATATTTATCGAGTTCGCGGAGGAAAGCCGGATGCCGTCCAAGGCCAGCTCTTCCGCAAACGTTGCGTCGCTGAAGGCATCCTTGACGCCTGTTTGCGCGTCGTCGAAATTACCCCGGATTCCGTACACGTGTACATTGCCGCCTGTCTGGGTAAGCATCTGGCGTTCCTGTACGACACTTACGCCGTCCTTCGGGTAAAAGACGACTATCTCGGTTCCAGGGACGTCCGCAAACCCTGCGAGCGCAGCCTTCCCCGTATCGCCCGACGTCGCCGTAAGTATCGCGATCTTCTTCTGTTCCCCCTCCTTGCGGACGGCTGTCGTCAGTAGCCAGGGCAGGATCGACAGCGCCATGTCCTTGAACGCCGCCGTCGGCCCGTGCCATAGTTCGAGAAAGTGCGCCTTGCCCGTTTTAACCACCGGCGCGATTGCGGGCATATCGAATTTTTCATCGTACGCGCTGCCCGCGCAGGCGGCAAGCTCTTCCTCCGTGAAATCCGTCAGGAAAGCTGCCAGTGTTTTCCTCGCTACGTCCCTGTATGAGGCCTCTTTCAAGTCGTCTGGCCGGCAGGGCAGGACGGGCAGCGCTTCGGGCACATAAAGCCCCCTGTCCGGCGCCAAACCCCTTATAACGGCAGCGGCAGGCCTGACCCGCTCGCCATCGCCCCTGGTGCTGATGTAGTTGATACTGTCGTCCATAATTGCCATATTTCCTTTTAAGGTATTTTATCACAAACCCGCAGTCCCCATCAGATGTGGCAGTGGCTTCAGAAGATAAGCTTACAAGACGCAGGAACCGTCCCCTTTTGTCTTACAAGACGCAGGAACCGTCCCCTTTTGTCTTACAAGACGCAGGAACCGTCCCCTTTTGTCTTAATTGTGGGGGTCGGCGTATTCGTCCGGGGCGTAGAAGAAGGGGGTTACCGGGAAGGTGCCGTAGCAGGTGGGGTCGCCGGTCAGCCATTCGCCGTCGATGTACGCTTCGCACCAGGAGTGGCGCCCGTTGAGCAGCTTGTATGTGCCGCGGACCTCCTTCGCGGGGATGCCTACGCTTTTCAGCATGGCGACGGCGAGCCCTGCCGAGTGGTAGCAAAGCCCCTTTTCCGCAAGGATGATTTCGTCGGCGGTCATGAAGACCTCTTCGTCGAGGGAGAGTTCGCTGTCGTACGCGATCCTGTCGTGGACAAAAGCGATGATGGCCTGCGCCTTTTCCCTGTCCGTATTCAGGCCTTTGACCAGCGAGTGCGCGTACGCGGCGACGAGAGAGCCCTCTTCAAAGACGGAATTGGCGTTTGAGTAAAGATACGGCGTCTCGTCGTCAAAGCTCGCCGTGAAGGTGTTCTTGTAGATAAGGCGGTAATTGCTGTGCGATTCGTCGATCTTGTCTTTTCTGAGCCAGACGCACAGCTCGTATTCGCCGGAACCGCTGGTGAGGGAAAAGACGCCGGTGCTCCCGTAGGGCTTGAGCTTTTTGTCATAGTAACCCAGTGTGTGCGATTCCTCGTTTTCGTTTTCCGAGCGGAGCAGCGATACATAGAACGCGTCCTCGTCGGGGCAGTCCACTTCGATTTGGACGAGGCCATAGCCTGTCAGCGAGTAGTCGGCGCTGACCCTGATGTTTTGGACATAATACTTGTCGACGACCTTCCCCGGGAATTCCATGATGCCCTGCACTTTGTACTCCCCTGACGGAAGGGGGGCGACATCGTCATACGCGTGGTCCTTCTGCGGATGCAGGGAGAAGACAACAAAAACCGGAACCATGATTACGGCCATGCAAATAACCCCGACCAGGAATTGTTGTGTCTTCATTACCCCCCTTGAAGGCCTCGGAAACCTCGCACCTATCAAGGCCAGCCGCTTAGCCGCGCAGGCCAGTAAGTATCTCGTTTTCATCATCCATTTCAAAAATGTCACCCCCGACTTCCTTTTGAATTATGATGACCCGAAAACGCAAAGCTTCGCATCACAGCAATAACTTATATTGTCTATCTGTCGAAGTAGATGCTCTTTCCCCTCGCCGATACCGGGATGCCGTAACACATCCTTATTTCCACTCCGAACAGCCCGATGTTTTTCGCCGCCATCCCGGCTGTATACATCAGGCGGTTGTCAATCCAGTGACGGGAAGCAACGGCGCATGCGGAGCAGGCCGCTGTTCCCAGGTCGCTGATATTGAACGCGCATGCCGCGCCCGCGGCTTTGGCTGCCGTACAGTCCCCAAAGCCACAGACGCCGCATACGGATAATCCTGCCGGATTGTCTTTGACTGCCATCAGGACGACACAATCCGAAGCGTCTACGTTGCCCGCGTCGCGAACGAAACTCGCGAGCCCTTCGCCGCTTTCGCCGATCCTTCTCATTTCGTCCGCTATGGCAGCTTTCTCCCCGCCGTCGACGATCATGGTCAGTATGTTGTCGATACCTTTCGCTTTCGGCGCCGTGCGCGCCGCGGCCGCCATGAGCCGGGCGACCTCGAAAACAGCTTCTTTTTCTATCGTCTCGCTGTTATAAACCATAGCCCTCCTTAGTTGCTTTAATCCATTGCCACTGCCGTCAATTATTAACTATAACATATTTTTGCCCTCGCCGACTATTGCCGGCTTGTCATTTTGCGGCGCCTTCCGCCGGTTCTTTCTCTTCGGGGCCCTCGCCGGAGCCCGGCTTCTTGAACTTGTTGAGCCTCACGATGCCGGCGAACACCACGACGTAGGTCACAAGCAGTATGAGCATATAGATCCAGACCTGCTTCATCGCGGGATCGTTGAAGATGTTGAAGCCTTCTTCGATGTCCGACGGGTTGCTGTTGATGGCGATGAAAGACAGCACGATCGAGAACGCGGTCACGGCCAGGAGCACGAAGCAGAGCAGGCCCTGGTTTTTCTCGACGACCGGCGTCTTCGGCTTGTCCTCGTGGCCGGGCTTGGCCGGGAATTTCTCGTCGAAGGTGACCTCGTCGGCGCCGATCACGACCCTTTGGCGTATCTTGCCCCGGTATTTCTGGACCTGGAAGAAGACGATCGGGGCTATGATGATGTCCATCGACAGCACGAAAATAGGTATGCCGTCGCCCTCCTCGAAGACCAGCAGGATCATGGCCGCGACCTGGATGATGATCGCGAACCACTCGAGCCACGGGAACCACTGGGCCTTGACGGTCAGGTCCTTCAGCGGGTCGTAGCCTCGTTGCTTCAGCCGTTTTCGGAATATGATCTGCGAGTATATAATGCCTACCCAGCATAGCGTGCCCGTGAAGCCCGCGATGCCGATAAGCGCGATGTACAGCGTGTTGTGCTCGCCGCCGAACATGCCCATCTCCGCGATCAGGAAGCTGAAGAGGAAGATGAACCAGATGAACACGAGCGTGAAGATCGTCGCCTTCTGCGGCGTGTTGAACCGGTTGAGGTCCGACAGGAATTTCGGCGCGAGCCCTTCGACGGACAGGCCGTAGAGGGAACGCACCGTCCCGTAGAAGCCGGAGTTGGCGCACGAGAACGCCGCGATGAGAGTGACGACCTCGAAAATCTTCGCGCCCCATCCGAAGCCGTAAGCGACCAGCGCCTGCGCGAAGACCGAGTCTTCGAGCGTCGCCGCGAAGTGCGGCATGATGAGCGAAAGGATGAAGATCGGGATGAGGTAGATCATGATGATACGGATGGCGACCTTCTTGCACGCGGCCGGCACGTTCTTTGCCGGGTCCTGCGTCTCGGCCGCCGACAGGCCGACTATCTCGGAGCCCTGGAAGTTGACGAGCGTCCAGATCATCATGATGATGATGATGGCGCCCCCGCTCGGGAAGAGCTGTTCCATGGCGGTCCTCGTGGAGTCGGCGAGCATCGCCTTCGTCCCGATGAAGCCCGCGCCGATCGTAAAGCTCTCGCCGTCCTCGTTCACCATGGTCGCCCCGCCGTTCGCGATGCCGAGCCAGATGACGATGCCCGCGATGACGAAGAGTATGATCGCGATGATCTTGATGATGGCCATGATGGACTCGACGTGGCCAAACCACTTGACGCGGTACACGTTGATGAGCGTCAAGAGCGCGAGCGCCACGATGCCCGAGATAAAGATCGTGGTCAGGCTCGCTTCCCCGCCGAAGAACAGCGCGTTCACGAAGACCGCGACCGCGAGCGCCTCCGAGGGGATGTAGCACACCCAGTTGGCCCAGAACGCCCAGCCGATGCCGGCGCTTGCCGTGTCGCCCATAAACTCGCGCGTATACGAAACGAACGAGCCGCGCCTCGGGATGTTCACGAGGAGTTCCGCGAACGATTGCATGACGCCATAGATGGCGATGCCCGCGAGCGCGTACGCTATGAGGACCGCCCCCGCGCCCATGTCATGGAACGTGAGGCCGAGCCCGAGGAAATAGCAGGACCCTATTATCCCGCCAAGCGCGATCAGGGATACATGCCACGGCTCAATGCCGCGGGTAAGTGTCCTTTCGCTCTTTACAACCAATCTTTCTTCTGCCATTTTCAATTCTCCTGATCCAAGCTGCCCGTAAAAAATCACGGATTTATATAGTGCTGATAGATAATAATTGAAATCATAATATCATAATTATGGGTAAAAAAATTTCTGAAATTATTAAATTTTTCTATTAAAAAAACAAAAAAGGCATTGACAATGGCCCCGAGGTGTATTACTGTACTAATTACCTAATACAATAATACGTCGAGGGGCGTATAGTAACGAGGAGAGGTGTCTATATGAAATGGAAATTCAGAGGGGACAGGCCGATTTACGCGCAGCTTATCGAGCAGCTCGAGCGCGGCATCCTGACGGGCGAATACCCGCCGGGCAGCGCTATCCCGAGCGTCAGGACGCTTGCGCTGGAGGCCGAGGTCAACCCGAACACTATGCAGAGGGCGCTCGCGGAGCTCGAGACGCAGGGCCTGCTGCACACGCATCGTACAGCCGGAAGGACTGTCACGGAGGACAGGAACATGATTGAGAGGACAAAAAAGAACCTTGCCAAGGCGCATGTCAGCGCGTTTTTCGAGGGCATGAGATCCATCGGGATCGAAGAGGACGAGGCGGCGACGCTCATCGCGGCCGCTGCGAAGGAAGCCGGGAAGGCGGGAGGCGGCGTCCCGCTGGCGGCAGGCGGCTCCGGGGCTGGCGCCGCAGGAGTGGCTGAAACAGGAGCCGGCGCCGCAGAAGCGGGCGCCGCGGACGCCGGCAGGGAGGTGATGTAGATGAACGCGATACTGGAATGCAGAGGGCTTTCAAAGAGCTTTGGCGGGCTGTGGGCGCTGAACGGCGTGACATTCAATATCGGGCCCGGGCGAATCGTCGGCCTGCTCGGCCCCAACGGGAGCGGCAAGACAACGCTTATCAAGCTCGCCAACGAGCTGCTTGTGCCGACCCACGGCGAGATACTTATCGACGGGATGAAGCCGGGCGTGGAGACGAAGAAGATCGTCAGCTACCTGCCCGACAGGGTCTACTTCGACGAGCGCATGCGCGTGCGCGACTGCGCGGAGCTCTTCGCCGATTTCTATGGGGATTTCGATTTCGCGAAGTCGATGGACATGCTGGCCTCGCTTGGCGTGGATCCCGGCGCGCTGTTCAAGACGCTGTCCAAAGGGACCAAGGAAAAGGTGCAGCTCGCCTTCGTCATGAGCCGCAGCGCGAAGCTCTACCTGCTCGACGAGCCGATCGGCGGCGTGGACCCGGCGGCGCGGGACTTCATCCTCAACACCATTATCCGCAACTACAACGAGACGGGGACGGTGCTCATCAGCACCCACCTCATCTATGATATCGAGAAAGTGCTCGACGACGTTATCTTCCTCGACCGCGGCCAGGTCGTCCGCGTCCAGAGCGTGGACGAGATCCGCGAGCAGGAAGGCAAGAGCGTAGACGAATTGTTCAGGGAGGTATTCCGATGCTAAAGACATTATTGAAACACGAAATGCGGGCTACCGCAAAGACCTTTATCTGGCTCTATATCGCGTTCGCGGCGATAGCGGTCGTGAACATGCTGGTGAACCCCGCCTCGATGTTCAACTCGACCCCGGGTGGCGGCGTGGGCATGGCGGAGGCCTCGGCGATTGTCCCGAGCACGATAAGGGTTATTTTCGGGGTATTGTACGGGCTGGCGCTCGCGGCGATGGTCGTCGGCACCCTGGTCGTCGTGATACTCCGGTTTTTCCGAAACCTGCTCGGCGACGAGGGCTACCTGATGATGACCCTGCCCGTCAGCAGGGAGCAGAACATTATGTCAAAACTGCTCGTGGCAGTGCTGTGGAATGTCTGCACGTGCGTCCTGATAATCCTTAGCATCCTGCTTATGTTCGCCGCCGCGGGGGTCCTTGGCGACGGCATTCAGGCGATAAGCGATTACGCGAGGGCAGGCGCCCCCGTAGGCCGATGGATCTTCATGTTCGCCGTAGCGCTGGTCGTCAGCAGCTTCATGGGCGTGCTCATGCTCTACGCGGCCATGGCCACCGGCCCCAACCTGCTGAAAAACCGCGTCGGCGGGTCGATCCTCGCCTATATCGCCATCTACATTATAAGCATGATCGTCACGGCCGTAATATTGTTTGCGTGCGCGAGGGTGTTTATGGACAGCGGGTTCTTTGGAGGCTTCAACGACTTTTCCAGGAATGCCTACGAAGTGGAATACTTCACGCGGCAGGCCTTCGCCGGCGTCGAGTTCGTGGTCTGGGCCAGCACCATCGGCAGCGGCGCCATAGCCGTCGGCTGCTGGTTCCTGACGCGGTTCATGCTCAAGCGGAAGCTCAACCTCGCGTGAGGCGGGGGCTTGCATAATGGACGGATTGCTCCTATGATGGTCTTACGGGATGCGGGCAGCCGCCGAGCCGCCAAACGGATAGCCGGATAGCCGGACATACGGGCGGCGGGTTGCCGTCAAACGGATAACAGGAGTCGCCAGGGCAGCGGGCAGCCGCCCTTTCGGAGAAAGCATTTCAGGCAAAGACAAGAACAATGGCTGTTAAGAAGAAGAAAAGAACATGGGTCGTCGCGATCGTCGTAATCGCGGCGATCCTTGCTGCCGGATATGCCGGGGTGCGGGCGCTGAACGGCGCCTTTGACGACATCCCGGCCCTGGACTCGTACAAGCAGGCTGCCGCCGAAAAGGGGACGATCGCGACCACGCTTACGGCGACGAGCAATCTTGCCGAGGACGAGGCGCCTGTGGAGATACCTTACGGCGTGAAGGTGGCGAAGGTCTATGTCGAAGCGGGGGACTACGTCGCGAAGGGCGAACGCGTCGCGTCGATCGACAAGGCGTCGCTGGCGGAGGAGCTCAAGGCCGCAAGGGAAAAACTCGAGGGCGTCGACGCTCAGATCGGGCGTGACGGCAGGAGCCCGGGGCTCGACGAAGTCCGGAGCAATATCGCCGAAAGCCTGGCCGCGCTCGAAGCGCTCGACGGGCTCGACGACAAAGAGATCTTCGCGGGCGTCAGCGGCATCGTGAAAACGGTGAACATCGTGGAAGGCGAGGCGCTTTCCCGCGCTGCCGTCGTCGGGCTCCCCTCGGGGGCGGCGTCGATCCCGGACCTTAGCGGGCTGGGCGGGATGTACCCGTCGATAGACATGCCCGATATGGCAGGGCTGCTGTCGTCCGGGCAGCTGGCCGGCGCGCAGATCGACTGGACACAGGTCTTCGGGACCATGTCGGAAACGGACAGGAACGCGCTGATCGGCCAGATCGTCGGCAGCATCCCCCCGCAGACGACCATCGCGGCCGTACCGAGCCTTATCGGGCTGACGCCCGCGCAAGCCGGGGCAGTGCTCGGGATACTGGGGCTGCGGCTCGGCGCCGTCGCGGAAGGGCAGGTCGCGCAGGATGGCTCCGAGGCGCCGGACACGACGAAGGAAGGCATTATAATCGCGCAGTCCATGGCGCCGGGCGAAATTGTCAATATGGGCACGGCCGTGGGCGTTACCGTATACAAAAAGCCGGCACCGCCGGATCCCGGCGATGAAGAGCCGGACCCGGAAGGCGACCCGGAGCCTTTGGAGGCTCCCGGCGCGAGGCCTCAGGGCAATCCGGCCGGGCAGGAAAGCCCGGAAGCGCTGCTCCAGGGCTACTCCCTGCTCTCCCCGGAGGAAGCGCGCGCGCCAAGGGCCGAGCGCACGATGATGGGCTTCGACATACCTGACATACTGGGCGGCGCCACGGGCGACTCCTCCTCCGGGTCGACGGTGGACGCGGGCCCGCTGGGCGCCGCCGTGCTTATCGTCCCGGTCGACACTTTCGCCGTGAACGTCATGATCGACGAACTCGACATCCTCTCCGTCATGGAGGGCCAGGAAGCGGCGGTCGAGTTTGACGCGCTTCCGGGGCAGTCGTTTACCGGCGTCGTCACGAGGGTCGGGGACAGCAGCAGCTCCGGTTATGGCTCCGTCCAGTATCCCGTCAAGCTGACGCTGGACAGGGAACCGGAGATGCGCATCGGCATGAATGTCACCGTGATCATACGCACATCGGAAAAACAGGGCGTGTTGAAACTGCCCGCGGCCGCGGTGCAGGAGGACGAGCAAGGCGCCTTTGTCTATACGGGCGTGGACGGGTCCGGGGCGCTTTCGGATCCGGTCTATATAACGACGGGGCTCAGCGACGGCCGCGAAGTCGAGGTCGTGGCGGGCCTGGAAAAAGACGCGGCAGTGTATTATGAAGAAATCGCTATCGCCCCGCGCAGCGGCCGGATGATGTTTTAGCGAATTCCCATCGGAGGTTTTTTTGATCGAGATCCGCGAAGTCTGCAAGACCTATTACATGGGCGACGAAGTGGTTCGCGCGCTCGACGACGCGAGCCTGTTTATCGGCGCGGGCGAGTTCGTCGGCATCGTCGGGCCCTCGGGCAGCGGCAAGTCCACGCTCATGAATATCATAGGCTGCCTGGACACGGCCGACAAAGGCGAGTACTGCCTGGACGGCCAGCTGATAGAGCATTACAGCGAAAACGAGCTTGCCTCCGTCCGCAACCTGAAAATCGGGTTTGTTTTCCAGAACTTCAACCTGCTCTCGAAGATGACCGCCGAGGAGAACGTCGAGCTCCCGCTGATATACCAGCACGTCGGGCTGAGGGAGCGCAGGGAGCGCGTCGCGCGGGCGCTCGAACGCGTCGGCCTGACGGAGCGGCGCCGGCACAGGCCGACCGAGCTTTCGGGCGGGCAGCAGCAGCGCGTCGCGGTCGCGCGGGCGATCGCGACGGAGCCGTCCATACTGCTCGCCGACGAGCCGACGGGCAACCTGGACTCAAAGACGGGGGAGGACATCATCAGGCTTTTCGAGGAGCTGAACCGGGAAGGCAACACGGTCGTGCTCATTACGCACGACGACAGGGTCGCCGCGAAAACGAACCGCATCGTCCGCATACTCGACGGAAAGATTTTTGAGTGATGTTTTTGCGATTCTCAGTGGAAAGATTATCGGGCGATGTTCCTGCAGTCCGTAATGGAAGGATTGTCGGGTGATGTTCCTGCAGTCCGTAATGGAAAGATTGTCGGGTGATGTTCCTGCAGTCCGTAATGGAAGGATTGTCGGGTGATGTTCCTGCAGTCCGTAATGGAAAGATTATCGGGTGATGTTCCTGCAGTCCGTAATGGAAGGATTGTCGGGTGATGTTCCTGCAGTCCGTAAAAATGGCGCTTGCCTCGATAGCTTCCAGCAAGATGCGTTCGTTCCTCACGATGCTAGGCGTGATAATAGGCGTGTTCGCGCTCGTCGTCCTGGTGTCGCTCGTCACGAGCGCGACGGGAACCGTGCAGGAGCGTATATCGGAAATGGGCTCGGACATGTTTTCCGTCAGCGTCTTCGGCGACAAGGGGAGCCCTTTGAAACTCGACGACCTCAAGGAGATAGCGTCGCACGAATCGATCGGGCGTGTCGCCCCGACCTCGCGCATGATGGGGCAGGCCAAGACCCTGCGCAACCAGGCGGAGGCGACCGTCATCGGCACGAACACGGACTATTTCGTCATCCAAAACCTGAAACTGAGCGAAGGTCGGCTGTTTCGCGGGTTCGACCTCGAAAACCATACCAATGTGGCCGTGCTCGATTCCAGCATCGCCTATACGCTGTTCGGGGAAAAGCAGGCGATAGGCGAGTCGATCAACCTGAGCGGTTCGCGCTATACGGTCATCGGCGTGCTGGAGCAGGACGAATCATTCTCGGGATTTCTCATGGGATTCAACAGCATATTCGTCCCGATCACGACGGCCCAGCGCTCCTTCGGGGGGATGGACTCCATCAGCGCGTTCGTCGCCACGGCCGCCTCGTCGGATACCGTGGACGCGGCCGAGGAGTATCTCAACCGCTACCTGTACGAGCGCTTCCCGCCGAGCAGGGCCGGCGGCGCGGACGACGAGGGCGAAGAGCTCAATTACAATATCTTCAACATGAATATCCTGGCCGACACTATGGGGCAGGTCACGAGCATTTTCTCGATCCTCTTCGGCGGCATCGCGGCGATCTCGCTGCTCGTCGGCGGCATCGGCATCATGAACATCATGCTCGTCTCCGTGACGGAGCGGACGC
>Ga0082212_10001303_pt1 | contig 28253 bp, 16 predicted proteins | sample TergutNt197P3_FD_71548 | JGI IMG/M metagenome (GOLD analysis project Ga0082212, IMG submission 71548) | Neocapritermes taracua P3 segment gut microbial communities from Petit-Saut dam, French Guiana - Nt197 P3 | ecosystem: Host-associated > Arthropoda: Insects > Digestive system > Gut ...
GATCGCGATATGGAATATGTGCATTTAAAAGATATGCGTGCCGCCTGTTTCGAGCCGGTGGATTACATTTCCGGTTACAGATACAAAGCTGGGCTTGGCTACTATCAAGGTATTAAAGATGCCTCGATGAATTTCTTTATAGACTATTTGCGCAAAGGTACTTATGTATTTGAGTACGACCTGCGCGTATCGCAAAAAGGCGAGTTTTCCAACGGCATTACCACGATGCAATCAATGTACGCACCGGAGTTTACGACGCATTCGGAAGGAGTGCGGGTAGAGATTAGATAGGGTAGTGTGCCATCTTGTAGAAAATTTCCATAATATTGAGTTTCTATATATTTGATGTAAAATAGTTTATGAAGTATTGGTGTTGCAATGAACAATTTATCAAAAAATAAAATATTTTTGTCCCGTTTTTATCCTGCTTTAGAAGCAATAACTAGTAAAATACATGATATATATTAGTATTTATTAAGATTTTGCAATGTGTAAGGGATTTGAACATTGAAGCGAAAACTTTACACTATTTACATTATGATAATCCCCACCTTAATTCGCGCCCTTGTTGAAGACAAATCCGTTGCTATTTCCGGATTTGGTACTTTTTATGTGAAAAATGTTCCTTCACAAATACGGGAAGATATTATTTATCCTCCGCAAAATATGGTTGAATTTGAATGTTCAAAAGAGGTTGAAGATTTTAGTTTTGTGAGCAAACTCTCTCAATGGGAGAAAATTAGGATAGATGAGGCACAAGATAAAATTTCTGAATGGGTGTTGTTAATTGAAAAGGGCTTGGAACATAATAAAAGTGTGTTTTTTGATGATTTTGGAACATTCTCTAAAGATGCAAACGAAAAAATTGTTTTTCAAGGAATGATTATTCCACAATTGAATATTGAAAATGAAGGACTTGAACCTGTTATTCTTTACCCTAAAAATAAAGAAGAAGATATGCAAAAACCTGTGACAGATAAACGGGAAGTTTTGGTTAGAAGAAAAAGAAAACGCGATAGCGCTTGGTTTGTTTCTATCATTGGCGTTGCGCTGTTGTTATTGGTGGCGTTGTTTTTTAAAGATAAGATTAGCGATATTTATAAAAATATTGTTACAAAGGAAAATGCTGTCGTAGAGACGCGATTAATCGCGTCTCTACCCGATGAAACATCACCGAATGAAATATTACCCAATAATACCACCGAAGAATCTTTACCCGAAAATATCCTGAATGATGAAACTCCCATTGATGAAACATTAACCCCAAATGAAACCACAGCAAATGCTCTTATTTCATTGTCTGCCTATTCAGAATTGTATTTACCTTATCAAAAAGGCAGTTTTTATATCATTGCGGGCAGTTTTATGAAAGAAGAGAGTGCGTTACTTCATATTAAACAAAAAAAATTGGACAAATTTAATGCTAAATTAATCATTCATCCGGATAGTCCGCGCATAAGAGTTTGCATTGGAATATTTGATAATGAGGAAGAAGCCAATAAAATTGCGGTTCAGTTAGACAAAAATTACTGGGTGTTGAAATAGGTATTAAAAAAAATATATTTTTGCCGCCCCTAAAACGAAAGAAAAACCGTAAAAAAAGTTTGAGATGTCAAGAGTTTGTCAAATTACCGGAAAAAAAGCGATTGTTGGAAACCACGTTTCGCACTCTAATATTAAATCTAAAAGAAGATTTAATCCCAATTTACATAACAAGAAATTTTATGTTCCCGAATTAGGCGGCTGGGTAATGCTAAAAGTATCTGCCAAAGGGATAAGAAATATCAACAAAAAAGGCGCATGGAACGCTATTGTTGATGCCAATAAAAAAGGTATTTTAAAATAATACTTTTTTATTTTTCCATAATTTTTAGTTTTAAATGGGAAGAGGCTGTTCGTAAGAACGGCCTCTTTTTTGTCCACAGATTTTCGCAGATTTACACAGATTTTCATAAAAATTTGTTACCATACTTATTTATTCAAAAAAAATTCTATTTTCGCCGCCCTAATTAAAAAATGCGCAAAATGAAAAAAGAGATTCATCCAAAAGAGTATAGAACAGTAGTATTCAAAGATATGTCGAACGAGTATGCGTTCCTAAGCAAATCCACCGTTAATACAAAAGACACCATCGTTTGGGAAGACGGCAAAGAATATCCGCTTATTAAACTTGAAATATCCAATACCTCGCATCCGTTCTTCACCGGAAAGATGAAATTGGTGGATACAGCCGGTCGTGTGGACAAATTCCGCAGCAAATACGCAAAACATTTAGATAAGAAAAACTAAAACACACTAAATATCGTTCTAATTGAGGCTTTTCAACAGAAAGGTCTCAATTTTTATTTTATAACGTTATGAATATCATCTTGTTCGACAATCAAATCCGAGCACATTTACTACCTTTTACCTTCACGCGCCCGATGGCGGAAATTAGAATTGGCATTACCACCATTCGTGAAAAATGGGAGCGTGCCTTCAAAACCGAATGTTCGTTTTTTACGCAGGACTATTTATCGGAACTGTTTCCCATTGCCATAACAAACGACAATCTTTTTATTGCCGGAAATCTTTTGCCCGATAAGGAACTTGTGAATGCCATCAAATTATTGCAAAAAGGCGAGGTTTTAAAAGACAGCCAAAACAGTGTGTTGGCATTGCGCGCAGGCACTTTTGAAGAATTTACCGAATTGGAGAATTTTAAAACGGTTGTTTATGCTAATAAATTTTTAAGTATTTGTTCTAAACAAGATATTTTTTCATTAAACGGTGAAGTGCTTGTTAAGGATTTTAAAGTCCTTATAGGCAACAGAAAAAGCGGTATTTTAAGCAATTCTAACACCCTCATCGGCAACCCACAAAACCTTTTCATAGAAACCGGCGCCACTATTGAAGGCGCTATTTTAAACTGCGAAACCGCTCCGATTTTCATTGGAAAAAACGCGCAAATTATGGAAGGCAGTTGCATTCGCGGTCCGTTTGCCTTGTTGGATGATGCAGTGGTGAAAATGGGCGCCAAAATTTACGGGGCTACCACAATCGGTCTGCATTGCAGAGTGGGCGGCGAACTCAACAACGTAGTGATGTTCGGCTACTCCAACAAGGCGCACGATGGTTTTCTCGGCAACGCCGTTATTGGCGAGTGGTGCAACATCGGTGCGGGCAGCGATGCCTCGAACCTGAAAAACAACTATGGCGAAATTGCTCAATGGGACTATACCTCACAAACTTACGAAAATACCGGTTTGCAGTTTTGCGGGCTTATGCTGGGCGACCACTCCAAGTGCGGCATCGGCAGTATGTTTAACACGGGAACGGTGGTGGGTGTGGGCTGCAATTTGTTCGGCGCAGATTTTCATCGTAGCTTTATCCCTTCATTTTCAATGGGAAACCGCAATAAAGGCTATGTTCAAAATCCGATAGAAAAAGTGTTGGAATCGGAAAGGGCAATGTTTTTGAGGAGGGGAATTGAGATGAGTGAGGCTTATGAGAAGATGCTAGATCATTTATTTAAAAATGCCAAATAACCCCCGCCGCCACCGGCACAACCTCAGGTCCGCGGTTTTTCCTAAACAGTTCAATTAATCCATAACGGGCGTACAGCGCCAAACTGTTAAAGCCGATTTCCGCTTTGGCATCTACCGTTAATGGATTAACGTTCATACCTTTGCCCAAAAAAGGACGTACTTTTTTATCGTTAGCATCTCTATAAACAACTCTCGATTTGCTGGATAATTTTAACCCTAATTCCACACCGGCTTGCACAAAAAAGTTGGATCTTTTGGATAATTTTTTCTGATATTCAAACATAATGGGCGCATGCAAATACCATTGCACCAATCTGCTTTTCAAATATTGAATATCATTTGCCGGATGTTTTTGAATAGTGATATTATTATCTTCCTCGAAACCGAGATTAAAGTCGGCGTTGTATTGCTGCACCCTAAAACCCAATCCTGCGAAAAACAGCCAGCCATATTTTCTTGAAAGTTGCACGCTCATCCCAAAAGCCGTTAACCCAATTTCATACGAAGAGAGTTTTAATGCGGCGTTTTCCACTGCGCCAATCTTAGAAAGGTCGCGCGAAGCCAAGTTGGAAAAACCGGCAAACAACCCACTGCCGTGCGCAAAAAATCTGTTTTTCTTTTTGTTGATGGTAAATTTTGAAAAACAAAACTCAGGATAAACGGAATAGCCTTCTTCTATTCCATAACTGCCTCTAAATAACTTATCTTCGGCTGAAATTGCTGAGGCTTCCCATACCCCATTTCTAAAAACCATCATCGGTGAAGAAGACGGGGAGTTTTCTACCTCATAATTTCCGCTAAACAACTTGTCTTCAGCCGACAAACTGTCCGACTGGATAGAGATTTGCAATCCCCCATCCCGCTCGGAAATTTTAATGGCGTTGTTTTTATAATAATAAGTGGTGTCGTTTTGACACAAGGCATTTGCTATAAATGCAGTGAAAATTAATAAAATAGTTACTTTTTTCATTTTTGTATTTTTTAAATTTGATATTTTTTTTTGACTGATAATTTTGTTGTTGAACACCCCCGTCCGTAGGCTGAAGCCTACGGTTAATAGAGCAAAGTTCCTGTGGGACTCCTCCCTTCTCCTTTCTCCCTTCTCCCTTCTCCCTTCTCCCTTCTCCTTTCTCCCTTCTCCTTTCTCCCCCGCCAGCGGGGGATATATCTCATCATTTTAAAAGCTCAACAAGTTCATCCGGCGTAAGTTCCCCTTCCACATAAATGAGCGTGGTTTTATTTTCGTTTCCTACCTTAAAAATCAGATAACGGTTCAACTTTGATTTTTCAGATTTAAGTTGGTAATAACCACTCATTAACAAGCCGTCTTTTGTAGATTCTTTAATGTGCAGCGCACCCTCTTTGTCCGTTTTTATGGCTCTTCTTATTTCCGGCAACGCTCTACTGCCATTATCAAAAATAATGCTTTTGAAAGTTTTTATTTTATACTCTTTCATCAACTCCCGCGAGGCTTCCAACATCGTTACCCCATAATCATTTCCATACTTTTTAAAAATGGATAATATTTCCTGAGCCTGTGTTGAAAAACCCATACCCAAAATAGAGCATACTAAAAATAAGATTACCAATGTTTTGTGTTTACTATTCATAGTTTTATGTTTTAATCAATTAAATAAATCGTTATCTAAATCATCGAAAATGTTTTTTATATCCAATTTCACATTTTCAAGCGAGGCGTGAAAAGCCAACGCAATATGTTTTTCATCAGTGTATTTTTTGCCGTTAATGACTACAAAATCGCTGTTTTTATGAGAATTTGTAAAAAAGAACACCAATAATGCTACAGAAGCAGCGGCAGCGAAAGAGATTCCAAAGCGTTTTATGTAATAGAAACGATTTTTGGAAACGCCGGTAAAGTTTTCATAATCTTCTTCCGGAATAATTGATTTTGCATCTGTCTTTAAGGCAGCTAAACCTTGGAAATAGTTTTGATATTGAAGCAATTCCGGCTCTATTTCTTCTTGTGTAAAGTATTGCAGTAGCTCCAATTCTTCTGCTGTAGTGGTTTCGCCGGAAAAGTACTTTTCGATTGTTTGTTTGTTCATATTTGTGTTTTTGTTTTTGTCTGTGTCCGTAGGCTGAAGCCTACGGTTAATAGAGTAAAGTCCCTGCGGGACTTCTCCCTTCTCCTTTCTCCCTTCTTCTTTCTCCCTTCTTCTTTCTCCCTTCTTCTTTCTCCCTTCTTCTTTCTCCCTTCTTCTTTCTTCTTTCTCCCTTTCTTCTCATCTACATCATCTCATCACCACATCATCTCATCCCGTATTTTTTTCCGTGCCCTGCACAAATTTGTTCGCACGGCTTCCGGGGTGGCGTTAATAATTTGGGCTATCTCTTCTACTTCGTGTCCTTCAATATCTTTTAATCGCATAATTAGTTGTTGCAGCGGGGGCAGTTGTTCTATCAGATTCCAAATGAAATGTCCTAAATCTTTTGCTTCCACATATTGATGCGGAGTTTCTTCGGTTGCTACAAGAACTTGATTTTCTAAAGGTTCCATCTCTTTACTTTTTCGATAGCGGCTGACAATGCAATGGTTTAGAATGTGTATTGCCAATGGTTTACAGTTTTGGTGGGTTTCCCATTTTTCGCGAACGAGCCACAAACGCATCAACACTTCCTGCACCAAATCTTCCGCATCTGCCTGAATGCTGACTTTTTTCCGCGCCAACCGTTCCAAATCGGGTCGCACTAATGTTACTTTTTGAAGAAAAATATCAGTGTTCATAATATACAATACGCACAAAAATACAAAACGTAACATCATTTTTCATTTTTATGCAGCATTTTTTTATTTTTTGCGTTATTATGGATGTAAAACAGCTGCAAAATGCCATTTGAATTAATCATAGCCCAGTGTAAAAAATTGCAACCGCAAGCGCAAATGGCATTTTACAGAATGTTTTACAAACAAGTGTTCCAAAGAAGTTATGCCCTGTTAAAAGATGTTGAACTATCCGAAGAGATTATGCAAGATACAATGTTGAAAATACTTCAAAATATAGGCTCTTTTAAAGGAGATGAAAACGCAATGCAAAGACTGCTCAACAAAATTGCTATCAATCAATCTATTGATTTTATTAGAAAAAAGAAAAACATCACTTTCGTTGAAAGTGAAACCCAACCCGAAATAGCAGAAGATGAATATGATATAGCAGAAGATGAAGAGACCATTGAAACCGTTTTACAACATTTAGATACCCTTCCCGCCGGATACAGAATGGTGATAGCGCTACGGATTTTTGAAGAGATGCCCTTTGATGAAATAGGGAAAAAGCTGAGTATTAGCGCATCCACCGCGCGGTCGCAGTATGTGCGGGGCGTGCGGAGATTACGGGATGTGATGATGAGATGATGTGGGGATGTGATGATGAGATGATATATCCCCCGCTGGCGGGGGACTAAGGGGGTGGAGATAAGGGAGAAGGGAGAAAGGAGAAAGGAGAAGGGAGAAAGGAGAAGTCCCGCAGGGACTTTGCTCTATTAACCGTAGGCTTCAGCCTACGGACACAGGCATAGCCTACGGACACAGACATAGCCTACGGACACAAAAAACAAAAACAATGATAACTCCAACCCAAAATCACGAAGAACGTTTTTACGCCAAACTCCTTCTTCAAAACAAAAAACTAAAACGTAAAAAACAGATCCATTATGTTTCCATTGCTGCCTCATTGGCGTTGTTGGTGGCGCTGCCGCTCTATTTTTACTTCGGTCAAAACAAAGAATATATAGCCGAATCGCCGTTTACGGAGGAAGTGCAGGAGGTTATCAATGCTTATCAGGCAAAATTAGATGCCGAAATTGCAGAGATAAAAACGATGGCGTGTTACGCTCAAATACAAAATGAGATTACTGAAATTCAAAGAGATAACTTTCCTGCCTCCGAACTCGCCATTTTACCCATCGACAAGCAGTTGTATTATATTAAACAGATTTACGACATAAAAATTGAAGCGGTGCATTATATGCAAACAGTTTGCGGTGGAGCGTGATGATGTGATGATTAGATGATGTGGGGATGAGATGATATATCCCTCGCTGGCGGGGGACTAAGGGAGTGGAGAGAAGGGAGAAGGGAGAAAGGAGAAAGGAGAAGGGAGAAAGGAGAAGGGAGAAGGGAGAAGCCCCGCAGAGACAAACTCTATTAACCGTAGGCTGAAGCCTACGGACATACTAACCGTAGACTTCAGCCTACGTACCAAAAAACAATACCAATCAAAAAATAACCCATTATGAAAAAAATCACCCTCATCATCAGCATTTTAGCGATAAGCGTATCGCTATTGTTCACTTCTTGTAATGCCTTTGCCAAAGAGATAAAAGGCAACGGCAAATTAGTTACAACATCTATTCCCATTTCAAAGTTTTCTAAAATAAAGATTGAGACCTTTGTTGTGGTAGATTATTCGCAAGACCAAAATGAAGAAACGCTGGATTTTATGGTAGATGAAAACCTTTTTGAATATTATGATATTTATACAAAAGGAGATGCATTATACATTAAATTGAAAAAAGGCAATTGTAAAAATTGCCCAAGACCCACCACTATTTTGGTTACCGTATCTTCCGAAAAACTTAGATCTATTGAAATTGCGGGCAGATCCAAATTTAATTTCATCACTGCTTTCCATTCCGATGAGTTGAATATATCTTTGGCAGGAAGCGGAAAAATTACGGCGAATAAATATCCGGTAAATATTGAAGAGTGTAAAATAGAGATTGCAGGTTCGGGGGGGGTGCAATTTGCCGGCGCGGTGAACTATGCCGTTGTTGAGATTGCCGGAAGTGGAAATGTGATGGCGTTAGATTGTCAAATCTCCACCTTACAAGTTGAAATTGCCGGTAGCGGCTGCGTAGAAGCCAATGTTACCGATAAACTTAAAGCCTCCATTGCCGGTAGCGGTAATGTGAAATTTACAGGCGACCCCGATATTAAAACCGATATCGCCGGATCAGGAAAAGTGGTTAAACTTTAATTGGTGTGATTATGAAGAAGTTTTTTAGTTTTCAGTTACAAGTGACGAGTGACAAGTTACAAGTGACAAGTAACAAGGTTAAATCCTTTTTACCTTTTTACCTTTTCACCTTTTTACCTTTCTCCTTTCTCCTTTTCTCCCTTCTCCCCCTTTCGTTGTTTGCGCAAAAATCAAATCAGAAAATTGAAACCCAAACGGAGGTGTTTACCAAAAATTTTAAGGTAAATGCGAAAGATATTTTAGTAGTGAATACCAATTATACCACCATAACTTTTCAGGAATGGGATAAAAATGAGATGGATTTTACCACTACGATTAAGTTGAGAAAGGGTACGGAAAAAGATATGGAACGGGTATTGAACGGACTTTCTTTTACCAATCAGCAATCCGGAAAAAGGGTATCCTATTATTTATCATTAACCTATTCTAATGATAAAAAATTCTGTAATACTATGAATGATTTGGAAATTACGCTTTTAGTCAAAATTCCCAAAGATATTTTTATTGAATTAACCAGTCGTTACGGCAATGTAGAAATGGAAAATGTGCACAACGATTTTAATGCCAACATTACTTATGGAAATTTGGATGCGGAAAATTTGTTTGGAAATAATAATATTGAGATTAAGTATGGTAATATTAATGTTGAAAAACTATCCGGCAATAAAAACATAATCAATTTAAAATATGGTAATTTTATGATTCGGCAAGCCCCGCATTTGTCGTTGAACATCAATTATTCGAAAGGCGAATTAAAAGAAGCGGGTACGTTAAAATTAGATTCCAAATACAGTACCATAAGAATGAATAGTGTAAAAAATTTGGAACTTACTTCGGGTTACGATAAAATTACTATTAATAACAATGTGGATAAAATATCCGGTGAAATGCGGTATGGTACAGTTTCTATTAATATGTTAAAGACATCGTGCATTTTCACCAATTTTTCCTACTCTAAAATTGCTATTGATGAAGTACAGCCGTCGTTTACAAATATTTCTTTTGAAGCCGCATACAGTAACATCAAACTCAATATTCCGCAAGATCAATCTTTTCTTTTTGATTATTCTGGAAGATATACCGATTTTAAACAAAAGAATATCCGGTTAAATGACGCTGCTTTTGAGGCGGGTAGCAATTCGGTGAAGATGAGTGGCACTTATGGCAAGCATCTTGCTACGGAAAAGAGAGTTACCATTGATGCAAAATACGGTTCGCTGTCGTTGTTTGAATAGAGATAAAGTGTAAATAAGGTTTAACCAAACTCCTTTTTCATATCTCTTAATTTCATTTTCCTCTGTTTTAGAGTATTTTTTGGGTAAGCGGGCGCGATGAGTGCCGGAACAGAAAAAATACGCTGTTTTAAGCATTTTAAGTTTTGTAAATGTTTTGTATTTACGCAAAACGTGTGCTAATGTATTGTATATCAGAATACTTTTGCCGCCGAAACAAAACCTATAGTACGAACTGTAAAATGAAACATCCCCTAAATTACAAAACCAAAGACTTATGTCAAAATGAAGGTAAACCGACCTCGGTCGTTTATCGCCATTAATGCAGGCAGCACATTCCTACCGTTGTTTACGAGATGTTTCACAAATTATTATAGGTGTAAACAACAAAAGGATTCCTTTTAAAAGTAGGAATGTGTTGTTACTGCTAAAAGAATATAAAAAGAAGAATATATATATAATAATTAACCTATAAAAAAATTTACAAAATGAAACAACAACAATTTTTTGAGAAGCCAAAAAGATTTTTAAGCGCATTTATTTTTATACTTTGCTTAACAGGGTTTTCTGTACAGGCGTATGCGGTAGATTGGCCCGGTAGCACCGGACAAGCTACCTGGGCAGACTTAGGCGCGTTTATTAACAGCGCCAGCGTTCCTGCCGGCGGCACGGTAGAATTGACGCAGACGCCCTCCGGCATAAACAGTACCATTACCATAAGCAAAAGTGTTACCCTGAAAAGTAAAACCGGTAGTCATTGGGTGCTTACAAAAACGAATGCGGGCAGACATATTACGATAGACGCTAATACCACTTTAACACTTGAAAATATTACTTTAGATGGTGGCAAAGTGGGCGGCGGTATTGAATCTTCTGCTGCAAACGTACACCTTATTCTTAACAATGGCGCAAAGATTCAAAATTGTTATACTACGATATCCGGTGGCGGCGTAAGATTTTACGTCTCCAGCATAAACACGGTTACCATAAACCCAGGCGTCATTATCAGCGGCAACACTGCCTTTGGCAGTGGTGGCGGTATCTATGCTGCTAATATATATATGAAAGGTGGAACCATACAGGGCAACTATGGTTGGAATGGCGGCGGTATAGCCCAGAATCACAGCAAAGGAGTATGCGAAATTACCGGCGGCACTATTGGCGGTGGCAGAGTATTCAACAGCGATGAAATATCAGCGGCTCAAGGAGTAAACGATACCATTGGAAACTACAGTGAAGGTAGTGCCGGTTTGGGCGGCGGTATCTATGCCGCAGGTAAATTAATCATAAGCAATAGCGTCATTAAAGGCAATAGAAGCCATTATATGGGCGGAGGTGTTTACCAACAAGGTGATACAGCAATTCTTACCCATGTAACCATAAGCAATAATCAAACCGACACTTCGTATGGCGGAGGGGTATATACACATTATGCTAACGCCATATTAAACGTAACCGACTGCACTATTAGCGGCAACACTGCCTATAGAAGCGGTGGCGGTATCCATTGCGCAGGTACAGTAACTATGAACAGTGGACTCATTAGCGGCAACACTGCCAGCAGCAATTCTTATGGTTACGGTGGCGGTATCTATTGCGCAGGTACAGTAACTATGAACAGTGGACTCATTAGCGGCAACACTGCCAATACCAGCGGCGGCGGTATTCATGCTTCTAATATATATATGAAAGGTGGAACCATACAGGGCAACTATACCGGTCGAAACGGCGGCGGTATATACCAGAGCGAATCCGGTGGAGTATGCGAAATTACAGGCGGAACTATTGGCGGCGGCAGAACATTTAACAGCGATGAAATATCAGCGGCTAAAGGGGTAAACGATACCATTGGAAATTACAGTAACGGCATCAGTGGTGGTGGCGGTATTTATGCCGCAGGTACACTAACTGTAAGCAATAGCTCCATTAAAGGCAATATGACGAAGCACCAAGCCAGCAGTGGTGGCGGTATTTACATTGATAGGAATATAGCAACTATAACCGAGGCAACCATAACCAACAATTATACCGAAAATTCCGGCGGTGGTATATATGTAAACCAAAACGCCACACTAACCATAACAGGTAGCGTTATCAACGGCAACACTGCTGTTAACAGTTCGGGTAGTGGCGGTGGTATTTACAATAAAGGATCACTTCTTACCTTGAATAATTGCGATGTTAGCTACAATACCGTCTTAGGTCTCTACGGTGGCGGTATTTTTAGTTACACTAACACAACATTAAACATAAACAATTGTACCATAAGAGAAAACACAGCCTCACACGGTGGCGGTATCTACAGTTTTATTACCACAGTAACCATATCAGGCGAGAATACGAAAATTCAGAACAATATTGCTACAATTCAGAACAATATTACCTCCCCCAACGGTGGCGGTATATGTGGTGGCGGCACCTTAACCATTAAAGAGGGTGTGCTTATCAGCGGCAACAGAGCCGTTAGCGGTGGCGGTATCTATTGGGACAGCGGCAAACTAACTGTAAAAGAGGGTGTACTTATCAGTGGTAATAGAGCCGGAAATCAAGGTGGCGGTATCTATGCTGCTAATATATTTATGAACAACGCAACGATACAAGGTAATTTTGCTTTGCAAGGTGGTGGCGGTATATACCAGAGCGGCTCCGGAGTATGCGAAATTATCGGTAGTACTATTGGCGGCGGAAAAACATTTAACGACCAGCAAATAGCAGCGGCTCAAGGAGTGCACGATACTATTGGAAACTACGGTGTTGGTGGCGGTATTTATGCGAAAGGTACATTAACTGTAAACAATAGCGCCATTAAAAGCAATAGAAGCAGTAGTAATGGCGGTGGTATTTACCATAATAATACTACTGTTGATACAGCAACTCTTACCAATGTAACCATTAGCGGCAACACTGCCGGCGGCAATACTTATAGCGGCGGAGGTGTATATATAGCTAATAGCAACACTACATTAAACATAACCGGCGGCACCATTAGCGGTAACACTGCCAATACCAACGGCGGCGGGATTTACGCTGCTAATATAGATATGGAGAATGGAACCATACAGGGCAACTATGCCGGCGGCAATGGCGGCGGTATATACCAGAGCGACTCCACCGGAATGTGCAAAATTACCGGCGGAACTATTGGCGGCGGCAGAACATTTAACGGATCGGAAATAGCAGCGGCTCAAGGGGTAAACGATGCCATTGGAAACTACGGTGTTGGCGGCGGTATTTATGCGAAAGGTACATTAACTGTAAACAATAGCGCCATTAAAAGCAATAGAAGCAGTAGTAATGGCGGCGGTATTTACCATAATACTACTGTTGGTGATACAGCAACTCTTACCAATGTAACCATTAGCGGCAATACAGCCCTAACTGCCGGCGGCGGGATTTACGCTGCTAATATAGATATGGAGAATGGAACCATACAGGGCAATTATGCCGGCGGCAATGGCGGCGGTATATACCAAAACGGCTCCACCGGAATGTGCAAAATTACCGGCGGAACTATTGGCGGCGGAAAAACATTTACCGACCCGCAAATAGCAGCGGCTCAAGGGGTGAACGATACCATTGGAAACTACTGTAACATATCCGGTAGTGGTGGCGGTGGCGGTATTTATGCCCAAGGCAAATTAACTGTAAGCAACAGCTCCATTAAAGGCAATAGAAGCAAATATAGGGGCGGCGGTATTTATCATAATAACTCTACTGTTAGTAATACAGTAATTTTTAAAGATGCAATCATACGTGATAATAATGCTATCATTACCGGTGGTGGTGTTCATATAAATAGTGCCAACACCACATTAAACATAACCGGCGGTAACATTAGTAACAATACTACCAACAATAATGGCGGCGGTATCTACTGTTTAGGTACGATAATTATGAACAGTGGACTTATTAGCGGTAACACAGCCAATGACAGCGGCGGCGGTATTTTCGCTAATAATATAGATATGGCAGATGGAACCATACAGGGCAACTATGCCGGTATCTATGCCGGCGGTATATACCAGAACGGCTCCAACGGAATATGCACAATTACCGGCGGAACTATCGGCGGCGGAAAAACATTTACCGACCCGCAAATATCAGCGGCTCAAGGGGTGAACGATACCATTGGAAACTACTGTGGTAGCACCTCCATCACCGACCCCGCCTATGGTGGCGGTATTTATGCCCAAGGCACATTAACTGTAAGCAACAGCGCCATTAAGAGCAATAAATCAAAAAGTTATGGTGGCGGTATTTACAATTACGGCGGTACGGTAAATATAAACACCGGCGCAGTTATTAGCGGCAACACTGCCAATATCAACGGCGGCGGGATTTATATTTCTAACCCCGTGAAATTATTCATCAGTGGAGGTAGTTTTTCCGGTAACACGGCAAAAACGGCTTCTTGGATATATGGTAGTGATAGCACATATAACAACGTTTCTGCAGCCAATATTCTTACGCACGCTGCGGCAAATGTAACTCCTACCACATTATCTACACACCCCACCTGCCCCTTTACCTTTGTTTACAATAACTATGATGTGAACTATATACAACCCACTATAAACGCGCCAACTGCCCTAACAAGTTTACCGGAAAGCCCCGTATGCGCAGGAACTGCCATTACTTTAACCGCTTCCGGCGGAGACAATTCTTATGGCGGAAACTATGAATGGGGAACAGGCAATTGCGGACAAAATATAATTAGTGAACAAACAGGCAATACCTATACAATAACGACTCCTGCCGAAACCACTACCTATTGGGTGCGCAGAGTAGGGATTTCGCCTTGTAATATTACAAATAGCGAGTGTAAGACAATTGATATAACGGTAGCAGATACCTTTACCCAAAACGACCCTGTTGATGCCACTATTTGCAGCGGCGCCACGCATACCTTTACCTTGGCAGCAGCCACAGGCGGTTCGGGAACAATTACCTACCAATGGCAAAGAAGCGCCAATGGTACTTCTTGGTCAGATATTACCAACGCTACATCGGCAAATTATACCACACCGGCATTAACCACCAATACCTACTATCGTCGGCAAGCCACCAATGCTACCTGCGGCGGAACCATCAGTTCAGCTGCGGCGTTGGTATCTATGAGCGCCACTTTTACCCAAAGCAATCCTGTTTCAGATACTATTTGCAGCGGCACCACCCATACGTTCATTGTGCCGGAAGCCACAGGTGGTGCGGGCACATTAACCTACCAATGGCAAGAAAGCAATAACAATGGCAATTCATGGAGCAATATTTCCAACGCTACATCGGCAAATTATACTGCGCCGTCAAAAAACAAAGTTCAATATCGCCGTCAAGCCACTCGTAGCCTCTGCGGTGGTACCATAACTTCATCTGCGGCGGTAGTAACAACGGCAACTTGCAGCTTATTAACCTATAACTTAAACGATGACAACACCGGCACGGCAAGCCGCAACGGCGGCGATGCTTCAGCATCGGTACCGCCAGGTAAGCGTATTAGCAATACGGCTTCCTATATTAAAAACACCACAACCAATATGCCCACACGCCCCGACTACAGTTTTGAGGGCTGGTATCGCGAATCGGCATGTACCACCGCAGTGGGCACCATGGCAATGCCGAGCCAACCTACACCGATTTATGCTAAATGGAAAGAAAAACTCTCTTTTGCCGAAACGGTAGTAAACGGCGGTACACAATTCTTTGTAGCATTTGGAAGAAACGATTGTAATATGAATCCACAAGGTAATGTTGAATTGATATTACGTATAACCGCAGTAGATGAAAATGCCAACGTATTACTTCATTTTAAAGATAATCCGGCGGTGGATACTACTTTTACGGTGGGAAAAGGTGAAATTTTAGACTATAAATTAACCGGAAATCAAATGACTGCCAGTTATTCTGCTCACGGAAAATTTGATATATTTTCCCATAGGTCTATTGACATCGTTTCTTCAGAACATATTACTGTGGTTGCCGTAAGTACGGCGCACGCAAGTATGGAAGCCACGCAAGTATTGTCGGTGGATAAATTGGGAACAGAATATATCGTTTCCGGGATGAATGCAACAACAGGCGCTTCATGTACCCATTTTGACGGCTATATAGCGATTGCCACAGAAGATAATACTACGATAAATCAAAATGTTGCGGGAAGCAGTCATTCTGTTACTTTCAATAGGGGAGACGTAATTTACGGAGAGGAGAGCTCAGTAAGGGGCGCACACATTACATCCAACAAACCGATTGCCCTGTTTCAAAGCGGCACTTCTGCCGAAATAGAGCATCACAGAAATCATACTTTTGAGCAGTTGCCGCCTACCCATCAATGGGGTACAAAATTTGTTGTGCCTACTATTGATTTGAATGCTATTTACGCCAGAATTTATGCCAAAGAGAATCCTACTATCATAACGCTCAGATATTCAGACAACACCCCTCCGGAAACATACACCCTTAACGGTATTGATGCAGACAGATATAAAGATATTAAAATTGACGTTACGCATCATGAAAATGCAAAGGCTTGTTACATAGAATCCGACAATCTTATTAGTGTTAGCATTTTCCATTTACAATACAATGAGAATGCCAATGGCGGCTACGGCGAAATATCTCAGCCCGGTATGGCATGGTTGCCTTCCGTAGAACAGAAAACACGTCAGGTGTTGTTAAGTCCGCTTGATTTAAACGGCGCTCACATATTTATCCATGTAGATCACTATATGATTGTGATGGCTCCTACTGAGGGCAAAGAGAATACCACCATATCGATTAATGGCGGTTTACCTCAACCAATACAAAACATCAATGGGTTTTCATGGATAGCAGATAATATAGGCGGTAGCGGATACTCTTTCGGAAGATATTATTTTGGCGCAAGTAATACGGCTGCCAACCCTCCTGTTCACTTAAATACAGTGGCTGTGGTGGATAACCCCGGCGGCGTAGTAGTATTAGCCTACGGACAGGGAAATTATACCAATTACTTCTATTCTGCCGGAGACGGCGCCAGAAACCTTCAACAAGACCCCGACTGGGCGCGCTTGCGATACGCCATTGAAGACCAAAACGCAGATACCGTTACCGTGTATCCTTACTTGTCTCTTACTAAGGAACAACTTATCGGCACGCACTACCATTTAGTGCTCCACGACCGTCAAGATTCTATTTACAGCGACGGAACATTTATTAATGTGGATCATAACGTTTATATTACCTATAATGGCGATTTACCGACAGATACCTTAGTATTGTTTACAGAAAACGCAGCAGACGGCAGACATTTTGAAATGCAAAATAGCGCCTTTTCTTTTAACAAAGTGGCGATAGACGGCGGCGAAAAGGCAGGTGGTATTGATGTTACCGGCGGAACCAATACGATTACCGGCGCTGTGATACAAAATTGTGTGTCTGCAACGGGCGGCGGCGGAATTGAAGCGACTCTCGAAAGCATAGCATCTTTAACTATAGATAATTCAAGCATTAAAAACTGTAAAGCAGGGTATAACGTTGGCACAGGCGCTTGGAGTAGTAATGGCGGCGGCGGCATTTATGCTCACAATACCGTTACATTAACAGTAACCAATTCCATTATTGACAGTTGCCGGGCAGGCGGCTATGGCGGCGGAATTTACAGCACGGACGCCTATATCAGTTATTCAAGCGTTCAAAGAAACAAGGCAGCATTACAGGGCAGCATAGCAATGATAGGCGGCGGAATACACAGTTCGGGGAACATGACTCTGTCTCATTCAAGCATTAAAAACAACAGCTGCATCAATAATGCCGGTGGAATTAACGCCAAAAATCTTACATTAGTCGGCAATATTGAAATTAGCGATAATACGTCCGGTAACTTTGGCGGAGGAATATTTGCAATTAATATAAATGTATCAGACATAACGAAATTAGTTGTAAGCGGCAATACCTCAATAGAAGACGGCGGCGGAATGTACATAATGAATGATTTGATTTTTCCCCATGATGCAGTCGTTGAAATTAGCGGAAATATCTCTGCTGATGGCGACGGCGGCGGTATTCACGTGGAAGATGGCGTTTTGCATATAGCAGGCAATTTTACCGTTTCAAACAACAAAGCGGGAAATAACGGCGGCGGATTATCCGTATATACCTCCACAGACCTGACTGTTCACGGAAACAACATTATTTTTTCCGACAATAAGGCTATAAAACCTTACTGGATTAAACACGATGATTTGTATAGAGGTGTATTAGGTTCAGATATTATAAATACACACGCTCCGGCACACCCTCCCTTGAAAAATAACACTTTTTCAAAACACCCCGCAGGAAATTTGCCTTTTGAATACGCCTACAATAATTATGACGTGAACTGGGCGCCCAAAAACGGCGATACTACAAATCTTCCCCCTTTCCAAATCTGGAACTGGGCAGATTTGGCGTATCTTGCCAATATGGTTAATACCAACAGTCCCGAATGGGAAAACAATTACGGCAAAGTTGCCCGGCTCATGCAAAATCTCGGTATTCCCGATTCTATCGGAACTTATGGTACGGGATTAGCATACGATGGAGTAACAACCTGCGATTACTTGCCTCTTGAACGCCGCAACGGATGGTACGGATACCAAAATTTCCGCGGTGCAATAGACGGCGCTTTCAATAAAGCAACTACTTACAACCCTGCCAACTTACCGGTTTGGGGACAGGATTCAATACCGTTGCTTACTTTAGGATGGAAACCGGATGGAACAGGATGGATACCGATAGGGGACTCCAAGTATTTTAATGGAATTTTCGAGGGTAATAACAGAGAGATTACAGGTTTGTGGACTTTTACAAATAGCAGCCATACAGGATTATTTGGAATGATCGGATATGGACATAGTTCAGGGAATCATACACCGGAGGCGTCATTGACGGCGATAAGAAATCTCGGTGTAAATATTGCGGAAAAAGGAATAACGGGATATGGCAATAATAATATGCATGTGGGCGGATTGGTAGCTTATGCAATAAACAATGTATCAATAACCGACTGCTTTGTTACGGGAAATGTAAGTGGTCAAGGGATAGCGACCGGTGGACTTGTGGGATGGATGCAATACACGGCAGAAGTCAAGAATTGTTACACTGCGGGAAATGTTAAAGGAAGAGAATATACCGGCGGTCTCATAGGCGGAATGAGCAGCGAGGCAAAAGTTACCGATTGCTTCACTGCTGGAAATGTTACGGTTACCGAAAATGTAGTCGGTGGACTTTCCGGATATGCGGAAGGAAATGTGGAAATAACAAACTGTTATACTACAGGAAATATTTCTGCCGACAGTAAGTCTGAAGAATCAAACGCCGGTGGACTTGTTGGCTATCTGATAATTAGTTTTACCGATGAGTTGGAAATTACAAACTGTTATGCTACCGGAGATATTTCCGGTACGGGAGATTATGTTGGCGGACTTATCGGCCAGACGGATATATCTCATGCAAGTGGAAGTGTTGTAATTTCAGACTGTTATGCCTTTAATTCAAAAATATCCGGTTTATCGGAAGTTGGACGTATTTTGGGAGGTGATGTTTATCTGCCTTCTTCTCTTATCAACAACTACGCCATCTCTTGCATGAAAGTAAACGACGAAACGATAACGGATACAGATAACGGATACGGCAAAAATGATGTACACGGCGCCAATATAACCCTTGCACAGGCAACGGACTCCGCAACTTTTGCGGCAGCCCCTTACGCTAACGCTTGGGACTGGACAACCGACTGGGATTTCGTTACCCCTCCCGGTTCAACCGTAAAAGTCGCAAAAGGAACGAACCTGCCTGTGTTGAGAGCATTCGATATATCAACACCGATATTTGCCGGTACGGTACAATCGCCGAAAGCGACGTGTGGCGAAAAACCCCCTTTCCAAATCTGGAACTGGGCAGACTTGGCGTACGTGAGATACTTGGCTCAATACGGACAATTAAATACCTACCCGGGATATATCATTATGCAAGATATTGGAGTACCCGGTGCCAACAATTACGGTGATGGCAGCGCTACGGAACAAAACGGCAATGTTGCCTGTCCTTACGAGCCGCCCCGTAACGAAGGCTGGTACGGCTATCAAAACTATATCCTCGAATCGGCATACAGCGCAGGTACGGTGGTTCACAACACTCTTGATATAGGCGGAGAAGCCAACGACCCCATCGCTACCAAAACCGCCGACCCCAACGGAAACTTCTGCTGGGATGCAAACGGATGGTTGCCCATATCGTTCAACAAAGATGTAACTTTTGACGGACAGGGATTTACTGTATCCGGTTTGTGGATAGACCGCGATGAAATTGAACAAGGTTTATTTGGAACTATTTATCATGGTCATATTAAAAACGTAAAAGTACACATTGATAGCAGACGTATCATAGGAAGAGCCGTAGTGGGCGGACTGGCAGGAACTGTAAACGGCAAGAATGTGGTAATTGAAGATATTACCGTAACCGGCGCAGGCTGCCTCTCTACAGGATACCAATTCAGTGCAACGGACTACAATAATTATTATGCATACGGACGTGCTACCGGCGGCGCAATCGGCGCTTTTTGGGAAGGTACGCTCAAAGGAAATATTATAGCCGGAGACCCTGACACCAACAAAAACGGTACCATTGCCTGTACAAATCCTCATTCACATTATAGTGCAAATGCTTATATAGGAGGTGTTATAGGTTATGTTTTTGGAACAACGTTAGATGCAAATATGCGTAACTATATGACAGTAACCGCTGAAAATAAGACTAACAAATATGAAACCGGTTTTGGCGGCATTATCGGGATGATTCGCAGTGGAGAAAAAAATAAAACCGAAACCCCTGCAGTGGTGAATACAACCACTATTATTCCCGGACATAAATGGGAGAATTACGGCTATGTAGATGGGCAAAGTTATGTAGGCGGGATAGTAGGAAATTACAGCTCATGGGATGATTCGAATATACATGAGTTGGATATAACGGAATTGGACAGAACCGGCGCTTTCTTCTCAAGCAATTATTCCGATACAACGACACAAATTATCAATCATGCCACTGTACAAGGTAACTATACTGATATTGGCGGATTTTTTGGCAGTTTTTTAGGGTTTAATTCCGGTTTAATCAATGTAACGAATTTGCAAACGGTTACCTCAAGCGGTTCAACCAATGATATCGGTGGTGTGGTTGGATATTTTAACGGTATTCTGCGCGGACAAATAATCAATGGCGCAGCAGGTGATAAGGAGCATTATATTAGTGGGGACAATTGTGTTGGAGGAGTTTTCGGATATAGTTCAGGATTAGAATACGGGCTTACCATTGATGCCGATTTAATTAACTATATGCCCATTATATGTCCAAATCCGCGAAGTTTAATAGGCGGAGTAATAGGAGGGATAGATGGTGGATTTATAGGATACCCGGGGCACGTTTTTGCCAATTATGGTGATATTACAATGATGTCTGCAAAGGGTGCAGAAATTGGAGGTATTGCCGGCCGGTTCGATTTGATATATGACGATGGACCTCATTATTGGGATCAACCGAGTATTCTATTTGAAAGCTTACCTCTGACTTTTTCCGGTATAGCAGGTCCCGATGTAATACAACTAATTAGTGAAGGCGCTATTTCTACCACAGCCCAAAGTGAATCTGTGGGTGGGTATTTTGGAGGATTTTATTTTTTTGATCATAAGATAACATTTGAAAATATTACCAATACTATACCCATTTCCGGAGATACAGAAATAGGTGGTTTTATAGGTCATTTTTATACGAGCGACGCTAATACTCAATTTATCAATATTAAAAATGAAGCGTCTATATCCGGAACCGATATGGTAGGAGGAATAGTTGGTCTTTGTGAGAGTGATACGTTACATTTTGTAAATTGCACCAATATTGCCGATATAACCGGTGCAGAAGAGAATGTAGGAGGTATAACAGGAAAGATAAAATCTGCCTACCGTAAGAATTGGACAAATATATATCTTACTAATGTTAATAACACAGGTAATATAACCGGACGCAACAATGTGGGCGGTTTAGTAGGAAGCGCCGAATGGGCGGAAATTGATAACAGTTCTTCAAAAGGCGCAGTAACCGGCGTTCAACATGCTGGCGGTCTGGTTGGTATAACCGAAAATACAACCATAACCCACAGTTACGCCGCAGGCAATGTTAACGGAAGCGGTATCGCTTATATATTAGGCGGCTTTGTGGGATTGGCTAATAACAACACAAAAATAACCGACAGTTATGCTACAGGAGATGTTACCGGAAAGGAAAATCTCGGCGGTTTTGTGGGAGCGGTTTATGATAACGTAACTATCAGTGGTTGTTATGCAACCGGCGCTGTTAGCGGAGTCGAATACTTAGGCGGTTTGGCAGGTTTACTTCAAGCCCCTAAAAACACCACAGGAGTAATTGATATAAACAACTGCTATGCAACAAGCAATATTACAGGAACGGGAAATTATCTCGGCGGACTTATAGGAAGCGCTAATCGTGGACAATTAACTTCAAAAGTGACTGTGGCTAATTGCTATGCTAACGGAGAAATTAACGCCGGCAGCAGTAGTATGTTTGTAGGTGGGCTTATTGGAGCCGCCGGCAATTTGGAAATAAAAAATTGCTATGCTTTCAATTCAAAAATAATTATACCCAATAGTTATTCCGGTATGGATGTGGTTTGGGGGCGTATTATGGGTATGGATTCGGATTTGAATGATCTTTCCCAACTTTCAAACAATTTCGCTTACGATGCAATGGAAATAAAGATTGACGGCGTAACGAAGGAATTTCCCAATTCCGATCCAAATGACAAAAACGGCGGGAACGTTTCTTGCGGCTTGGTAATACAAGATGCAAACGGAGATAATATTAATACCTATACTACTACGCATACTGCCGATTGGTTGTTTGTGGAAAACGACGGCAGCAGCGCCCCCTGGACTTTCAATTACGAGTACAACAATGCGCAAAGCAACTACAAAGTAACCGAATTTACCAACCTGCCGATTTTAGCAGCATTTAATAAAACAACCTCCCCGAAAGCGGTGCAAGAGCCGAATATAGACTGCTGTATAACCCCGGATACCGTTACGTTCACTACAAACAATATAAGCGTATGCAGCGGACAAACTATAGATGATATCTGGTTAAAAGATTTTATCAGCTACGACACCCAAACCGCTACCGTTGAGTTTTATGAAGATTACGCTTGTGCAACACAATTTACCTCTGTTACTGCTAATCATACGCAAAATCCATCTCATACCCTATATGTCATCACAAGAAATATAGCGAAAGGCTGTGTATCGAAACCAATACCGATGATCATTACGGTAACACTTTGCCCGTGCGAAACCCCCAGAAAGATAATCATTAATAATTAATAATTAACACCGTGTTTGGCGGAATTTGCAATTCCGCCAACCCACGCCTAACCTTTAACCTTTAACCATTAACAAGATGAATATGTTCCACCCCCTTTGTCCCCCGCCAGCGGGGGATATCCTACGCACGAACCTTGTTCAAAGAAAAGCGGGTGGATTCTCCCCCGCTGACGGGGAACAAGTAATCACAATCTCCCCCGCTGGCGGGGGCAGGGGGTGGAAAATAAACCCTTTAACCTTTTAACCTTTTAACCCTTTAACCTTTTAACCCTTTAACCCTTTAACCATTAACAAGATGAATATGTTCCACACGAATTTAGAGGATTTTCATACTCACAGTGTCGCGAAGAGAGTATTTTTAGGGCAAATGGGCGCGATGAGTGCCAACCCATATCCCTTCTTGTTTTTTAAGCATTTTAAGGGGCATCCATTTTTGAAATTTACGCGAAACGTTTCGCAACGTACTGAATATCAGCGTATTTTTGCCACCGAAACAAACACCTATAATATTAACCTTACAATGAAACATCATCAAAATTACAATCCTCAAAACTTATGTGGCAAGGCAGGTAAATTAACCTCTGTCATTTATTGCCATTAATACAAACAGCACATTCCTGTAGTGGTTTACTAAATATTTTAAAAACTATTTAGAAACAACAAAAAAGGAGACCATTCTTATAAAAGCAGGAATGTGTGGTTTCGGCAAAAAGAATATAAAACAATAAAATTAGAATGATCATTAATTAATAAAAACATAACAAAATGAAACAACAACAATTTTTTAAAAAGCCGGAAAGATTTCTCAGAGCATTCATTTTTATACTATGCTTAACAGGGTTTACTGTGCAAACGTATGCGATAGATTGGCCCGGTAGCACTGGACAAACTACTTGGACGCAGTTAGAAACATTTATTAAGAGCAGTAACGTTTCTGTCGGTGACATAATAGAATTAACGGAGGCGCCAACCCACATAAGCAGTAAGATTACTATAAATAAAAGTGTTACCCTAAGAAGTAAAACAGGTAATTTGGTACTTATAAAAACGGGCCAAGACAGACATATTAATATAGAAGGCATTAATACAACTTTAACGCTTGAAAATATTACTTTAGATAGTAATGGCGAGGGTGGTGGTATTGTATCTAATACCATGAACGCAACGCTTAATTTGAATAGCGGCGCAGTGATTCAAAATTGTTATGATGGCGCTCAGGGGGGCGGCGTATATTTATCCGGCACAAACCCCACGGTAAATGTAAACGGTGGCGTTGTTCGCAACAATACAGTAGATCCGAATTCTCCTTTTTTTAACGGACAGGGCGGCGGTATTTGGTGCAGCGGCACATTAACTATAACCGGGGGTGAAATTAGCGGCAATTCCGCCAAATTAGGCGGCGGAATCTACGCTGCTAATATTGACATGAAGAATGGAACCATACAGGGCAACTATGCCGACAACGATGGTGGTGGTATATTTCAGTTTGGCGCCAGCGGAGTATGCAAAATTACCGGCGGCACTATTGGCGGCGGCAGAACATTTAACGGCGATGAAATAACAGCGGCTAAAGGGGTGAACGATGCTATTGGAAACTACTGTAACACACCTAACGGTGGTGGTGGCGGTATTTATACCCAAGGCACATTAACTGTAAGCAATGGCGTCATTAAGGGCAATAGAAGCAATAATAGGGGCGGCGGTATTTATCATAATAATGGTAATACAGTAACTCTTACCAATGTAACCATTAGCGGCAATAGTTCTACCGACTCCGGTGGCGGTGTTTATTTAAATGTGCCCGATGCTACATTAAACATAACCAATGGCATCATTAACGGCAATAGTTCCGACTATGGCGGCGGTATCTGCAGTTTGGGTGCGATAATCATAAATGCCGACGCAATCATCAGCGGCAATACAGCTGCCTCTTACGGTGGCGGCATCTCTGCTGCTGATATATATATGGAAAATGGAACCATACAGGGCAATTATGCCGGTATCGATGGCGGTGGTATATACCAAAATAGCTCCAACGGAGTGTGCGAAATTACCGGCGGCATTATCGGCGGCGGCAGAACATTTAACGGCGATGAAATAACAGCGGCTCAAGGGATAAACAGTCCCATTGGAAATTACTGTAAATCCGATAGCGGAGGTGGCGGCGGTATTTATGCCGCAGGCGCGATAACGGTAAGCAACAGTGACATTAAGGGCAATAGAAGCAATGGTTACGGTGGCGGTATTTACAGTGAAAGCACAGTAACCATGAACAGCGGACTCATTAGCGGCAACATGGCAAACGAGGAAGGCGGCGGCATCTATCTGACTGCGGCAGATGCTTTCAACGCGCTGACAGTGGCTGCGGATGTAATTTTTGCCGATAATAAAGCAAACAACCCCTACTGGCTTGAGTTGGAAAATCCGGAAAATGCCGATTATAAAGCTCCGCTTACAGTGCAAGATTATATTGATTTTCACACAGCGCCCCTCAATAATATTCAAACCACTACGCGCTCGAACCCGCCGGCAGGAAATTATCCGTTTACCTATCTTATTAATAACTACGACATAAACTTTGTGGGTACCATAACCGAAAACTTAACGTCTGTTTGTGTAGGCGAAACCTATAAATTGTCGGGAACCCTTGAGAATGCCGAAGAACTTACAGCCGAATGGGTAAGCGACAATATGGAAGCGGTAGTACCACAACCCACCGTAAGTCTTGAGAACGGTGAATGGATATGGAACTGGGCTTATCAGCCTGTTCCGGAAGATGCAGGCAAAACACTTCAGGTGCACTTCACTACCAATGGAGACTATCTTTGTGAAGCAGCGGAAGTAACAGTGAAATTCATAGTTACCTTTTGCGACTGTGAAACCCCCGCTCAAATAGAGATCGTACAACAAGGCATTCATATAAAAAGATAAGGACGATTACATAAAAAGATAAGGACGATTATATAAAAAGATAAGGACAATTATTAATATTAACCAAAAAAATTAAGCAAAATGAAAAAAATTACACAAAAAATCGACCCGGGGTAAAAACCTAATTAACCGTAGGCTTCAGCCTACGGCACCCCCGCGTTTGGCGGAATTTCAAATTCCGCCAATCCACGCCCTTAAACCATTAACCCGTAGGCTGAAGCCTACGGCTAATAAAAAACCCCTTAACCCCTTAACCCCTTAACCTCTTAACCCCTTTAACAAAAAAACAATTTTAACAAAAAAAACAATTTAAAACCTTTAAAAAATTTAATCATTATGAAAAAAAATCAATCAATCTTAAAAACCATCATGCTTGCAGTAGCAATGCTCGTGCTTAGCGGCACAACCTTTAATGCCTTAGCGCAAAACGACGAACCTTTTATCACAGTTACATTTCAAGTAGATGAGAGCTACTCCTTTACCCAAGAAATGGACAGATGTAGAACCATTGAAGTTCCACCACACCAAACCAAAGCCGGAAAAGTTTTTTTGGGCTGGTACAACAACTCAGAGTATAATGGTACCCCATGGATCTTTGGCGCTCAAGAAATTTGTGAAGATACCACATTGTATGCCAAGTGGGAACCCATAGTGTCTATTTGTTCGGGAGAAACTTACGAAATAGAAGTAAAAATTCATAACGCAACAACTATTACAGCAGAATGGGAAGATGAACCCGATTCCGAAACAGTTCCGCAACCCCAATTTGATGAAACCAATGGAACCTGGGTATGGACCTACACAGCAACTCCGGAAGATGAAGGAAAAACGATAAAAGTACGTTTATATACCGATTACGGGGAAGGAGATTGCGAAGAAACTTTTGCGGAAAGTTTTATTGAATTTGCGGTAAAAGAAAGAACAACAAAAGAATTATTTTCTGTAACCGGTACCCAAGATATTTGTAGCGGCGAAACAACAACCTTAACTGCAATCGCCGACAACACTATTACAAATCCGGTATTCAAATGGTACACTACCGTAGATGGAACCACTCCGTTCTGGACAGAAGCTGAATACTCAACTGGCGCTTTATTTGCCCCCACTACTTTCTATGTATCTGTAGAAGGCACCAACTATTGCGAAGGCAATGCTGACGAAAATGGACGTTATAAAGTAGAAGTTACTGTAAACCAACGCCCGGAAACACCTGAATTAACTGTAGAACCAGAAGAAGTAGTTATTTGCGAAAACGCAACCATAGACGCAGATTTCTTAAAAGATTATATTAAAATAAATAATGTTGGTTCTGAATTTAGCATTGAGTATTATCTTGATGAAGAATGTACAGAAAGATTCACCGACACAATTGCAATATTTGGTGAAGCTCCATATAAATTATATGCTATTGTTATAAACACTACCACAAAATGTACATCAGACTTAGAAGACGTATTAACGATTGAAGTAAATGTACATGACCACATAAATGCACCTGAATTGAAAAGCGATGCCGATATATATATTTGCGAAAACGAAACTATAGATGCAGATTTCTTAAAAGATTATATTAAAATAAATAATGTTGGTTCTGAATTTAACATTGAGTATTATCTTGATGAAGAATGTACAAAAAGATTCACCGACACAATTGCAATATTTGATGAAGCTCCATATAAATTCTATGCTATTGTTAGAAACAATACCACAAAATGTACATCAGACTTAGAACAAGTATTACCGATTGAAGTAAAAGTACACAAAGCTCCGGTTCAACCTGTATTAAAAACCGATGCCGATCTAACTATTTGTAAAGGTCTTGCTATCAACGCAGCATTCTTGGAAAATCTTATTGACAATACAGATAATAATATCGGTTTTAGATATTACACTGTAGAAGTAGAAGAAGGAATAGAAATAGAAAAAGCATTCACAAGCATCACAGCTGAAATTGACGTAAAATATACTATTTATGCAGTAGCAGTAAATAAAACCACAGATTGTGAATCAGCAAGTGCTTTAAAAATCGAGATAGAAGTATTACATTGCGAGTGTGAAACACCGGCTCAAATAGAGATTATCTATCAAGGAACTTTGAGAACTTCGAAAAAATAAGAATAAAGAAATTTGCAATTATTAACTGTAAAAAATAAAAAAAAT
>Ga0082212_10002266_pt1 | contig 28239 bp, 21 predicted proteins | sample TergutNt197P3_FD_71548 | JGI IMG/M metagenome (GOLD analysis project Ga0082212, IMG submission 71548) | Neocapritermes taracua P3 segment gut microbial communities from Petit-Saut dam, French Guiana - Nt197 P3 | ecosystem: Host-associated > Arthropoda: Insects > Digestive system > Gut ...
ACCAGCATCAGCATGAAATAACTGAACCTGCTGACGGAATTTGACATATCGCATAAAAGCCAGATGTCGGGTCGGGCGGGTTTGCGTTCCATCCTGACCAGCTTTATGGGAATCCCGCATGTTTTAACCGCCCGACGCATGGTTTTTCCGAGGCCGACAACGCCCTTTTTACCTGCCCTGCGCCGCCGGCCTTTGCGGACGGCCAGCCTGCGCCCAAGTTTTTGAATTTCACGGAACATGTCGGCTTCCATGGAAGCGTCGCTGTCCACAAATTCTGTAATCAGCGGGTTGCGTGTTTTCATTTCCGCCAGCAGATATTCCCGGCTCATGTTTTTTATTAACTGCTGTTCGATTTCCTCCCGCAGCAGGATATTCCATTTTTTCAGGATTTCCTGCGCCCGCCGATATGCCTCTTCGTCTAAAAGACCCTGCCGGCGGCGTTCTTCCAACGCGGCAATGGTTTCCAGCCAGCCGCTTTTTTGCTGGAAATAAAGCAGCGCCTTTTCACGGTCTTCGCAATCCGGTTCCAGTGAAAGGCGCAAGCTTCTGATCATGGCAAAAATCAGCCCTGCTTTATTACCAAGCACGGCATTGATGAGCAAATCAACCGGCAAGCCGCGCCCGCCGCCCTCTGCCAAAGCCTCTCCCGTCAATGAAGAAGCCATGCTGGATAACATTTGCGTCCGCTCGCCGCCGGTATCAAAACGCTGCCCGTAATAGAGTTCAACCAGCCAAAGGACGTAGTTTTCACCCCAGGCGGTTTTGCTCATGGCCGCGTTCACCAGCCGATAGAAACCGTATTTATCAAGTTTCGGGCCGAATGCTTTCAAAAGATTAATGCAGTCCTCAACTTCCGGCATGCCGACGGCAACGCCCGAACTTCTCAGCAGTCTTGCGATTTCAAGAATCAGATATTCCACAGAACCAGTCCTTGTCCTGTATCATGGCCGTGATTTTTTGCCAGTCCTCGTGATATTTGACAAGGACATTCAGGGTTTCCAGCGCCAGGTCGGCAGTCAGGGTTTCGGCTTCCATGCGGGTTAACGCCGCTGCCCAATCGATTACTTCGCTGATACTTGGGGGTTTTTTAAGTTTTTCCAGCCTTAATTTGCGGACAAACGCCACTATACTGCGGCCTAAGGTTTCATTAAGCGCCGGAAAATACAGGCGCAGAATTTCCAGTTCGCGAACCGCGTCCGGGTAATCGAGATAAAGATAAAGACAACGGCGGCGGAGCGCATGGCTAACGTCTCGCGTGCTATTGCTGGTGATAAGCACCGATGGTATCGAAATGGCGCTGACTGTGCCGGTTTCCGGTATTGAAACCTGCCAGTCGGAAAGCATTTCAAGCAGAAAGCTCTCAAATTCTTCGTCGCTTTTATCGACTTCGTCGATTAAGAGTACGGCCGGATTTGGCTGGCGGATGGCTTGAAGCAGCGGTCTGGGCAGAAGGAATTCTTCCGTATAAATATTACGGCCGGCAGACTCCCACAATTTTCGATCCGCGCCCTGCGCCTGTATATATAAAAGCTGTTTTTGATAGTTCCACTCATACAGGGCTTTGGCCTCGTCAATTCCTTCATAACATTGCAGGCGAATAAGCGTTCTGCCCAGAAACCGGCTCCAGGCTTTTGCCAGTTCCGTTTTTCCGGCGCCGGCAGGGCCTTCGATAAGAATTGGCTTATTCAGAAACAGGGAATACTGCAAAACCTGCAACGTCCTGTTATCAGCGATATATCCCTGCTGTTTAAGACCCTGTTGTAATTCCTGTAAATCTATCTGTTGTTCAGCGCTGTCCATATAAAAACAATACTATCATAACTGAAAATTTGATTTTTCATAAAAGCACGTCTAAGATTTTTCACGCCGGAGCCGGGCAGACAATCGCGGTTTGATTATTCAGGCCGAGGAAAGTCCGAACTCCACAGGGCGGTGCGCCTCGTAACGCGAGGGAGGGGCGACCCTACGGAAAGCGCCACAGAAAATATACCGCCCCGTCGTATGCATGCATATGGCGGGGTAAGGGTGAAATGGTGCGGTAAGAGCGCACCGCGTTTCCGGCAACGGAAACGGCACGGCAAACCCCGCACGGAGCAAGGTCAAATAGAAAAGCGCTCCCCGAAAGGGGATAAGGGCGGCCCGTCCGACGCTTTTGGGTAGACTGCTTGACCGCGGAAGCGATTCCGCGGCCAGATGAATGATTGTCGTTACCGCTTTCGCGGTGAAACAGAATTCGGCTTATCGCCTGACTCCGGCCATTAATCCGTTCCTGGTTTATGGCGGGCGCGGTGAGGAAAGAAAATCGATAGCGCGATGGATACGCCCAGAATCGCAGCGATTGCCGTCAGAGACCATTCTATCGGAATCTCAAGCGTTCTGCCGCCGATGGTAAGATCGTTTATAAGCATCTTGACGCCGATAAACACCAGCACGAGGCCAAGTCCCACGCCCAGGTAAGCGAATTTGCGCATGACCGACGCCAGCATAAAATACATGGAACGCAAACCCAGGATCGCGCATACGTTGGATGTATAAATAATGAACGGATCCTGCGTGATGCCGAAAATAGCAGGAATGGAGTCCGTTGCGAAAATTACGTCTGAGACCTCGACCGTTGCCAATACCAGCACAAGCGGCGTTGCAATCAGTTTTCCTTTTTCGCGGCAGAAAAATTTCCCTGATTCAAAACCCGTGGTCATTGGAACGAAGCGCCGGAATATCTTAACAATTATATTGTCTTCCATTTTGGTTTCGGATTCGCCTTGAAACAGGATTTTGCATCCGGTAAAAACCAGAAACGCGCCAAAAACGTACAGCGTCCAATGAAATTTTTCGACAAGAAGCGCGCCTGCAAGTATAAACACGGCGCGCATGACCAGGGCGCTAAGGATGCCCCAGAACAGCACCTTGTGGTGCAGGCGCGGCGGAACCGAGAAATAGGAAAATATCAGGATAAAAACGAATATGTTGTCGATGCTGAGCGCGTATTCCGTTAAATATCCGGCGAAAAACTGCATTCCCGCAGCCCGGCCATAATGGTGATAAACCCAAAAGCCGAACGTAAGCGACAGCACAACCCAGATGACGCTCCACACCGTCGCTTCTTTCAGGCGGACTTCGTGAACTTTTCTCTGAAATACTCCTAAATCAATGGCGAGAAGCGCAAGCACGACGACAATAAATCCCGCCCAGAACGCCGGAGTGGCTATTGAATGCATATTTCCCGTTCTCTTTCCAATCAATTAGTACACTAGCGGCTAATATTTTGCGACGTTTAGCCGATAAAAACAACGCATGGAAATCGCAGCCTGAAATAATAATCCCGGTAGACTGATATGAATATATTCCGATCAATGACAATGAAAATTACACTGCTTTCCGTAATGGGAACGCTTCTAATGACGCTCGCTATTGCCGCACTGGACAAATGGGCTTTTTCTACAGGAATATTAATAATAATTCTAACGGCGATCGTTTCTTATGTTTACGCAAAAAAACTGACCGAAAAAATCAACCAGGCTGCTGATCTTTTCGAGAAGGTAAGCAAAGGCGATATGACATGCAGGCTAAAATTCACCTCGGATGATGAAATTGGCGAGATGGCAAAACAGTTTAACTTTTTAATGAACAATCAGCATACGCTGATGAAGAGAGTAATAATTGACAACGCCAATCTTGCCAAAGCCGCCGAAGAACTTGCCACCGTCAGCAGTAAACTGACAAACGGCGCTGATGAAACCCTTACCCAAAGCAATACGGTTGCAAGCACCACAGAGCAAATGGCGGTCAATATAAACGCTATGGCGAGCGGCGCCGAGCAGGCGAGCGTAAACGCAAACGAAGTCGCGGGCGCGGCGGAACAGATGAGTGTCAATATGAATACAATCGCGGGCGCAATAGGCGAGATGAGCGCCAGCATAAATCAAATAGCGCGCAATACAAGCCAGGTTCGTGAAATAGCGGCGGAAGCGACGGGCAAATCGGAAAACGCCACGGGCGTTATGAATAAACTCGGAGCTGCCGCCAAAGAAATCGGCCATGTTACGGATGTTATTAAAAAGATAGCGGACAAGACGAATCTGCTGGCGCTGAACGCCACTATTGAAGCTGCGAGCGCCGGCGAGGCGGGCAAGGGCTTTGCCGTGGTGGCTGGTGAAATTAAAGAGCTTGCAAACCAGAGCGCGGCAAGCGCTGATGATATCACGCGACGAATAGATGGCATTCAGAGCGAGGCAAAAAACGCTGTTGAAGCGATTAATGATATTTCAGACATAATAGGCAAGATCAATCATTCGGTTGAATCAATCGCGAGTTATGTTAGTCAGCAAACCAGCGCGAGCAACGAAATAGCGAACAACGTGGCGCAGGCAAATACGGGGGCAAAGCGCGTGGCAAGCGCTATAGGCGATGTCGCGCGCGGGGCTAACGATGTAAGCCGCAATGCCGGCGAGGCTGCGAAAGGCGCAGCTCACGTCAGCGGCAGCATTTCAGGCATGAGCCAGGTTGCCAGGGAGAGCGCGGACGGCGCGACGCGAGTCCATAAAAGCGCCGACGAATTGTCAAATATTGCAGGCGATATAAAAGAGATGCTTACTCCATACAGGGTAAGCGATTATTATTCATCGAAACAGAAACGTTAAAAAATTGCGGGGAAAAACCCGGGCTATCGTTTTGAGCAGAATTTTTTAATGAATTTTTTGACCGCTTCATAGTCGGGATGCGACCGTTCAGTCCGGCGGAACACGGGAGGATGGTGACGGTGGAAACCGTAATCTTCCGCGCCCTCAAAAACCGTGTGAAGCATTTCGTGGTACACGATGAAATCCACAACAAACCGCGGCACATCCGGAGAGTCGAGCACAGGACTTATTGTAATCGTTTGGTGAGCAGGGTCGTAATGCCCAAGCCGTCCCCAGCTCCGGCGAATTCCCCAGCCGATTTTACGGATCTCGATCTGATCGTTGAAATAACGGCGGTTGACATCGTGAAAAATCTCCGTCAGCGGATGGCAGCGACCTTCATGAACGGCAAAACGTTTACTGCCTCTGGCCGTACGCCGCGCGTTTACCGCATCAGACACAGCCGTGCCACGCCGCCATTCGTCGTAGATTTGCCGCGCCCGTTTTGAAACGCGCCTGCGCAGCGATTTGCATGCCAGGATTGTAAATATCGCTTCGAGCACCGTTTGCGGCGCACGGCGGCAGTGATCGCTGACACGCACGACCCAGCCCGATTTACCCCGGCGAATCGTGTGCGTTAAACCAATGTACGGATAAAAACGTGCGTCGATTGCCGCTCCGAGGAATTCCGGAGAGTAGTTTCCAAGCACGGCCTGGCATATCCGCTGCAATTCCGGCGCAGTAACGGGCGGTATTTCGTTTTCTTCCCTAAAAAGCGAAAGCTGCAAAATCCCCTCCAGGTAAATCCGGATATTTGCAGACAAAATGGATTGACCAATTCGTCAGGTAGCGCATCCGTGTGTTTCGAAAGTAATAAGAAATTTAAACGTTAACTATGCAGGGGCGTTGCGCGCTACACCACTACTTGTCTTCCATCAGTTGTTCGACTTTGGCCATTTTGCCGTCGGCCAGTTCCTTTGAAATAAAAACCATGCCGCAAACCGGGCAGCGCGGGACATCATGCGAAAAGGTCATATTCATATAAGAAAAAATTTTATTTTTCAGCACAAGCGCTGTACCGCATTTTGCGCAACTCCACCCGTCTGTTTTCTGCGATCCTTCGTTTGCCACTTTCACATCCTTTAGACCTGGGAGCGCCAGCCATGGGAGCGCGGGCGTCCCCGCCGGCGTACAATTATAAATTAAAGGGCGCGATTTATCGCGCCCCTACATTGGTAGCGCGCAGGCGCGCGCGTTTATTTTTTAATTGTACGCCGGCGAGGACGCCGGCGCTCCCATGTCAAGCGCTCCCAGGGAAAACCATCAGTCGGCGCCGGAAAAACTCATGCGGTGATTCCATACGTCAACGACTGAATAATCGCATGTTTCGCTTTCGGCGCGTTTTATATACTGCACCCAGGTCGTTATAACATCCCTGACGAGGCAGCATTGACGCAAATCGCCGCCGTCAGACGCTCCGCCCGGCAGTACAAATACTTCACCCGCGCGCTCGGCTTCGTATATCGCTTCTTTCACATCGTCCGCAAGGATAAGCCGCATATTCATATCGGCAATAAGCGAAGCCGGGAGATTCACGCGCAGCGTGTCCCAGGGGCGCGCGGTTGGTTCAAATGATCCGCCATCATAGAGTTCCATTAAATCCGCCTTTGCGCTAATGGCGTTATCGCGCTGCCGCTGTAAACTTTCGCCTGATTCAGTTACGTCGTCATTACCGAATACAAGGTCGAGGATATGTGAATGCGCTTTGCCCGCGAGAGCGAATGATCCCGCGCAGTTAGCGCAATACACCAGGTAGGGCGCTTCGTCAGCCGAAACCCTGCGATCCACAATCGTATCGAAAAGCCGCTGATCCGCCGTGCGCATATGCCCGCCAAAACCGCAGCAGTGATTTCTTTCAGGCAATTCAGTCAGGGTCAGGCTGCCGGCAACGGCAAGTTTTCTCACGGAGCGTTCCATCTCAGGGAAATCCCTCGCCGTGCAGGGATCAAACACCGTAAACACGCCTTTGCAATTCGTAATTCGTGATTCGTAATTCGTAATTGACTCTTCCGCCAGCAATTCATAAAGCGATATTTTTTCTATTTCAGGCAAAAATTCGCCAAACAGCCGCATACAGTAAGCGCATGCGAATACGAAAACCGGCTTCCCCGCAGTCTCCCATTTTTCGCGTATGCTTTCGATATGTTCCTGAAATAGTTTTTCCTCTCCCGCCCAATATGCCGGAGCGCCGCAGCAATCAAGCAGAACGCCCGCTCCGTACCGTTCTTTCAGGAACGCGGCCGCGTCCTTTACCTGTAAAGGCGATCTCGCTCCGAGTTTGCATCCCGGGAAAAAAACATGTCGCGTTTTTTCAGGAGATGAAAAATACGCTCCTTCGGTTCGATGCCATTCAAAATCACGCAGCCAGAAGTCGTGAAACGCCCTAGGATGTTTGCCCGTTTCCGCGCGTCCCATACGGGCCAGATAAAATAGTTTTTCCAAATCCACGTTGACGGGGCAGACCGACCTGCAATAACCGCAGAGATTGCATGAATATGTTTCACGCGTGAGCGTACAGGATGAAAACGGCGGCGCCGCCTTTGTATCGGCATAAGCTTCAAGCGCGATTTTTTGCGGCCTTTTGTTGTATAGGCCGAGCATTTCGCATGCGTCCATACATGCGCGGCAATCGCAGCCCATGCAGCGCGACGCTTCAAGCGAGGCTTCTTCTTTTGTATAACCGGATATCGGATCAACAGGAACGACGATAGACTTACGCGGTTCGCCCGTATGATCCACATATTGTTTTTCCGGACTTGCCGGACTTGCCGGACTTGTCATGCCGGAATCGCAGAATACCCCGGGCTCGCCGTTCGGCCATTTGCCGGTCTGAAGCCGGATTTCGACGGCTTTTGAAATTTCAATGCCGTTCGCTATGGCCGTTACCGCGTCAATACCGGCGTTATTTGAAGCGTCATATATGCAGTCGAATCCCGCCAGCGCGGAATCATCCATCCCGGAAATCTCGCGGCCATATACAAACTCTGTTTTTACTTCGGAAAACTGGAGGTTTATATCCTCCATGAAATATTCGTATTTCGGGTGTGCCGACCAGGTCGGGAGCATCTGATCGCCGCGTTCAAACACAGTCACCTGATAGGCTTTCTGCGATAAATTGAGCGCGAGCGACAACCCGGCAAGCCCCGCGCCTATTATCGCTACGCGCTGTTCACGCGGGGGTATGCGGTAAATTTCCGGCTTGCGATTGGCGGCAAACCTCACGGCGGCAACCTCGACGGCGCGTATATCGATAGGCTCATCGCCGACAAAAAATATTTTGTCGGAAGATTTCTGTTCGTCGATGATGGGCGGTTCGCGAACCGCCCCTACAGACGTTTCGTAATTCGTAATTGAGCCCCGCTGGCATTCGGCGCGGCAGGGCGCTTCGCAGAGTTCGCTTACAATGGCAGGAAAGACGGTCGCGTTGCGGTATAGCTTATAGGCAAGCCCCCATTTGCCGGTTTTCACGCGAGACAGAAACGTCCTGATGTCAAAGAAGAAGGGGCATGCGTGGGAACACGACGCGGGCTCCCCGTGGAAGCACCGCGTTGTGATGATGGTCGTATCTTCAGGCTTTAGGGAACGTCCGAAAACCCCAAATTCTGCGTTACGCTCCTTCGGCAAAATGCTCATTTACTTTTATGTAAACTCCGCTTTTGCCTCAGTCGCAAGCCTTGATTTTGAGGTTTTCGGAGGTTCCCTTTAAAAAGATTAATGCCCTGGAGGCACTACCGGGTTGTCCTTTACAAACTGCAATTCCTCCTCAAAATCCGAACCGAGGAAGTATTTCGGCGGAGTAAGGTCTTCGCCTTTTTGCAGTTTTTCCCATCCGGCTTTCACCTTGTCCGGAGTCGCCGGCAGATCGAAAACGCGCACGCCCGTGGCGTTTTTAATCGCGTTGATGACCGCCATGTGACCCGAACACTGGAAGTCTTCGGAGCAGCCGCACGAACCATGCGGGCCGTTGGGACGCTTGTTCTCAATAAAGATCAGGTTCATGTCGTCCGGGATGTCCGTAATCTGAGGCACGCCGCAGCCGATCATGTTGCCGTACTTCTTTTCCGGATGATAATCCTCCGACAGGGCGAAACCTATCGAATGCGACAACCCGCCGTAGCCCTGGCCTTCGACCGAGAGCATATTGCCGACCGTACCGACGTCGGCAACCGTCGTGTAGCGTAAAACCTTCGTCTTGCCTGTATTGACGTCGACTTCTACGAGGCAGACGTTTACGGCGTACATATAGGTCGGGTTCTTTTCGCCCATTCCGTTGTCGGGATGGAGTCCCGGCGGAAGGTCTGAGTTGAGCTGATCATAGTGACCGATGTATTTTGTCGGAATGCCTTCGGCGACCATTTCATCATAAGTGCGATAAGTGCCGTCCGCCTTTTTCATCGCGTTCATCAGCTTGTTGGCCGCGTCTATTGTAGCGTTGCCGTTCATGTAGTGCGAACGCGACGCCGCGGCAAGACCGGAATCCGGGCACCTGTGGCTGTCGTTCATGACAAGTTTAACCTGTTCCGCTTTGACGCCGAGCGCCTCAAGCGCCTTGACCGCGTGCGTAAGCGCGCCGATATCGCCGCCCTGGCCGACGTCTTCCCATGTATTGTAGTGGGTAAACGTGCCGTCCTTATGGAACTCGAGCGCGACCTCGGATTTGTCATGCAAACCGATTGTAACGATGAAGCCGCCCATGCTCAGGCCGACGCCGACATGACGGCCTTCTTTTTTTGCGGCATCCGCCTCGGCTTTGTACTTGTCGTAGACCGGTTTGATCTTTTCAAGCATGTTCGGGTAGTAATAGTCGTGATACGGGCAGCTGTTAATGGTGAGATCGCCGGGACGCGCCGCGTTTTTATAGCGGAATTCCCAGGGATCGATTCCGGCCGCGTCCGCCGCCATATCGATCAAGGCTTCCGTCGCCGTATAAACCTGCGGCGATCCAAAGCCCCGGTACGCCGTATTGAAGTTGTGGTTTGACGAACCGCCGCGGGCGAGCGCCTTGAAATTCGGGACGTTGTAGCCGTGAAATCCGACGGACGAGAGATTGCTGAAAATTTTCCAGCCTACGACGGCGTAAGCTCCGTGGTCGAGCGCGATGTCGTATTCCGCAGCGGCAATCTTGCCTTCCTTGTCAACCGCGATGCGTCCGTTTGTGAAAGTCGCGGAACGCTTGCCGCTGTTGTGGTTGAACTCCTCGTAGGTCATCGTCATAGTACAGGGAGTCTTCAGCACCACCACGGCCGTGGCGACGAGCGCCATGGCGTTCGCCGTGGTCGAATACCCGAACGATCCGCCTGTTGGGTTCATAATGATACGTATCTTCGCTTCTTCAATGCCCAGGGCTTTTGATATCTGCTCGCGGTTTTCGCCGATGGCCTGCGATTTGCACTGAATCGTGAGGTTGCCGTCGCCGTCAAAGTAGCCCTGCAGTACGTCAGGCTCTATGGGAAGATGCGGCTCGTGCTGGCTGTGGAAGGAACCTTCCGCAATGACAAGGCCGTCGTCCTCAAAAACTTCCGCCGTGTCGCGGCCCTTGAATACAGGCTGTTCAAGGTAGAAATTCGGCAGTTCTTCATGCAGTTGAATGGCATTGGGCATGAATGATTCGACGACGTTCCGGTATGACGGCAGTATTTCAAGGTCGCATTTAACCATCTTAGCCGCAGCTCGCGCTTCGGCTTCCGACTTCGCCGCAACGAGTGCGAGCACATCGCCCATACGATTTGATATTGGCACTTTGCCGCCCGCGATAATCGGGAACCTCGTGATGCCTCTGCCTTTTGCGCGCGGCAATAGCGACGGCTCGTCGATATTGTTCGTGCCCGGCACGTCTTCCGCGAGCAGGATTTTTACAACGCCAGGCATCTTTTCGGCTTCGCTGATGTCGATTTTTTTGACTTTGGATCGCGTTACCTGGCTGTAAACACCGACGAGGTGCAGAGTGCCTTCCGGCATTTTCAATCCGACGTCGTCGCCGTAATCGGTAAGGCCGGTAACTTTGCCGAGCGCCGCGGGACGCGGGCGCCTGCTGCCGTAAATGTCTTTTTCCGCGGCGGAATCATAAGTGATGTCGGCCATCGTTTTTTCGCCGCGCATCACCGCCGCCGCCGCCATGACGGCGTCAACGATTGGTTTGTATCCCGTGCAGCGGCAGATATTTTTATGTTCCCTGAACCAGTCGCGCACCTGTTCGCGCGTCGGCGAAGGATTTTCCTTCAGCAGCGCAAAGGCCGACACGATAAATCCCGGCGAGCAGAAACCGCACTGAACGCCGCCATAAGTAATAAACGCCTGTTGCAGCGGATGCAGCCGTCCCGGAGCGCCTATGCCCTCAATGGTCAGAATCTCTGAATACTCCTCGACCTTTGAAATTTTCCGGTTGCAGCTGCGGATGGTCTCGCCGTTGACGAGCACGGTACACGCGCCGCAAACGCCGATGTTGCACCCGACCTTGACGCCGGTAAGCCCTATTCTGCGGAGAGTTTCCGCCAGGGTATCTTTTTCGGGGTCCACGACCGCAAAGCGCTCAACGCCGTTGATTAAAAACGTTTTTCTTTCTAGTGCCATATAATCAAGTCTCCTCTCTGGAAATCACCGTATGGTTTTATGCATTGCTTTCATCGCTTTTGATATCGCGCGTATCGCCGCCGACGAATTAATCCGAACTTCTTAATAACATGGAGGCTGTCCTCATCACACACGAACTTTGATTTTACTTCGGAAATCCATAAAAGGGCAACGTTTTTTGAATGATAATTTAAGGCGCCCGCCATTGATTTTTACCCCGGTATTTCAAAACTATAATACTAATTAATGCGTATTTCTTTATAATAAGGATATGAAAAGTTTTCAAAGCATTTGCGCCGTTTGCGGCAAAGCGATTCCCGCGTGTTATGTCCGTGCGGAGGGGAAAATATATATTGAAAAACACTGCGCCGAACACGGGGATTCGCGCGCTCTTGCCTCCGAGTCCGCGACGGATTTTGAAGCCTGGTTCGCTTCGTCATCCATTAATGTGCCGCCGCGTATTCCTGTCACCAGAGGCGTAAAAGAGACTTTTTCAGATGGGACGCTCAATACGGACTGCCCGGCGCGCTGCGGCCCCTGCGAAAATCATCTCATGACGGCATGCTGCGTTTTAATAAACGTCACATCGCGCTGCAATCAACATTGCCCGTATTGCTTTGCCGGCGCGGGCAACGAACCGCCCGGCATCGGGGACAACGATCCGACGCTTCCTGAAATCTCGTTATGGCTTGATCGCCTGATAGAACTTGGCGAGGAGCGCAAGTTCAACATACAGCTTTCGGGCGGCGAACCTGCGATGCGTTCCGATTTGCCGGAGATCATCCGAATCTGCGTGGACAAAGGATTTGAGTATATACAGTTAAACACAAACGGCCGGAAACTCGCGGAAAGCGCGGAATACGCAAAGACGTTGAAAGACGCCGGACTGTCCACGGTTTTTCTGCAATTTGACGGAACGGATGACGCGGTTTACAAACGCTTGCGCGGAGAGCCGCTGTTTGTCGTTAAAAAGGCTGCGGTCGCAAATTGCGCTGCTGTGGGACTGCCCGTAACCCTGGTGCCAACGGTGCTGAAGGACATAAACCTCTCTTCAGTCGGCGATATAATAGGATTTATGCTGGATAATTTGCATGTCGTGAAAGGCGCGCATTTTCAGCCGACGGTTTTTTTTGGCAGGCGTCCTGACGAGCGGAACGGAAACGGGGATTTTGACGGTCGTGTTACGATGTTCGCCGTCATGGAAGAAATCGAGCGGCAGACGAAAGGGGCGGTTCGGAAGAGCGATCTGAAGCCAATCAGCACAGGGCATCCGCTTTGCTGTTTCTGCGCGATCTTCGTGAGGGATCGCTCCGGAAAGATTTCCGTATTGGAATCAGATAAAGGCGATTGCTGCTGCGCTCCTGATCCGCAAGAAATCATACGCAGGGATCGCGATTTTGTGCTGAACAAATGGGAGGCTGCCGCGGCCGGTGAAAATGCCACAAACGACGAAGTTGGCGCGAGTATGAATTTTGACGCGGCCATTACATGGTTTCAGCGCAATATGTTTACGATATCGGGCATGGCTTTTATGGATTCGACGAACCTGGACGCGGAGCGATTGCGCCGATGCCGGGTGCAGGTGTTCGCCGAAGGCGAATACCTGGTTCCGTTCTGCGCGTATTATTCAGGATTTTGGCGCGGCGGGCGGCCTGATTAGGGAGTGTTAGGAATGACGATGATTCGGCCCGGCGGCGAGGCATTGACGATTAAAGCCGCGAAGAAAGCGAACCTGCCTGAGGGAGCGGCGATCCTCGACATGGGCTGCGGTGAAGGAGATACGGCGGCGTTGCTCGCAAGGGATTTCGGCTTTAAAATGACAGGCGTTGACGCTTCATGCAAAATGATTGAGCGCGGTAAGAAAAAACATCCCGGCCTTGATTTACGGAACATGGAAGCGGAACATCTCGAATTTGAATCGTGCATTTTCGACGCGGTTTTCATGGAGTGCAGCCTGTCCGTCATGCGCATTCAGGAAGATGCCGCGTTTGAGGCATGCTGTGTGTTGAAACCCGGCGGCAAGCTAATCATTACCGATCTATACCTTCCTGATCCCGACCATGCGGCGGTTGCGGCGATGCTGGCCGCGGCTAAAGAAAAGAGAGAGCGTCCGAGGATCAAAGGCGACTGCGGCGAAAACACGCGTCCGTCCGTTGTAATGCTGGACGGAGTTTTTATTGTGGATGAACTCGCAGCGATGATGGAAGATATCGGTTTTGAGCTTGAATATTTTGAAAACGTGTCGTATACGCTCACGGAATTCGCGGCGCATGCGATCATGGAACATGGTTCACTCGCGGAATACTTTAAGTCCGCTATACCGGAGGGAGATGACCCTGCGGCATACTACGCGTGTACAGCTTTTGGAGACGGAAAAGACCGCCAGAAAAAACCGGGATATTTTTTAATGATTTTGAGAAAGAGGTAGTGGAAACAAATGGATATTAAAGAAAGGGTCATCGGAGAAAGACTGAAAGGGCATTGCTGCAGCGAGAGCATAATGGCCATGTTTCTTGAAGATGCGGATAAAAACAACGACGATCTCATGAAGGCTATAGGAGCTTTCTGCGGCGGGATGATGGAAGGACTGGTATGCGGAGCTTTGGCCGCCGCGGTAAGCGCGATTTACATGGTCGCTGAAAATTACGATCAGGCGCGCAACGAACTGCGTCCGGTTATGATGAAATGGTTTCTCGACAACTATGGTTCCCACTGCTGCGCGGATATACTTGCCGGAGACGAAACACGCAAATTCACGCTTTGTCCGATAATAGTCGAGGAGACTTATCGAAAGCTTACAGAGATGCTGGAGGATGCGGGCGTTCTCTAGGCAACCTCCGAAAACCCCGAACTCTGCGTTACGCTCCCTCGACAAAATGCTCATTTATCTATATGTAAACTCCGCTTTTGTCTCGGTCGCAAGCCTTGATTTCGGGGTTTTCGGAGGTTGCCTCTAAGATGATCGTCGATGAATGGATCGCCAGGAAAATCGGATTAGCCAACGGACAGGCATTAACGCGCGCGGCGCTTGAGGAATGGCAGATTCGCAAGCTGCGAGAAACCGTGGAGTATGTCCGCGAAAAAAGCCTGTTTTATCGTGAGCGGTTATCGCCTGTTTTCGAAAGCGGGAGCGCGGCGGATGTCCTCGCATCCCTGGATTGCATCAAAAGGCTGCCCTTCACGACATCCGTCGATCTAACCTCAGCCGTAACGACAATGGTCTGCGTATCGGCATCCGAAGTCGGACGCATTGTAACGCTCCCGACGACGGGAACAGCCGGCGCGCCCAAGCGCGTCTGGTTCACTGACGCGGATCTGGAATTGATGACGGACTATATTCAACACGGCTTGACGGTGATGACTGGCCCCGGCGACGTATTTCTCGTGCTTATGCCATGCGAACGCCCCGGGTCGGTCGGCGACCTTGTCGCTGTTGGGGTTGAACGTATCGGATCGCGGGTCTTGCGAGTGGGAACAATTCCTTTGGACGGCAGCCGTGATGACGGGATTCTCGGCATCATGCGGCGCGAAGGCGTGACCACGGGGCTGGCCACGGCGCATACGGCGGCGCGGCTTGCGAAAAAGAGCGATGGCGACACGGTTATTAAAAAAAATATGCGAACGATATTGTTGTCGGCGCAGTACGTTTCGGACGACGAAAAGACGGCCATTGAACGAAGCTGGGGATGCGCAGTCTACGAACACTATGGCATGACTGAAATGGGTCTGGGCGGAGCAATGGCCTGTGACGCGCGCGACGGCTATCACCCACGCGAAGCGGATCTTTTGTTTGAGATAATAGATCCGGAAACGGGAAAAGTATTACCGGAGGGCGAGTATGGCGAGATCGTCTTCACTACGCTGACCAGGCGCGCCATGCCGCTTGTCCGTTATCGGACGGGGGATTTCAGCCGCTGGCTGCCCGGATCCTGCGCTTGTGGGAGCGTATTGAAGAGGCTCGGCAAGGTTGGCGATCGCGCGGAAAGAAAATTTTATTAGGGAAAACGCAATGCCATATCATTTTAAAGGCAACCCTCTGTCCCCTAATAAATAGGAAATTGAGTTTAATTAATTGGATTTTATTGAAATTCCGCAATAAAATCAGTTTTTGATGTAACGAAGTTTACGGGCTGTCCGAAAAGTTTACATGAGGCGCTAAACTAGGAGATTGAAAGCAATGATGGGGATTGATGAATTTTTAAATTTTGAGAAGGAATTGACAGCCCTGGTGAAAGAATGCGGCATTGACAAATACTTAAAGATGCGCGACGAACGGGTTGCGTATCGGATTTGTCAATATCTGCAAAACCTTTGGGACATAATGCACGACAGAGATGAATGGCACATGTTTTTAGCCAGGATGGAAAACCCGAAACCTGCGGAAACTTCCGCTTTTACGCGCAAACACACGGTCAGTGAGCCGGGATGGGAGCAGGATTCCGATAATTATACGGAAAACGAACCGATACAGGCTGCTGAGTTCAGCTGCATTCCCCAGGAACCGCTGCGCGATTCTCGGGGTTCAAAATCCGGATTTGTCGATGAAAATGAACCCTTCGGACATGACGAACACCTTGCCCAGGTTGAAGATGAACTTGAACAGAAGTTCCTGGAAATGGAAAAAAGATACGTTAAGCTCCTGGGTGTTGTCGAATCATTGCAGGCGGCAAAGAATGCACCCGAAAAAGACATTTCTGTTCCGGCATTAAATGAAAACCCGGTTCCCACGATTCAGGTTCTTGATCAAGAGCCTGAAACAGAACCTTTCCCGCCCTTAATGGGTTTTCCTGAAGAGGAACCCGAAGAAAATTCTATTCCTACATTCCATTATCTTGATCAGGCGCCTGAAGAAGAAGCCGTTCCAGTAATTCAATTTTCTAATCCGACGCCTAGGGAAGAAACCGTTCCTGTAATCCAATTTCCTGATCCGACGCCTGAGGAAGAAGCCGTTCCTGTAATTCAATTTCCCGATCCGACGCCCGGAGAAGAAGCCGTTCCTGTAATTCAATTTCCTGATCCGATGCCCGGGGAGGAAGCCGTTCCTGTAATTAACTTTCCTGATCCGATGCCCGGGGAAGAAGCCGTTCCGTTAATTAACTTTCCTGATCCGATGCCCGGGGAAGAAGCCATTCCCGTTATTCATTTTCCTGATCTAACGCCGGACGAAGAAGCCATTCCCGTTATTCATTTTCCAGATCCAACGCCGGCTGAAGATTCTGCTTCCACAAAGAGCCTCCATGAAATTCCATTTAATATAGAGCCTGAAGCCGCCCCGGCTGAAGATTCTGTTTCCACAAAGGGCTTTCATGAAATTCCTTTTAGCATAGAGCCTGAAGCCGCGCCGGAAGATTCTGTTTCCGCAAAGGGCTTTCATGAAATTCCTTTTAACATTGAACCGGAACCAGCGCCGGAAAACATACCAACACCAGAACCGGACCCTGCGACAGGGTTCGCGTTGGAAACCAATTCTTTCAATGCTTCTGCTGCTTCAGCTTCCGGCAATTTACAGGAAAATTGCCAGCGGATAGGTCATCCGGAAGCCGGATTCCACATCAGTTGTTTCAAGTGCGACAAACAAAAGGAGTGCCAAAACAGCCACGATAATCAACGATCAAGGAGATAGACATCTTTTAAGAGGAAACTTCGCCGTTTTTTACTTCAAAATGCACTATATCTCCAGGTACGGAATTGACCAGGAAATTTCTCGTTGAGGTCAAAAGCGTCTGCGTACGGCTTGATAGATACGAAAGGAAAGTCCGCAAACGATTTTCGTCCAGTTCCGCTTCGGCGTCATCAACCAGAAACACCGGATAAAATCCGTGTTCCCTGAAATGTATTTCCATCTGGGAAAAATACAGCGCAAGAATGCCCGATCTCTGCTGGCCGGAAGAACCGAAATCCGCAAGCGATTTTCCGTTTACATATAGTTTCAGATCATCCCTGTGTGGGCCGACGGATGTATGCCCGGAATGCCTGTCTTTCTCACGGACACTCTGTAATTTTTCAAGGAATTTTTCCTCAAGGCGTAAAATATCCGCGCTATCCGTTCCGAGCGAAGAAAAATAATGCGCTCTCAGTTCTTCCGCGCCAAACAGACCTTTGGGAAGTTCGCGCTTTAGATTTTCCACGTATTTCAGACGGTTTGAAAGAACGCGCGCGCCCGGACGGGCGAGCGACTCGTCCCACGCGTCAACAAGTTGAGGTTCGTATGTAATTTTGCCGTCACGCATGGCGCACAGGATGTTGTTCCTCTGCTTTAACGCCCGGCTGTAGGCGGCAAGAGCGGTTATATGTCCGGGAAATAGCGAAACCATGGCACGGTCGAGAAAAGCCCTGCGGTCGGCCGGGCCGCCGCGAACTACGCCAAGGTGTTCATGCGTGAAAGCAAGAAGGTGAAGGTTGCCGACAAAATCATCAAGGGGCGCGGGCTTCCCCATCAGAAATAATTTTTTCTCGGCCCCGCTAATCGTCACGGCAAGATCCCTGCAGAGCGATCCGCGCTCAACTACTCCTTCAACGCGGCACAGCGATTCTCCATAACGCACGCAGTCCTTTGGAGTTGATGTGTGAAAACTCCTGCCATAGGCGAGAAAATAGACAGCCTCGAGAATATTTGTCTTTCCCTGGCCGTTCAGCCCGGAAAAAAGAGTAATTCCCGGGCCGGGAGCAATATCCTGCTCCCGGAGATTACGGTATTGAAACGGACGAATCCGGACTATGCGCATGGCGCACCGGATTAAACATTCATCGGCATGGCGACATATCTGTATTCAAGATCGTCCGCGACAACCGGCCTGAATAACCCCTGTCCCTCGGAATCTTTAATGGCTATTGAAACCGAATCGGCGCCGCAGGCGCCGATAAAATCGAGCAGATATTGCGAATTAAAACCGATGTCAATTTTTTCGCCTTCAAATTCGATAGGCACAATTTCCCTGGATTCCCCGGCATCGGCGTTGACCGCTGAAATCTCAAGTTCCTCCGTACTGAATGAGAGCTTGATTGATTTCAGCCTTTCGTCCGCCATGATGGCGGCGCGCCGGATGGCATCGCCGAACGCCCTGGTTCCGATAATGATAAGTTTGTCGTTATCCCTTGGAATAACCAGTTCGTAATTTGGGAACTGCCCGGCCATAACACGTGAAACGATTCGTTTATTACCTGCGGAAAAGAATAGATAATTGTCGGTTTTGCCGAATTCGACAATGATATCCTGGCCGCTTATAAACTTAAGAAGCTCCGTCAGAGTTTTGCGCGGAATAAGCGCGCGGACTTCCCCCTCAATTCCAGGTATGTCCATCTTTTTACTGACCAGGGCGAGGCGGTGTCCGTCGGTAGCCACCATGTGAACCACATCAGGATGGAACGCAAGAAGCGATCCGTTCAGGGAATAGCGCGAATCCTCCTGGGTGATGGCAAACATTGTGCGGTGAATCATTTTTTCGAGAGTGCTGCCAGGAATGGCCGCAATAGTCGGAGCGGTTTCGGGAATCACTGGGAAATCATCTTTTGGAATCGCCACGACCTTGTAATGTGAATTTCCGGATCGCACTTCCATCCAGTTGTTTTCGAGCAAAGACATTTCAATTTCGGCATTTTCAGGCAAGAGCCGGACTATGTCGAAAAGCCGGCGCGCGGCTATTGTAATGGCCCCTTCCGCCGCCACCGAGGCGAAACAACCGCAGCAAATGGTTATGTCTCCATCCGACGCGGTGATATCAAGGCGATCGCCGATTGCTTCAATAAGGATATTTGAAAGAATGGGCGTGGTATTCTTTTTTTCGATGACTCCCTGTGCCAGACTGAGTTCACCAAGAAATGAATTTCTTGTCACTGTAAATTTCATGAACGACGCTCCTTCGTTAATTCGTAAATTGAAAAAATGATTATACCGCTTTTTATAAGATAAAAGTAGAACCCCGTAAAATATCAGATTTGCTAATGCTTTTTGAGAAATTCATCCGGTTTCCTGGCTTTGGCATATAGGTAAATAAAGTTGTTTTTACCGCGATTTTTCGTAAAATGGCAAAGATTTATAAAGTGTTTGATATGAAAAACAATGATTCCTTTTCTCCGGTACGCCGGATAAAAAACAGCATTTTCTGGAAGCTTGGCCTTGCGTGTCTCCTTCCGCTGCTGCTGACGCTTGCGATTCTTGACGCATACGCCGTCCGTATGCTTAAAAAGGAATATCTGGCGGCGGCATATGACAGGATGGAATCGCTGGTCGAGGTCGCCCTGGCGAGATTCCCCTCCGACGAGGGCTCTGTATCGCGCGAGAATTGGACTGCATGGATAGCCGGTGGCGGCGTGCGCGCGACGCTGATTTCCGCCGACGGTGAAGTTCTTGCCGACTCCGAAAGCAATCCCGCCGAAATGGAAAACCACGGCGACCGTCCCGAGGTGCGCGAAGCTTTTATGAACGGTTCCGGCCGCGCCACGCGCGGCAGTGTAACTGTTCACAACGAACTGGTGTACCTGGCGCGGCGTTTTGACGCGGGAAACAGCCGGATGCTTGCGCTCAGATTGTCGGTGCCCCTGCAGCGTCTGGATGAAAGCGTACGCGCCTATCGCAGCAGGCAATGGGGCGTGGCGCTGGGTCTTTTGGCTCTTACCGGCGGCGCGGCGCTCTTTTTCTTTCGCGCGCTTTCAAACCGTATCCGCAGGTTGCGTGAATTTTCAGATCGCGTCGCCGGCGGCGATTTCCGCCCCATGCCCGCGGAAAGCAGAGATGATGAACTTTCGGCTCTTTCGGACACTCTGAACAGGACGGCGGCGCGGCTTGACGGAACAATACGCGCGCTTACAGGAGAACGCGAGCAGTCGGCGGCGATTCTTTCCAGTATGGACGAAGGAGTGGTGGTGGTTGACTCCAATGAAAACGTCATTTTCTGCAACCAGTCGTTTCGCCAGGCGGTTGGCACATCTGACGCGGACTACACTGGGCGTCCTTTTATCGAGCTGGCTTGGCATCTCGACATAGAACATTTGTTTCAGAACACGCTGCACGACGGCGAAATCATGCGCGGAGAAGCGACGACGGGATTCACACGGCAGGGAAACTACGCGGTGACAACCGCCCCGATTCGCTCCGAAGACTCAATTTCCGGAGCCGTTATGGTGCTGCACGATATCAGCGAAATTCGCAGACTTGAGCGGGTGCGCAGGGATTTTGTCGCAAATGTTTCGCATGAGTTCCGTACTCCGCTGTCGATCATCCAGGGATTTGCTGAAACACTTCTGGATGGCGCGCTGGAGGACGCAGAAAACGGGCGGCGATTCACAAATATCATCCATGACCAGTCGCTGAGACTCAGCCGCCTGACGGATGATCTGCTTAAACTGGCGCAAATCGAATCCGGACGGTTCGGGGCTGAATTTCGTTCCATTGACGCGCGCCCGATTCTGGAATCCTGCGTCGAATCGGCGCGCGCCCTTATAAGCTCCGAACAGAAAAGTATGACGCTGGAACTGGAATGTCCGCCGTCGCTTCCTCCGCTCCACGCGGATGTGCGTTCCATCGAGGAAATCATGCAAAACCTCCTGGGAAACGCCATCCGTTACACGCCCGGCGGAGGCCGCGTTTGTGTAAAAGCCGCCATTACGGACGGCGATATGGTTTTATCCGTGTCGGATACGGGGATAGGACTTTCCAGCGCGGATCAGCAGCGGGTTTTTGAAAGATTCTATCGCACGGACGCCGCGCGATCCCGTGAATCAGGCGGAACCGGGCTTGGGCTGTCCATTGTAAAGCACCTGGTGGAAAATCATGGCGGGCGTGTTGAGTTGGAAAGCCAAATCGGTATTGGTTCAACTTTCCGTGTGTTTCTGCCATTGGACGCATAGCCAACCCTGATATTTCGTATCGGTTCCCTTTGTACGATTCGATATCTTCCATCAAAGCGAAAATTTAAAGAGGCAGATATGTTCACCTGTGGGGATTTTCTGCTAAAATAATATCTGATTTTGACGAAACGACCGACGCGCCGGATTTCGCAAGACAAAACTATAAGTTCAGTTATGAGCAAAAAGACGCAACAGGAACCACGTTTTAGCGAATCGCCCTAACAAACGGAAACGTATTGATGTGAACGACACGGACAACTCACGGTCTTGGCTGCTGGATATAATGCTGTTCGCGGTTTTGTTCGCGGCCATGTCGGCAGCGCTTTATATGGCGTTAATAGACGCTCCGCGGGAAAGAACCATGGGGGATCTGCAGCGCATTTTTTATTTCCACGTTCCCGTGGCAATCGCCGGCATAACCGCATTCGCCGTTAATTTTGTCTCATCCATAATGTACGTTATCAGGAAAAACAGATATTGGGACAATCTTGGCGTCGCAGCCGCTGAAGCCGGCGTCCTGTTTTTCATCATGGTTCTTGTTACAGGATCAATATGGGCAAAACCCGTCTGGCTTGTTTGGTGGACATGGTCGCCACGTCTGACGGCATCGCTGATATTGTGCATGTTATATCTGGCGTACCTGTTGATAAGGAAATTTATCGAGGATCCGGAACGGCGGGGGCTTGTATCCGCGGTATTCGGCATTATCGCTTTTGCCGACGCGCCGTTTGTCTGGTTTTCCATCCGCTGGTGGCGTGATATACACCCGGAACCGATGCTGGAGAGCGGGGGGCTTGCTCCTGCTATGCGACCGGCGTTTCTTACGTGCCTCGCGGCATTTATGCTGCTGATGATTTATATTTTGCGAAGGCGGTTCTTTCTTGCCACAATAGAGGACGATGTGGAGGAACTGGCGCGGGAATTTCATTCGGAGGCGCATTAATTATGCTGGATTATTTAACCGCAGCCTTTATGGCTATATGGATACTTTTAGCTGTTTATCTTTTCCTGTTGAATTCAAGGGAAAAGAAGCTACGAAGCGAGGTTCAACGTCTAAGGCGGCAGTTGGAAAAAACTTCCCCAAAATAAATTAAGAATGCTTTGCTATTACAAAAGGAGATTTGAATTATGCTGAAAATCGTAAAGATTATAATTGTTTCCATGTTGTTTTGTCTGCCCGTAATGGCGCAGGTAAAGCCGTGCGAAGAACTTAAAAGCGAGATAGACGAGAAAATACGAAAAAACGGCGCCGAAAACTACACGCTTGAAATCGTGCCGACGGATCAGGTAGGCAACAGAACCGTGGTCGGTTCATGCAACGGCGGCAAGGACAAAATCGTTTATACGCGCGGCGGTGAAAAACGCCCGTAGGGGCGCTATAAACCGCGCCCCTACAGTTCATCATTGTGAAAACCTGCTCAAGTAAAGCAAACTGGCGAAAGATTTTTCGTAACCGCCGCAACCGAGCCCGAGCGACGGCGGGCGACGGCGTAATTCTCTGGCTGGGGCATTCTCAACAACCCCGTAATTATACGAATAACGTTTTTCCGTTCCGGCAAAATTCACATTTTCTTTACTACACGGGACTGGCAGAACCAGACATTGCCATGATTTCCTATCCGGAACCGGACGCCGATATTCTGTTCGCGCGTCCGGACGATATTGATGACATTGTATGGTCAGGGCAGGGAATCTCGCCGCAAGAAATGGCGCATGACGCCGGAATCGGCAGCGTGGAAGATATAGAAAAACTGAAGGAAGTAATTAACAAAATTCACGCGCAAAAACGGCATATTCATTATTTGCCTCCCTATCAATATTCATCAGCACTGCGTATTGCGCGTCTCTTAAAAATTAGAGTTGAAAGCGTCGGACGAAATGCCTCCGCGGCTCTTATGGAACATGTAGCCGATCAGCGCTGCGTCAAATCCACGGAAGAAATCGCGGAAATAGAGGATGCGCTTGTAATAACCGGACGTATGCACCGCGCCGCGATGGCGGCCGCAAAGCCTGGTTTACGCGAAAGCGACATAGCCGGAATTATACAGGGAATTGCGCTTTCCTCCGGCCGTGGACAGGCTTTTGAACCGATTGTCACCATCCACGGCGAAGTTCTGCATAACAACTCACGCGATAACGTTCTAGAGCCGGGCCGGATGCTGTTGAACGATTCCGGCGCGGAATCGCCGATGTATTACGCTTCGGACATTACCCGGACATATCCCGTGGACGGGAAATTTACGCCGCGCCAGGCGGAAATCTATCAAATCGTCCTGAATACGCAGCTTGCGGCTATCGGCATGATAAAACCCAAAGTTTCCTACATGGATGTGCATCATGAAGTCTGCCGCGTTCTTGTGGAAGGGTTGAAAAACGCGGGTCTTATGAAAGGGAATCCAGCGGACGCGGTTGACGCCGGCGCGCACTCGCTTTTCATGCCGCACAGAATCGGTCACCTGATGGGGCTTGACGTACATGACATGGAAGACCTCGGCAACTTTCTCGGCTATAAAAAGAAGATCGCAAAGTGGAGCGGGCAGTTTGGTCTTAATTATTTGAATCTAGACCGGCCGCTGAAAGCGGGATTCGTCCTGACGGTTGAGCCTGGCGTTTATTTCATCCCCGCGCTTATTGCACACTGGCATGGTGAAAATAAATGTCATGAATTTATCAATTACGACAAACTCGACGCGTGGTTGTCCTTCGGCGGAATACGTATTGAGGATGACGTTCTGGTCACTTCAAAAGGATCCCGTATACTAGGCCCGCCTATCCCGAAAACCATCGAAGAAGTTGAATCCGCCTGCGCCCAGAGCCGCCTATCGGCGACACGCCGGGAACCATCGTTAAGGTAACAGGAATATGAAGTGGGCAAGGATGATGGAAGCGGGCTTTGCCCGCATCGTTTATTTTACGCAGGCGTATATGCCCGCGCCCCCGGGCGCTCTATAAAAAAACGGCAGTGGGCGGGAAAATTGCCATTTTCCACCCACTGCCGTCCGATTTTCAATCAAAAATCAGCAATCAAAAAATAAAAATTAATCGTAATACTCCACGCCTAGATGCGTGATCATATCTTCACCCTTCAGATACCGCAGGGTGTTTTTCAGCTTCATCTGCTGAATAAACAGATCATGCTCCGGGTAAAGGCCGGGAGCGCACATCGGGCTTTTGAAGAAGAACGAAAGCCATTCCTGTATGCCGCTCATGCCGCAGCGTCCGGCAAGATCCTGGAACATCACCAGGTCAAGCACTATCGGAGCGGCAAGAATCGAATCGCGGCAAAGGAAATCGACCTTGATCTGCATTGGATAACCGAGCCAGCCGAAGATGTCGATGTTGTCCCACCCTTCCTTGTTGTCGCCGCGCGGAGGATAGTAGTTTATGCGCACCTTATGCGTGTATTTGGAATAAAGATCAGGATAAAGCTGCGGCTGCAGGATGTGGTCAAGCACCGACAGCTTGCTCTCTTCCTTGGTCTTGAACGATTCGGGATCGTCAAGCACTTCCCCGTCGCGGTTCCCCAGGATGTTTGTAGAAAACCAGCCGTGCAGGCCCAGGAGGCGTGATTTCAACCCCGGCGCGAGAATGGTTTTCATCAAAGTCTGTCCCGTTTTAAAATCCTTGCCGCATAGAGGCACACAGCGTTCTTTTGCAAGATCCATCAGCGCCGGTACGTCGGCTGAAAGATTAGGCGCGCCGTTGGCGTAGGGAATCCCCATCTTTATTGCGGCGTAGGCGTAAATCATGCTTGGCGCGATAGCCGGGTCATTGTTGACCATACCCTTTTCAAAACTCTCAATCGTCTGATGCACAGGCCCCGTTTGCAGGAAGATTTCCGTGCTTCCGCACCAGACCATGACGGTACGCGCGAGGTTGTTGGCCTTCTGGAAATTTCTTATATCTTCCTGCACCTGCTCGGCCAGCTCCATTTTGTTGGCGGCCTTTTTGACGTTGGGGCCGTCGAGCTTCTTTACGTAATCCTTGCTGAAAGCCGCGGGCCAGGGCTTGATGCCTTCCATAAAAGGCCTTATTTGATCAAGCAGGCTTTTTTCAAGCACTCCGGCCTTGCAGCCGGCCTCGTACATGTTGTCCTCGAAAATATCCCAGCCGCCGAACACTATGTCATTAAGATCGGCAAGGGGTACGAAATCTTTGACCATAGGCGTGCGATTGTCCGTGCGTTTTCCCAGGCGGATGGTTCCCATCTGGGTCATCGATCCTATAGGTTTGGCAATGCCCTTCCTTACGGCTTCAACTCCGGCCATAAATGTTGACGCGACGGCGCCCATGCCTGGAACGACAACGCCCAGTTTTCCCTCGGCGGGGGCAATATTGGCATCTTTGGAAATCATATTTTAATTCCTCAAATTGGATAACAAAGCGGTTTTCCGTCGTGTCACCCGGTTATTTATTAGTGAAAAATGATTATACAACTTCATTTATCCCTTTTCGATTACGATTTTTGAAATATCGGCAAGTCCTGAAAAAAGCCGCGAGACGCTCTCAAGCAACGCAATCCTGTTTGCGCGGATTGCGGCGTCTTCGGCCATAACCATGACCTGGTTAAAAAATTCGTCCACGACGCCGCGCATTGACGCCAGCGCCCGGAGCGCGATTCCGTAATCGTGATTCCGTCCGGCGGCTTCAACCTCCGGCCGTACATTCAGATAACTCTGATAAAGCGCGTTTTCCGCCTGGTCGGCAAAAAGCGCGGGATTGATGTCGGCGTCCCGTTTTTCCGCCTGATCCAGGATATTAACCACGCGCTTGAAATTCGAAGCAAGAGAAAGAAAATCAGGTTCCTGACGTATCGCCTGAATAGCCCGCAGCCGTTCCAGAAGGTCTACAGGATTGTCGAATCCGGCGGCTAGAGCCGCGTTGACGCAATCGTAGGAAAAACCCATCTCTTCGAAAAGAAAACGCAGACGCCCTTCAAAAAACTGCGAAAGTTCGCCGACGGTATCTTCCGACGCCTTTTGGTGCGATTCCAGACTGATCGTAATCAACGCTCCGAGCGAAAGATTTAGGCAATGATCCAGAATAATTTTCAGGATGCCGTTCCCCTGCCGACGGATGGCGAAAGGATCGCCCGAACCGGATGGTATCAAGCCGACGGAGAAACAGCCGCAGACCGTATCAAGCCGGTCGACGAGCGCCAGAATAGCGCCTGTTCGAGATTCCGGCGAAGGAGACGTAGTTGACTTTGGATAATACTGCTCTCCTATAGCTTTCCACACCGCTTCCGGATGCCCTTCGGCTTTTGCATAAAGTCCGCCGACGATGCCCTGCAAATCCGTAAATTCCTTGACCATTTCCGTAATAAGGTCGCACTTGAAAAGCCGCGCCGCCGTTATCAGGTCAGGCAGGAGATTATCATCTCCCAGGCTTTCAGCAATTTTAGGAATAAGCGAAAGCACGCGGTCGCTTTTGTCTTTGTATGAACCGAGTTTTTCCTGGAAAACCACCTTTCCCATTGCTTCTTCGCGGTCTGAAAGGCGGATTTTTCCGTCGGTTTCGCGGAAAAATGCGGCGTCAGACAAACGAGCGCGCAAAACCCTTTCATGCCCTGTCCGGATAAGACCATCAGGATCGGAATGCAGGTTTACAACTGCGAGGAACACGGGAAGAAGATCGCCTGCGGCGTCCGTCACGGAAAAATACTTCTGATGCTCACGCATGACGGTCACAAGGATTTCCTTGGGCAGCGCGAGGAATTGCGTCTCAAACGAACCCCTGACAATCGACGGCGCTTCGTTGAGATTTACAACCGTTTCGAGGAGATCGGGGTCTTCCAGCAGTTTCCCGCCCGCGGATTCGGCTTCCCGCAGCAGTCCTTCCTTAATGACGGCCAGACGCTCGGCCGGGTCTGCCAGCACGCAGTTTTCACGCAGGCGTTCTTTAAGATCGATAAGCGACGTTACGGCGATTTCAGGCTTGCCTAAAAACCGGTGTCCAGACGTAATATTTGACGCTGTAACGCCGGCAAGCGTGAAATTTATGGGTTTTCCATCGAAAAGCGCGACAATCCAGCGCAGGGGGCGGATAAAACGGAAATTATCGCCGATCCAGTGCATCGTCCTCGGAAACTGGATTTTTGAAATCGCCAATGGAATCAGGCTTTCAAGAAGTTTTTGCGTTTCTTCGCCGCGAACGGTACGGACGATAGACAGGTATTCGCCTTTGGGAGTCGCAACGATTTTAATCTCTTCCGGCGTTACTCCGTTTTTCTGCGCGAATGCCTGCGCGGCCTTTGTCGGCTCGCCCGAAGCGTCGTAAGCCACAGATTTCGGCGGCCCGGTAACGGTTTCACTCAAATCTTCCTGCCGTGCGGGAATATCTTCAATTCCAACGATGATGCGCCGCGGGGCATACCACTCGGTTATTTTCCCCGGTGCCAGCCGCCGATTTTTCAACGATTCCGAAAGCATGCCGGCAAATTGCCGTGTCGCGTCCGCCAGCATTGAAGCCGGTATTTCCTCAACTCCCAGTTCGACTACAAGTTCCATTATTTTGGATTATCCCCATTAAAACCCAGGGCGGCGGCGCAAAGGCAGGGCGGTTCACGAACCGCCCCTACATTGTCCTGGCTGTTATGCCGCGCGCCTTCGGCACGTTTCATTTTTTTTCAAGATAACGCCGGGCGACTTCGCACGCAAGCTGCCTGACGCGCGCTATTACGCCGACGCGCTCCGTGACGCTGATGGCGCCGCGGGCGTCAAGCATATTGAACGTATGCGAGCATTTCAGACAATAATCGTATGCGGGCAGCACAAGATCCATCGCGGCGAGCCGTTTGCTTTCCTCTTCATAAAGCGCAAAGAGCTTAAACAGCATATCAACGTCGGCAGCCTCAAAATTATATCGGGAAAACTCCACTTCCTCGCGATGCCTGACGTCTTTGTACGTAACCCCGTCAGACCATTGAAGGTCGTAGATGCTGTCAACCCCCGCGATAAACGTTGCTATACGCTCAATTCCGTAAGTTATTTCAGCGCTGATAGGTTCGAGATCAATCCCTCCGGCCTGCTGAAAATAGGTGAACTGCGTTATCTCAAGGCCGTCAAGGAGCACCTGCCAGCCAAGCCCCCAGGCTCCGAGCGTCGGCGATTCCCAGTTGTCTTCCTCAAAACGCAGGTCGTGT
>Ga0082212_10002267_pt1 | contig 28236 bp, 19 predicted proteins | sample TergutNt197P3_FD_71548 | JGI IMG/M metagenome (GOLD analysis project Ga0082212, IMG submission 71548) | Neocapritermes taracua P3 segment gut microbial communities from Petit-Saut dam, French Guiana - Nt197 P3 | ecosystem: Host-associated > Arthropoda: Insects > Digestive system > Gut ...
AAAAATCCATGTTGTGTCCGAAATTTCCAAAGCCATCGGCTTAACGAATGTGAACGCCGAACAAACCCGAGCCGAAACCTTAAAAGATAAATACGACTTTATTGTAAGTCGCGCCGTTACTGCTTTTCCCGAGTTTCTGACATGGGTAAAAAAAAACATATCCAAAGAACATCGCAACACACTTCCGAACGGAATTTTGTATTTGAAAGGTGGAGATTTAAGCAATGAACTTCGCGGATTCGAGCGTCAAATCAAAGTTTTCGACATTCCGAATTATTTTGAAGAAGATTTTTTTGAAACCAAAAAAGTGGTGTATTTTAGAAGCAACTGATTTTTTTTACGTCAAATATAGTGTGTGTTTCGCCTTTTTTACTTTTTTGTTAAAATCCACTTTAAAATCCAATAATTTTTCGTACCTTTGCAGTCCTAATTTTGAAAAAGCACTGAGCAATGGCAAAGAAAATCAAAGAAGCACGAATTCAAGTGATCCTAGAATGCACCGAGCATAAAACAAGTGGAATGCCCGGTACATCTCGCTACATCACGACAAAAAACAAAAAAAACACTCCCGATCGTTTGGAGATTAAAAAGTATAATCCGATCATGAAAAAAATGACGGTTCACAAAGAAATTAAATAATTTTTAGATATGGCAAAGAAAGCAGTTGCAACCTTAAGACAAGCCGGCGCAGGCAAGAATTTTGCTAAAGTGGTTCGCGTGGTGAAATCACCGAAAACAGGCGCTTATACTTTCAAAGAAGAAATCATCGCGAGTGACGATGTTAAAGGTTATTTTACAAAACATAAATAATCTTCTTCTTAATAAAAAAAACACAAAAAGCCTCAATTTTGGGGCTTTTTTTATAGATAACTATGGCACTTTTTAAATTTTTCTCCAAAGAAAAAAAAGATGAACTCCAACAAGGATTGGACAAAACCAAAACGTCGGTATTTTCCAAACTAACAAAGGCGATTGTCGGAAAATCGCACGTAGATGACGATGTGCTTGACAATTTGGAAGAAGTCTTGATTACGTCGGACGTTGGTGTGGAAACCACGTTGAAAATTATTGAACGCATCGAAGAGCGCGTGTCGCGCGATAAATATGTCGGCACGGCAGAGCTGAACAATATCCTGAAAGAAGAAATCGCTTCACTACTTGCCGAAAACAACATAACCGATGCCGATTCGTTTGATTTTGTTACCGATAAAAAACCATACGTCATTATGGTTGTCGGTGTCAATGGCGTTGGCAAAACTACGACGATTGGTAAATTGGCGCATCAGTTTAAAAAAGCAGGTAAAAAAGTGTATCTTGGCGCTGCCGATACTTTCCGTGCTGCTGCTGTTGACCAATTAGTTATTTGGTCGGAAAGGGTAGGAGTGCCTATCGTAAAACAGCAAATGGGTGCCGATCCTGCTTCGGTAGCTTACGACACTGTGGCTTCGGCAAAAGCCAACGATGCCGATATTGTGATAATAGACACCGCCGGTCGCCTGCACAACAAAGTAAACTTGATGAATGAGCTTACCAAAATAAAAAATGTGATGCAAAAGGTAATTCCCGATGCGCCGCATGAAATTCTGTTGGTGCTCGATGGCTCTACCGGACAAAATGCTTTTGAGCAGGCAAAGCAATTTAGCAAAGCTACAGAAATAAATGCGCTTGCTGTTACCAAACTTGACGGTACAGCCAAAGGTGGCGTCGTTATCGGAATTTCCGACCAGTTTAAAATTCCTGTAAAATACATTGGTTTGGGCGAAAAAATGGAAGATCTCCAAGTATTTAATAAGAAAGCGTTTGTAGATTCGTTGTTTGGATAAAAATGAAAAACCATCATTTTAGACAGTTTCTAAGTATTATTTTCGGAATTTCATTTCTGATAATGCTTGGTTCTTGCTACCAAACAAAGATAGTAGAAAAAAATATTCGTCTGTCGGATTATGTAAATCCATTTATCGGAGCAAGTACCAATGTTGGTGCGGCAGGCGTTTATCACGGCTTGGGCAAAACATTTCCGGGAGCGACAACTCCTTATGGAATGGTGCAAGTTAGCCCAAACACGATTACCGGCGGCGACAATGGTTCCGGATACAGTGATGAACATAAAACTATCGAAGGCTTTGCTTTTACACAAATGAGCGGCGTAGGCTGGTATGGCGATTTGGGTAACTTTTTGGTAATGCCCACAACCGGCGAATTGAAAAAGATTGCAGGAAAAGAAGACGGCAGCGTAGACGGATATCGCTCTCAATATTCGAAAGATAGTGAAAAAGCAAGCGCAGGATATTATTCGGTAGATTTGACCGATTACAATATCAAGGTGGAAACTACCGCTGCTCCGCGTAGCGGAATAATTCGCTTTACTTATCCCGAAAATAAACAATCGCGCATACAAATTGATTTAGCCCGTAGAGTGGGCGGAACTTCTACCAAACAATATATAAAAGTTGTTGACGAAAATACCATTCAAGGTTGGATGCAATGTCCGCCCGATGGAGGCGGCTGGGGAAACGGTACAGGAAATGCTGATTATACAGTATATTTTTATGCCCAATTCAGCAAACCGTTGAAAAAATATGGCGTTTGGAGTGCTGATATTCCTGATGATTGGTCGCGTAAAATGGACGATGTAACAAGTGAAAATTATCTAAAACAAGTTTCCAAAGCACCAATTACGGAAAATTTTCAAGAAATGGAAGGAAAACACTTGGGCTTTTTTACGGAATTTGAAACAACAGAAGATGAGGAAGTTTGGATTAAAACTGCCATTTCTTTCGTAAATATGGAAGGTGCGGAAAAAAACTTTAAAGCGGAAATTCAGGATAAAAATTTTGACCAAATTTGCGAACAAGCAAAATCACTTTGGGACGATGCGCTGAGTAAAATTATTGTTTCCGGTGGTGAACCTGACGACAAAATTATCTTTTATACAGCTCTTTACCACACGATGATTGACCCGAGAATTTTTGCCGATGTGGACGGAATGTACATGGGCGGAGCCGGAAAAATTCATCAATCCGACGCGTTTATCAAACGTACTATTTTCAGCGGCTGGGATGTTTTCAGAAGTCAATTTCCGTTGCAAACAATTATCAATCCGCAGTTGGTTAACGACCTACTCAATTCGCTCATTACATTGGCAGAACAAAGCGGAAAAAACTATTTTGAGCGTTGGGAATTTTTGAATGCTTACAGTGGATGTATGATTGGAAATCCCGCAATTTCTGTTCTTGCCGATGCCTATTTAAAAGGAATTAACGATTACGACATAGATAAAGCTTATCAATATGCTTTATACTCGTCCGAATTATTTGGAAACGGAGATAAAGGTTTTAGCACTGAGTTCAGCATTTCAAACACGCTCGAACATGCTTATTTTGACTGGTGTATTGCTCAATTGGCAGAAAAATTAGGTAAAACCGAAGATTTTGAAAAATATACCAAAAAAGCGCAAGCCTACAAAAATGTGTTTGATTCCGAAACAAAATGGTTTCGTCCCAAGCAAGCAAACGGCGAATGGAAACCTTTGCCGGAAGGCGATATACGACTTGTTGAAGGATATGGCTGTATCGAAAGTAATCCATATCAGCAAGGTTGGTTTGTGCCTCACGATATTCCTGGAATGGTAGAATTAATGGGTGGAAAAGAAAAAGTAATAGCCGATTTGATAAATTTCTTTGACAAAACTCCCGATAATTTGCTTTGGAACAATTATTACAATCATGCGAACGAACCGGTGCATTTGGTGCCATTCTTATTTAATCGTTTAAATGTGCCATGGTTGACGCAAAAATGGACACGTCATATTTGTAAAAATGCCTATTTTAATGCTGTGGAAGGACTTGTCGGAAATGAAGATGTAGGGCAAATGTCGGCGTGGTATGTTTTGGCTGCAACGGGCATTCATCCAGCCTGTCCGGGCGACATGAAATATGAAATTACAAGTCCGATATTTGACGAAATCATCTATAATTTAAAAGATAAAAACGGTAAAAAGAAAATATTTACAATTATTGCTCACAATAATTCTCCTGAAAATATTTATATCCAACAAGCAAAATTCAATGGAGCACACTATAATAAATGTTATTTAAATTATGACGAAATTATGGCAGGCGGACAATTAGAATTATTTATGAGTTCTGAACCTAACAAAAATTGGGGAAAATAAAAAAGAAAATGCCAACACACACAATAGATACTTCTACCGAATTTGTAATTCGGTAGTCATAAGTATTAGCATTTGTAATGCGAAAAATAAAAAACAATGAATGTATTCAACAGTTTAAATAGAGATTTGTATTTTATGACCGATACAGTTGTTGATTGGGTTGATATTTTTACTCGTCCAAGTTACAAACACATTGTTTTAGAATCGTTGCAGTATTGTGTACAACAAAAAGGCTTGATAATTTATGCTTGGGTATTGATGAGCAACCATTTACATACAATCGTTGGTTGTGAAGATGATGTGAAGATTAGTGATATATGGCGCGATTTCAAGAAATTTACAAGTAAGAAAATTCTTGAAACGCTTGAAAATGATACTACTGAAAGTCGTAGAGAATGGATGCTTGACAGGTTTGAATTTAGAGCGAGAAATGATAAGAGAATAAAACGGTACAAATTTTGGCAAGATGGAAACGATGGACAGTTAATTTTTTCAGAGGATTATTTGAAACAAAAATTGAATTATATACATAACAATCCGATTAAAGCAGAATTTGTAAACGCTCCCGAAGAATATCGTTACAGTTCGGCGATAGATTATGCAGGTGGAAAAGGATTGTTAAAAATCGAATTGATATAATAATATTTCCGTTCTGTCGAATTTGTAATTCGACAGCAGTGAGCATAAGTGTTTATAACGCGAAAAAAATAAAATAAAATCGGATTATAAATTCTAATACTCATCACTGCCGAATTACAAATTCGGCAGAACGGCAGCACAGAATAAAAAATGAAAAACACCATTGATTTAATAACACTCGGTTGCTCCAAAAACCTCGTTGATTCCGAATTTGTAATTAGACAATTTGAAGCAAACGGCTACATTGTGGCGCACGACCCCGAAAAACCCAAAGGCAAAATCGTAATTATTAATACTTGCGGATTTATTGGAGATGCCAAAGAAGAAAGTATTAATACCATTTTACAATTTGCTTCTCTAAAGAAAAAAGGAAAAATTGACAAACTATTTGTAATGGGTTGTTTGTCGCAACGCTATTTGAAAGAACTTGGACAAGAAATTCCCGAAGTGGATAAATTTTACGGTAAATTCGATTATCAAAATATTGTGCGAGAGTTAGGCTCTGTTTATCACGAAGAACTTCGCCTCGAACGCACGCTTACAACGCCTAATCATTATGCTTACTTGAAAATCTCCGAAGGTTGCAGCCGTATTTGTTCGTATTGTGCTATTCCGATTATTACGGGCAAACATAAATCACGTCCGATGGAAGATATTGTGGAAGAAACAAAATTGCTGGTTTCCAAAGGCATAAAAGAATTTCAACTCATTGCGCAAGACTTGTCATTTTACGGTCAAGACTTATATAAATCGTTGAAATTGGCAGAATTGATACAACGATTGTCTGATATAAAAGGCGTGGAATGGTTGCGGTTGCATTATGCTTATCCGGCGCGTTTTCCTTTCGATATATTACCGATAATGAACGAACGCGAAAATGTGTGCAACTACTTAGATATTGCTTTTCAGCACATTAGCGATAATATGCTAAAACTGATGCGCCGAAATGTTACAAAAGCTGAAACATACGATTTAATTGAGAGAATCCGCACCGAAGTGCCCAGTATTCATTTGCGCACCACGCTAATGACCGGACATCCCGGCGAAACGGAGCAAGATTTTGAAGAGCTGAAAACTTTTGTCCGCGAAGCACGTTTTGAAAGAATGGGTGCTTTTGCTTATTCCGATGAAGACGGAACTTATTCTAATTTACATTATAAAGATGATATTCCCGAAGAAACGAAGCAACAGCGTTTAGACGAAATTATGCTGATGCAGCAAGATATTTCATTGAAAATCAATCAACAAAAAATCGGCAAGATATTAAAAGTAATGATTGACCGCGAAGAGCCCGATTACTTTATTGGTCGCACGGAGTTCGATTCGCCCGAAGTTGACCCGGAAGTGTTGATTGAAAAAAACGACAAACTTGCCATCGGTAATTTTTTTAATATAGAGATTACAGGCGCAGAAGAAATTGATTTGTACGGAAAAATTTGTTTCCCATAAAGTCATTAAGCTCACTAAGAAAACGTTGTGTTCTTTGTGCCTTTGTGGGAAATTTTTATTTTTTCATTGCTTTATGTTGTTTTTTTGAAAAATAATACCTAATATAGCGGACTAATTCAGTTGAAAATGAACAATAAAGAATTAATAGCAGCATTAGCGAGTCGGTTAGACAAAACGCAAAAGCAAGCTGAAGAGCTGCTTAATGCGTCGGTTGCCTTTATGAAAGACGAGTTTTCCAAAGGAAATTCAATTTCTTTTCAAGGATTTGGAGCGTTAGAAGTGCAAAAAAAAGAAGAGCGCATTGTGGTAAATCCGTCCACTAAAAAGCGTATGCTCGTACCGCCAAAATTAACATTGGCATTCAAGTTAAGTCCTACATTTAAAGAAAAACTAAATCCATCCGGAAAATGAGCGCTGAAAAATTAAATATTCAAGACCTGATTGCAGGATTGGCTAAAAAAACCGGTGAAACAAAAAAAGAAGCCGAACTTTTTTGGCGCGAGTTTATTGCCATTATTCAAGAAGCATTGTTGGTAGATGAACTTGTGAAGGTTAAAGGATTGGGCACGTTTAAACTGCAATGGAATGAAAGTCGCAAGAGCGTAAACGTAAACACGGGCGAAGAAATAGAAATTGCGGGATATCATAAAATTGTTTTTACGCCCGATAGTGAAATGAAAGATGCTGTAAATCAGCCTTTCGCGCATCTCGAGACCGTGAATCTTGACGATGAAAATGAAAACATTTTGCCGACGCCAAAAATTGACCCGTTACAAAACTTGTCGGTGCAGGCGCTGGAAATTGCTTCGTTGATTTCGGATATAAACGTAGTAGAAGTTAAAACAAATGAGGAAATTCGCCCCATAGAAAAGCCAATTGCCACTAAAGAAGAACCTATTGCGATTAAGGAAGAAATAATTACAACTATAATCAGTGCAGAAGCTTCTAATACAGAGCATTTTATAAAAGACGAAGAACAACAGAGTGAAGTAGTAGCAGACGCTGACGAAGAAAAACCGAAAAAAAAGAAAGGATGCTTTTGGAAAGTGTTGTTGATTATACTGTTGTTGCTGTTGGCAGGAATCGTTGCTTGTTATTTCTTGTTTCCCAAGAGTATTTATCGCGATTTTATCGACCAGATGATACTTAAAAAAGACCAATCTGCATTGGTTGACGAAAGACCAGCAGTATCTGATGTGATACAAGAAGATGAATATGCCGATTATCAGCCGGAACCGGAACAGACGTTACCTGCATTGGCTTACTTTTTTAATCCGTTCGATTACGAAATGAGCTATGTTACAGTGCGCGAAGGCACGCGTTTGGCTTGGTATTCGACGAGGTATTATGGTAGTTACATTTTTTGGCCTTACATATATTTAGCTAATAAAGACATTATGTCGGATCCTGGTAGTTTGGAAGTTGGTACAACAATACGTATTCCCAAACTTCCCAAAGAAATGATTGATGTAAATAATCCGAAATCGATAGAGCAGGTTACATATATACAAGCGCACTTAGAATATTATTAACAGACTTTACAAGTCCTCTTTAGGGGATTTAGGGGTATTAAATATTAAAGCATGAATTCGGGTATAAAAAAAGGTCTTATTATTAGCACTTTGGTAGTGGTGTTGGCTTTCGCTGTATTTATTTATTTTAAATTCTTTTTTGTATTTGGCGAAGGTGTAAAAGCAGGCGAGTTGAATCGTTTTGTGTACAAAGGCTATGTTTTCAAAACATACGAAGGCTTAACCATCCAATCCGGTTTTTCATCGGGAAAAGCTACTGTTGGAAGCGTGCAATCAAACGAATTTGCTTTTTCGGTAACAGACAAATCCATCGCCGATTCGCTAATGCGTTGCGGAGGCAGACAAGTTGAGTTGCGTTATAAAGAATATAATGGTACATTGCCTTGGCGCGGCATGAGCAGATTTATGGTAGATGAAATTATTTCGGTTAATTAGCTTCGTATCATTTGAACATTTTTTCAGCTGATAGTTAGTATGTTGCATTTCTTTTAACATTTTATTTTTCTTTATATTTGGTTTGATTGATAAAATCTTATACATTTGTATCCGTTATTAACCTTAATTAATAAGTATCATGAAAGAAACATTATCCACCATTCACATTGTTGTGTTTGACTGTGAATTCGGTTAAACTCCATGTCTTGTTTCGTATTTATCCGCAAAAAGGGATAAAAAACGATTTCCCATCTAAAGCATAGTAAGCTTTTAAATTCAGTAATAATCATATTTAATTAAAAACATGAAAATAAAAAAAAGACTCAAAAAGATGATTCATTATCGATTCCTATTATTATTAATAGCCGGATTTGTAATGGGACAAAATGCTTTGGCGCAAATTGATGCGTCCGGAGTAGTAAAGGATGCTAAAGGCGAAGAAATAATAGGAGCATCTGTTGTTGTAACAGGAACAACAATTGGAACAATTACTGGCTTAGACGGTGATTTTACTTTGTCTAATGTTCCGCAAGGTTCAACGTTGCAAATTTCGTTTATCGGTTACCAAACTCAAACATTGAGAGCAGCTGCTAATATGAATGTCGTTCTTCAAGAAGATGCTATCGAACTGGATTTAGGATTCGAAGTTGTAGGAATTGGTATGGGAACTGCTCGTAGAGGAGATTTAACAGGTGCTATAGCTTCGATTAACGCAGCAGATATGAATCAAGGAGTTGTAACGTCTAATGTGAATTTATTGCAAGGTAGAGTTGCAGGTTTGAGCGTTGTGCAAGGTTCCGGCGACCCAACACGAGGCGCGCAGTTAAGATTAAGAGGCGGAAGTTCTTTGTCGGGTCAAAATGATCCTCTTATTGTTGTAGATGGTATTGCAAGTGTAGATTTGAACACTATTCCTGCTGCCGACATTATTTCTATTGATGTATTAAAAGATGCTTCTGCTGCTGCTATTTATGGTTCGCGTGCTGCTAATGGTGTCATTCTTGTAACAACCAAAAGAAGAGATAGAGAAAGCCGTAGTGCAAACTACACAGGTTTCTTTGGAGTGGCGCAAGCTGCCAAGAAGTTAGATTTGTTAGATGCAAATCAATGGAGAGAAAATCCTTTAAAAACTCAAGATTTAGAAGCAAATACCGATTGGCAAGATGAAATTATGCGTACGGCTTTTACACAATCTCATGCGTTGACATTTTCCAATATTTCGCAAAAAGGAGGACTCAAAGGAAGTCTTGCTTATTTGAATGCCGAAGGTGTTGTTCAAACATCTAAATTGGAACGTCTTAGTGGAACCATATCTGGTTTTACCAACTTGTTGAATGATTATGTAACAATAGAACTTGGAATCAGTAAGTCACAAGATAATTACAGAGATATTAACGGCGCAGAACAAGATGCAATGCAACAATGGCTTTTTATGAGTACATACCAAGCTAATCCGACATGGCCCGTTTACAATGCAGATGGAACTTTATTTAGAGCACCGGGTGCTCAGGCAGGTCAGTATAATCCTCTAAACTTTCTGAAAAATTTCCATGATGATAGAACAAGAGACCGCTTTATGGGCTATTTCAAAACAGATGTTTGGTTTTTGAAAGGAAAAAACAACGAAGGCTTGAAAGGAACTATTAATCTGTCTATGAACTCAACGGATACCCAAGAACGTCGTTACTGGTCTATTTATAATCAAGAACAATTAGCAAACAATCCTGTGCCGGGAACGAGAGGGCGTGCAGATAGAAATCATTCCAACTATACACAACAGCAAATAGAAATGTATTTGAATTACGATAAAAGTTGGAACAACATACATCGGTTGAACTTAATGGGAGGATATTCTTTTGCTCAAGAAGGAGGAGAAGGTTTTGGAGTAGGAACTCGCCATTATGATTTCGACGATTTCTTATACAATAACTTAGGGGCATCTAAAAATCTTAATCCTCCCGGTGGTGTTGATATGGGCGACGATGTTCGTAGATTTTATTCAAACGGTGCATTCTATTCATACTCATATAAAGATGAAAGCAAAATAGCGTCATTTTTTGGACGTGTAAATTATGGATTAATGGGCCGATATATGTTTACGGCAACGATTCGTGCAGACGGTTCTTCCAAATTTGGAGCGAATCATAAATGGGGATATTTCCCGTCGGCTTCTTTTGCTTGGCGTGTAAATCACGAAGGATTTATGGAAGGTACAAAAGAATGGCTTGATGACCTAAAATTGCGTTTAGGATACGGTGTTACTGGAAATCAAGGAGGTATTTCTTCTTATAATTCGCTTTACACGTATGAACCGGCAGGTGGTCACGAATTACTGATGAACATGACCGATGATGGTTCTGTACCTATGCTTCGTTATGTACCTGTAAGAAATGCAAATAAAGATTTGAAATGGGAATCGACAGGACAGTTTAATGCTGGACTTGATTTTGCTCTTTGGAAAAATAAATTATCAGGTACCGTAGAGTTTTACCACAAAAAAACCACAGATTTGTTGTATTATTACTATGTAGGACCAGTTATGCCAATACAGTATACATTAATGAACATAGGCGAACTTCAAAACATGGGAGTTGAGCTTTCGTTGAATGGAACTATCATGCAAACAGAAAATTTTAATTGGGTGGCAAACTTGAACTTGGCACACAATAAAAATGAATTTTTGGGAACTTCGATACCGGCAGATGACCTTCCATTAGGCATCATCACAGATCCGAACGGAAATAATTACGAACACATGGCAGGCGTTAACTATTCACAAATATTAAGAAAAGGTTATTCTATAGGCTCTTTCTTTGGCGCAAAAACAGCTGGTTTAGATGAAAATGGCAGAATTATTTATGTGAAAAAAGATGGAAGCACAACAATCACTCCTGGTGACTCGGATCCGGAAAAAGGTCTGACAGCGGAAGATATGGATAATTATTTAGGTTCTGCTATGCCGAAACTTACCATGGGCTTTGGAATGAACTTCAACTACAAGAAATTTGACCTTGGTGTGAATACTATCGGCGTTTTTGGACAAAAAGTATATAACGCTACTGCTATGATATTGAGCACGCAGAGTGAACATAATAATGTGTTGTCATCTTCGTTGGGAACTAATACGGATAGGGTTATTTCAGACTATTGGCTGGAGAATGCTTCTTTTTTCAGAATACAAACCATTACGCTTGGATATACATTTAATTTAAGAGAAAAAACAAAAAATGCTGTGAATTCACTGAGAATTTATGCTACGGTAGAAAATCCGGTTGTATTTACATCTTACAGTGGAGTTGACCCCGAGGTTAGTCTTGATATGAACGTAACAGCAAAAGAGGAATACAGAAAGAGAAGTCCGGGTATCGATAATTTCGATAACTATCCAAAACCACGCACATTCTTGTTCGGAGTAAACATTCAATTTTAAAAAAAATAAAAAAATATACGTATGAAAAAGATAAAATTTTTAAAACCATTGATACTGCTGCCATTTCTGTTTGCAGCTTGTACGGATTTGGACGAAACCTATCATAGTCAAATCAGTCCGGACAGGGTTCCCCAAGAATCAAGAATAAGAGGTGTATATACTCACTTGAAAGGTAGTATGACAGTAAATCCGATGACTTGTCCATTTTGGAAACTTGTATATGCTGTTCAAACTTCTACTGATGAAATATGTATTCCTCGACAAAATGTGAATGATTGGCAAGATGGAGGTATTTATCAAGATATGCAGCGTCATACTTGGAATGCGAACAATACGATATTTTTGAGTTCTTGGAATTATTTGTACAATATTATCTCAAACTGTAATGCTCTCATTGATATGTTCGGAGAAAATTTGAGTGATAAAGACAGGGCAGAATTGCAAACATTGAGAGCTTATGCCTATTATCGTTTGATGGATTTGTTTGGTAATGTGCCGAAACTTACGGAAGAAAATTTAGGGCAACTTCAAATGCCCCAAAACACCCGCCGTGCCGATATGTTTAAATGGGTAGAAGAACAATTGACTTATCTTGAAGGTACCGATATTCTTTTAGAAAATTGTTTAGCTGATAGAAGTATGGCAACTTACGGTACTATAACAAAAGGTGTGTTAAACACTTTGAAAGCAAGGTTGTATTTGAACTCAAAAGTATTTTTGAATTTGGCTGACGATTCGCAGGAATACAAAGATTATTTGAATAAAGCTATTGTTGCTTGCAATGCTGTTATTGGTTCAGGTCAATATCAGTTGGAAAGTAACGTGTTTGCCAATTGGTATTTAGATAACGGTCCGCTTTCGCGAGAAATTATTTGGTCTATCCCTTATGGCGCTCCTTCTGATGATGAAGGAAATCGATTGCATATAGAAACATTAATTCCTCCGGTGGCGCAAGCACTTGGAAATATACTCGGACAAGATGAAAGCGGAAAAGATATTATTGGAGGTACAATGTACTCAAATGCTGTGAGTGGCTGGCACGTAAATCCTCCGAAAAAAGATAATATAAACGATGTAGATGTCAATGCAATATTCGATAGAAAACATAATAGATATTACGGAATATTTCACGAAAATGACAATCGTCGCTTAGCCGTACTATCCGGGCAGCTTTACAGTAGAGCTGCGTATATTAGAGGAGACGGTTTTCAAAAACTTACTTTTGACTACTGGGATAGATATGATGAGCTTAATCCGTTTGGAACTCCAAATGCAACACCGGACGCAGCCAGAAATAGACAAAGAATACATGCCAATTTAACCCCGTGGCTTTATAACAGAGGATTTGACCCGGCTGGCGAAAATAATGCAACGCTGAATGTACCCAAAGCATTTGGTGCTCGTATTATTAAATTTGAGTTGGCGGAAAATCCATCGCAATATGAATCTCCCGTAGATATGATTATAATGCGTTTAGCGGAATTATATTACACCAGAGCAGAAGCGTACATTCGTCTGGGTAATTCGGGTGCGGCTAAATCTGATCTCCAAGTAGTATTGCAGCACAGAGGATTTAACCCAACGGCTGTTCCGGCAAGCTATACCAAAAATTATCCTTTTCTTGATATGGATACAGATATTTGGGGAAATGACACAGAAGAGAAAATATCTGTCGTAGCGTTGATGTCAAAACGTTGGCTAACAGGCAATACCCAGGATATATCATCTGTATATCTGTCGGATGCTATCGATTTGGAACTCATGGATAAAGAATGGCGCCGCGAATTTATTTTTGAAGACCGTCGCCGTACGGATATGATTCGTATGGGCAAATTTGCAGGTCCGAATGCGGTAACTTGGGGTGCAAAATCAACACCAACAACCGATGCTACTCGTAATTTATTCCCTATTCCGCAGTCTGTTCTGAACGGAAATCCGGAAGTAAAACAAAATCCCGGATATCCTGGATATGATGGCTGGTTAAATTAAGCATAACTATTTATTGATACTGATAACAAAAAAAGAGGCTGTTAAAACAGCCTCTTTTTTATTGTGTCATTGTGGGCCTGGCCCACAATGACACAATAAATAGGAATGAGATTCCGTGTCAAGCATGAAAACAACGTAAAACGTAGTCAATGACAGACTTTTGAATTAGCATCTTTTTAATATAAAAATACGTTGAAATTTGCCTATTCCCTTTTTTTTTCGTACCTTTGAAAAAATCTTATTAAGTAATATTTAAACTATGAAAAAGAACACAATCTTTACCATTATTTTATCTGGTTTTTTATGCGTTGCATCTTTGTTGAGTGCGCAGCATTCAACTTTTTTTGATGCCGATGATGCGCTTGGTCGCGGATATGTCGAACGTCCTTACTTACGCTACGAAGCAGAACCGGGCATGATTCATAGTTATCAAGGCGCATTTCTTACTCCAACTTTCGATCAGCGTACCATACAAAGCGAAGCATCAAACCAGCAAGCATTGAATCTTGTAAATGTAGGCGATTTTGTACAATGGAAAAACAGCGAAGCAGCAGACGGCATGGTTATACGATTTTCTATTCCCGATGGCGTTAATGGAGGAGGAACAACAGGCAAATTGAATCTATATGTTGATGATACTTTTGTACAAGAAATTGAGCTTAATTCTCGTTGGGCTTGGCAGTATTTTTTTGCTGGTAATTCATCGTATGCTCACAATGAGCCTGCACCAGGCAGGTTCCCACGTATGCGTTTCGATGAAGTGCGTGTGAAATTAGAAAATAAAATTCCTCAAAATGCTACGTTTAAATTAGAAAAAGCAGATGCAGGCGCTGGAGCCTATACCATTGATTTTGTAGAATTGGAGTTGATACCGGCAAGAGTAGAAAAACCAATAGGAGAAAATGTAGTTGAGTATTCTGGAGATGGAAGTGATTTGAGTAATTTTATATCAAATAATGGTGGAAAAACAATTTACATTTCTGAAGGAGAATATGATATACCTGTTCGTTTGCGTATGAATGTGAATAATACAAAGTTAATCGGAGCAGGTATGTGGTACACGCAGTTGCATTTTACGGCAAGTCCTACCAGCAACTCACGCGGTATTGAAGCAAATGGTTCGAACGTAGAGGTTAGCGGATTTTATATTACCACAGAAAACGAGAGACGTTATATTTCATACACCAGCGGTGCGACAGGAAAGGGATTTGAAGGTTCTTTTGGCACAAACTCTAAAATAAGCGATGTATGGGTAACGCATTTTGAATGTGGTGCTTGGATTATTGGCACAGATGGTTTGCATATTTCACATTCTCGTTTCCGCAGTAATTATGCAGATGGCATTAATTTAGCACGCGGTTCTAAAAATGCAGTAATAGAACATTGCAGCTTCCGCAACAACGGAGATGATGATATGGCATCGTGGTCGAACGGCAGCGGCGCTTTTACGGAAAACATCATATTTCAATACAACACATCTGAAAATAATTGGCGTGCAGGTGCAGTTGGCTTTTTTGGCGGCAAACAAAACAAAGCCTTGAATATTGTAATCATAGACCCGATAGAAGACGGTGTACGCGTCAATGATACATACGATGGAACTTCTTTTAGCGATGAAGGTTATTTTGAAATACGTGATATATCCATTTATCGTGCCGGCGGTAAAGCAGGAACGAGAGGAACGGTGGGTAATCTTTGGGGAAATAGAACGGCTGCTATTTATTTAGCTGCCGATGCGGGAAAATATGATGTACGGAATTTCATTTTTTCGGATATAGATATTTACGAATCTAAGGGCAATGCTATCATGCTTCTCGGGAGTTCAATAGGTAATGTTTCCATGAAAAATGTTACTGTTGACAGAGCTGGTGTTTCAGATGTCGGTAATTCGTGGGAGTATTACGGAGTATTTTTTTCAGCAACTGGATATAATAATTATTTCTGTATTGATTTTAAAAATATGGGAGACATACGAGAATATAACTCAATACCTGCCCGTGGATTTATTTTTAATGCCAATTGCGAAGAGAATTCAGTTTCCGTAAGAGTAAATCAAACAGTTGATTTGAAGTGTTTTATTCCGGAAAATTTTGCAGGGAACAATATGGAATTTAATATTATTAGCGGTGGAGGTAATGTTTCAGTCAATACACAGGGTTTTGTGACAGGATTGAACGAAGGTACGTCGCAAGTAAAAGTTACAGATAAAAGCAATGCTGAAAATTTTATCATATTTACAGTAATTGTAAAAGACGTAGCTGTTGCGGGAGTTTCCTTATCGGCAGAAACGTTGACTCTTGTTGTGGGAGACAGGCATACGCTTGTTGCCTCCGTAGAGCCGGAGAATGCAACTAATAAAAATGTTGTGTGGTCAAGTTCAAATGAAAATATAGTTAGTGTTTCCGTTGCCGGAATACTTAGAGCAAGGGCAGTCGGTACTGCAACTATTACAGTTACGACTGTGGAAGGTAGATTTATAAAAAGATGCATAGTAACTGTTGTTAACACAAATGATATTACTACAACTACATCTGAAGACTTATCTATATTTGCTTATGGTAATGAAATACAGATTACTGGATATACAGATGGAGAAATTATATCCATATACAATCTGCTGGGTGTGAAAGTTTTTTCGCAACAGTTGAAAGGCGGTGGCGCTAAAACCATTCGTGGTTTGCGCGACGGCATCTATATTGTAGCTGCCGAAAAAGCACAGATACGACAGAAAGTGATGATTAAAAATTGATAAGGTGTGTCGTTTTGTCACTGTGTTAGCCCCGCAATATTTAAACAAAAAAAGGATTATTATTGGCAATGCCTGATAATAATCCTTTTTTTAATATCAACCACAACTCAGATAAAATACAAAAAAACATTGAGATTCTGCCTATTATACACACTGTTAAATACTTCGATAAAAATTTTATTAAAAATATTTGTTCAGTCGAATTTTAATGTATACATTTGCTCTATCAAATATAAAAATATTATTAATCAATTAAATTTTTAAAACTATGAAAAAAATTACATTGTTTTTTGCTGCTTTGGCAGTAGTGTTTAGTGTTTCGGCCCAAGATTGGGGAGGTGTTGTTGGTAACTTGACTAATGGTGGTAATGCTTTCTTGGGGTCGTATGATCCGGTAACAAATGTATTTACAGAAAACACGAACCCAACTCAAGTTGTAGAATTTAATCCAAACTGTTTTTCTATGGCTATTTTGATTGAGCTTCCGGCTGTAGTAGAGCTTTGTGCAGCTAATCCAACTTATACTATGGTTATGGATGGCGTTCGTATGAATTCTCATGGTGGTGATGCTATCGTATTTGCTAATGGAGGTTGGGGTTCTGATCAATTTCCAATAATGACCAGAGTTGATGGAGCTTTGGATCTTGACGGATATGAAGTAGGTGGTGTTGTGTTTTATATTTGCGGATATGACCTTGGGACAATTACTGGAGGACTAACAAGACATCTTAATACTAATATATTTTTAGCTAATGTATGTAATGGGGACGAAACTCAAGGAGGTTTTTGGTATGAAATGTCAATGGCTGCAGGTACTGGTGGTTATGTTTATTTGGGAGACGATACAGAACAAATGGTTATAACTTCAACTTGTCCTACGTGTACTTATAATGACCCTGTGGACGGTTGTGAAAGTAGCATTGCAAATGTTTACGCTAGTGAAATGAATGCAGAAATTGTAGGTTTCTACAATATGTTAGGTCAAAAATTAGCTGGTGAGCCAGAAAAAGGTATGTTTATCGTAAAATATTCTAACGGTAAATCAATCAAAATATCAAAATAATCAAGTTAAATAGTCGATTTTAAAAAGAGCGAAGTATAAAATACTTCGCTCTTTTTTATTTCGCTACTGTCATTGTAGGCTTGACCTGCAATCTCCTTGTTGCAATAGCTTTTTTTGTGGTCAAAAAAAAGTAAATTTCAGTAAAAACAAATAGCTTAATAAAAATAATTCATTATTTTTGCTAATTCTTAATATGACTAATCACTAATAAAAAACTTATGTTTAAAAAAGGACTCTTTACCATTGCATTTGCATTCTTTGCATTGGTTTCGATACAAGCCGACGTAGAAATCTATACTGTAAAATCGCCCGACAATAAAATAGAAGTTACCATTGGTACAGCCAACGATAATCCTTTTTATTCCGTTGCCAAAAACGGAATGATTCTCATTCAACCTTCAGCATTAGGATTTGCCATTATGGGCGAACTTTCAGATTTATCAACTAACTTGGAAATCATAAATATACAACGTTCGTCTTTCAACGAAACGTGGGAACAACCGTGGGGCGAAAGCCGTTTTGTAGAAAACAAATACAATGAGTTGACCATATCTTTTCAAGCAAAAGAAAACCATAACCGACAATTCAACGTAGTTTTCCGTGCATTTAACGATGGAATCGGATTCCGCTACGAATTTCCGCACCAAGAACAAATGGATTATTTCATCATTACCGACGAAAAAACAGAGTTCAAAATAAATGGAAATCCTACTGTTTGGTGGTATCCGAGTCATGCCGAAAACAGCTACGGCGAAAGTCTTTACCGAAACACGCCGATTAGCGACATTGCCGAAGATAAAGCATTTAAAAATCATACCGACGGATACAATGCCGGCACAGCATTTAAAACGTTCGACAACATAGACAAAAACACTTATGGTGCGGCAGTTTGGAGCACATCCATGATGCCGATAACCGTTGCTACGCCCATCGCTGTTGATATGAAAGACGGCAGTTTTTTGGCTATTCACGAAGCCAATTTGACCGATTTTGCCTCTATGACATTAACGCCGACAGATAACAATACGCTCAAAAGCGAACTTGTGCCATGGTCTAACGGTGTGAAAGTATATGTTGAAACGCCTGCTGTAACACCTTGGCGCACCATTATTATTGCCGATAAACTCGGCGATTTGGTTCATTCACGTTTAATGCTCAATTTAAACGAACCCAATGTTATTGAAGATGTTTCATGGATTAAACCTATGAAATATGTTGGAATTTGGTGGGGAATGCACATCAAAAAATACACTTGGGAGATGGGACCAAACCACGGCGCAACGACAGAAAATACAATGAGGTATATGGATTTTGCTGCGAAGCATGGTTTTGGAGGAGTATTAGTAGAAGGCTGGAATTACGGCTGGGAAAACCACAAATATGATTATGACGGCAATTGGTTTAGTTTTACTCGTCCATATCCCGATTTTGATATGGAGAAAATTACTAAATATGGGTATTCAAAAGGCGTTCAGCTTATCGGGCATCACGAAACATACGGCGCTGTAAGAAATTACGAAATGCAAATGATTGACGGATATAAACTATATCAAAGTCTTGGTATGAATTCGTTGAAAAGTGGTTACGTGAAACAACATTTTGATAAAATAGAATGGCACGATGGACAATACGGCGTTCGCCATTACCGCCACGCACTTGAAGAAGCCGCTAAATATCAGTTGGCGATAAATGTACACGAACCCGTTAAACAAACAGGAATCAGACGCACTTATCCGAATTTAATGACGCAAGAAGGCGCTCGAGGTCAAGAGTTTAACGCTTGGGACAGAGGAGGCGGAAATCCACCTTCGCACACAACTATTTTACCGTTTACCCGCATTTTGGGTGGTCCGATGGATTACACGCCGGGCATATTCAATTTCGATATTCCGCACCCATTGGCGCGTGTGCAATCAACGCTTGCCAATCAGTTGGCGTTGTATGTAGTGCTGTACAGTCCGTTGCAAATGGCTTGCGACCTACCCGAAAATTACGAAAAAAACCTAAAACCTTTCCAATTTATCAAAGATGTTCCGACAGATTGGCAAGAAACAAAAGTATTGAATGCCGAATTGGGCAAATATGTAACTATTGCCCGCAAAGATAGAAATTCAGAAAATTGGTACATCGGAAGCATTACCAACGAAGATGCGCGAGAATTGACAGTGGCATTAGATTTTTTAACGCCCGACGCCAAGTACGAAGCGCAAATATATGCCGATGGACCAAAAGCCGATTTTAGAACCAATCCGACCGATTGTGTTATCAGAAAAATGAATGTAAATTCCGAAACGGTATTGAATATAAAATTAGCCGCAGCTGGCGGACAAGCGATTCGGATTGTAAAAAAATAAACTAATTAATATAAACCACTCTTTTCAAAGTTCCCATGTGGGGAATTTAAGGGGCTTTTTAAATTTTTACTATGAACAATTGGATTTTAAAAGAAACAGAATTTAAAGTAAACACAGCGATGGCTTACGAAGGCTTGTTTACGCTTGGTAGCGGTTATTTGCACACGCGCGGTTCGTTAGAAGAAAACGTAGGTACTGAACCTCAAAACATCACAAATCCGCGTCCTGCGTTTGCAAATGCATCTGCATTCAAACACGGTGGCGTGCAAAAAACAAAATGGGGAACTTATATACCGGGCGTATTTGCTCATCATCCAAACTTGAACGAAAATATGGTGAATTTGCCTTATTTCTTGGGCATTGAGCCAACCGTTGCAGGTGGAAAATTAGATATGTTGCAAAGCTCAACATCTGAGTATGAGCGTTCTTTAAATATGAAAACTGCCTCTTTGGAGCGTTCATTAATTTGGCACACAAAAGAAGGCGATGTAAAAGTAAAATTCGAGCGTTTCATCAGCGGAAAACGCTCTCAACTTAGCGTTCAACGCGCTACTTTCACGGCTGTTGATAAAGAAATCAAGCTTTCTATCAAATCAGGTATTGATGCAGACGTTCGCACTAACCTTTGCGACCATTTTACATTTACAAAAGTAGAACACACAGAAGATACTGTAAAAACAACAGTTACAACAAACGAAAATCCGTACTACGACAAAGATAATAAAATCACTAACATCAGCGGTGGCGACACAATTACTACTGTTGCTCAAATTTCTGCAAAAGATAAAAAATGGAATTATGACGGCGAAAAAAGAAGAGGTTTCTTCACTGCCGATTTTGTTATTCCAGCAGGTCAATCTGTTGTGATTGAAAAACGTGCTGCTGTTTCTACAAGTCGCGATTTAGCTGAACACAAAGCAGCAGAGCAAGTGTTGGCAGATGCAAAATCATTGACTTACGAGCAACTTTTTGACGAACATAAGAAATATTGGGAAGCACGTTGGGAAAAATCTGACGTTATAATCGAAAGTAATGATAAAAACGACGAGTCGCAAGTGGCTTTGCGTTCTTCGTTGTTCCATTTGTTGCGTTGCCACGTTACAAATGACCCACGCGTTGCCATTGATGCCAAAGGAACAGCAGGCGATATTTATTATGGTCGTTTCTTCTGGGACACAGAGATTTATCTCGTTCCTTTCTTCCTTTATACCGAACCCGAAAGAGCAAAAACGTTGGTGGATTTCCGCGTGAATACGCTGGAAGGAGCAAAACGAAACGCCGCTCGTGGTGGTTACAAAGGCGCTCGTTTCCCTTGGGAATCAGATGCACAAGGAAACGACTGTTGTCCTCCGGGCAACTGGCAATATCGTGACCACGAAGTTCACGTTACAGCTGATATTATCTATGCTTTTGCGCACTATGCGGCAAACACAGGCGAAGATTATTTGAAAAGCCCAAAAGTAGCAGAAACAATTGTCGAAACTTCGCGCTATTGGTTAGAGCGCGTTGATTGGGAAGACGGCGTTCCGCACTTGCTCGGCGTAATGGGACCGGACGAATATACTGCACTTACAACCGACAATGCTTACACGAATTTTATGGTGTCGTTTGCGTTGAAATTAGCTGCGAAATATGGTAAATTCGGCGGTGCAACAGACGAAGAAATCAAACAATTTGCAGATGTTGCAGCAAAATTGCCGATTTTGAGAGATGCAAACGGAATTATTTTGCAGCACAAAGAATTTGATAGTTTTGCCGACCCAAGATTCAACGAACTTTGGCCCGGTTACAAAGAAGGCAAAAAGCAAGGACACTATGCACAATACGTTCCGCAAGAGCATTTATATCGCACAAAATGCCTGAAACAAGCAGATGTTTTGATGTTGATGTTCCTTTTCTTCAACGAATATACAACAGAAGAAATTCAAAAAACATGGGATAAATATGTACCATTTACTACGCACGATTCTTCGTTGTCGCTTGGTGCGCACGCGATGTTGGCAAACCGCATTGGCAAAGAAGAAATTGCTTGGGATATGTTCCAAAAATGTATGGGAACAGACCTTGACGTAGAACGTGAAGGCGCAGCCGAAGGTATTCACATTGCCGGCAACGGAATGAATTGGCAAATGGTAGTGTTTGGCGCAGCAGGTATTTTAAATGCTTTGCAATCAGACATTTTCACAATGGTACCGCACTTGCCGAAACAATGGAACAACGTTTCGTTTCCGTTTGTTTGGAAAGGACAAAGCCTTTACATCACACTTGAAAAAGGCAAAGCGAGTATTGCAAATAAGAGCAATGCAAGTATTGATGTAGTTGTGGCAGGTAAAAAAGCTACTATTGGAGCAGGAAAAGAGGAAATGTTTAGTGTATAAGTTTACCAATTGGCAGATTCGGATAATTCATGGCGAAAATAACAGTAAAAGATACGGAAGTTACTGTTTTGCAAATCAATAACGAGGATTATATTTCATTAACAGATATGATTAAGGCAAAAGACGGAGAGTTTTTTGTAACAAGTTGGTTGCGAAACCGTAATACATTAGAGTATATTGGTATTTGGGAACAAGTGTATAATCCTAATTTTAATTATGTCGAATTCGACACAATTAAAAGTCAAGCCGGACTTAATAGTTTTAGAGTTAGTGTAAAAGAATTGATTGAAAAAGCCAATATCATTAGTTTGCAAGCAAAAACAGGTCGTTATGGCGGAACGTATGCCCACAAGGATATTGCCTTTGAATTTGCTCTGTGGATTAGCCCCGAATTCAAAATTTACATTATCAGAGAATTCCAACGCCTCAAAGAAGAAGAACAAAAGGCGGTTGGCTGGAGTGCAAAACGAGAATTGGCAAAAATAAATTATCACATTCATACCGATGCAATAAAACGCAACCTTATACCTGTTGAACTCACGCCGAAACAAACGTCGATTATTTATGCCAACGAAGCCGATGTGTTGAATATGGCATTATTTGGTATGACAGCCAAAGATTGGCGTGAAGCCAATCCCAACTGCAAAGGTAATATTCGCGATTATGCTACTATTAACGAATTAATTTGCCTCTCAAATATGGAAAATTTGAATGCGGTTTTTATCAATGAAGGACTTCCGCAATGCGAACGCTTGATAAAGTTAAATCAAACTGCTATTCAGCAGATGAAAGTTTTAACGGAGGTAGAAAGTAGAAAAATGTTAAAATTTAAATAATTATAAATATGAAAAAAATATTCTTTTCAGTTATTTTTTGCCTGATGTTGAGTTCGCAAGCGTTTGCACAAACTTGGAATATCGGCTATCCGAATGCTGAAAATGTAACCGCTACATTTAGCGGAAATACTCTTACCATTAGCGGGATAGGTGCGATGCAAGATTTTGGTTATTATACTACTCCTTGGAGTAATATTCAACATAATATTGTAACACTTATTATAGAAGAAGGCGTTACAACAATTGGAGATTATGCATTTTTCTATTTTCGCGGTCTAAACTGTTCATTAAGTCTTCCCGAAAGCATTACGACAATTGGAGATAATGCATTCTCAGGTTGTTTCGGTTTAAATGGCTCATTAAATCTTCCAGAAGGTATTACAACAATTGGATATGATGCGTTTTTTTGGTGTGAAGGTTTTTCAGGTTTATTAAATATTCCCGAAAGTCTTACAACAATTGGTCATAGAGCTTTTCACGGGTGTATCGGGTTAAACGAAATGAATGTAAATGCGTCTAATGAGAATTACAGTTCTGAGAATGGAATACTGTATAATAAAAACAAAACTACACTTATTCTATGTCCAGGAAACAAAACAGGTGCAATAAATATTTCCAATGGTGTTAAAATAATTGAAGATGGTGCATTTTTCTTTTGTGAAAATATAAGTTCATTAAGTATTCCAAACAGTATTACATCATTTGGCGCTAGTGCGTTTGCCAATTGTACGGGTTTAATTTCTGTAATCAATTTTGCCTCTACACCACAAAATATAAGCACAGATGCGTTTATAGGATTAACATTGAACGATATTATCCTTTATGTGCCTGCTGGCAGCAAAGAAGCCTATCAAAATCCAACTTATGGTTGGCAAGATTTTAATATTATAGAAATTCCCAATATTTCAGAAGACAATATTATTTTTACACCGTCAGAAAACAGCGCACTAATAGAATGGCAACCTGTCGAAAATGCCGAAGGCTACCGAATAATAATTTACAACGACGAAGCACGTACCAATATTATTTGCACATTGGAATTTGATGCTACAGGCGAGTTAGTCTCTGTTTCAAGAGCGAGAAGCGCCATGCAAACAGCAAGCACAAGTATTAGTCATACAATAAATAATTTGCCGAAAGATACATATTATTATACGTTTGAAGTACTCGGCGTTGGCAATGCTGTATTGGCAAGTCTGTCTGGTACATTTGACACAGGCACTACCAGCGTTGCAGAGACACAATATGTTGCGTCTTTACCAAAAATCGTAGGTTATTACAGTATCACGGGCACAAAACTGCCCAAAGAACCTGCAAGCGGAATATACATTATATTATATGATAATAGAAAAGCGGAAAAGGTTGTGAAGTAATAAAAAACAATTAAATCTAAAATCAAAAATCTAAAATAAAAAATTATGGGACACATAGCAGATAAATATTTCAAATTAGACCCTTGGGCTATTGTTGAAGATGGTTTTGACGCGCCTCACGGAAAAGTGGCGGAATCAATTTTTTCATTAGGAAACGAATATCAAGGCGTTCGCGGTTACTTCGACGAAGGTTACAGCGGTGAAAAACACGTCGGCGCATATTTCAACGGTTTTTATGAAGCGTTGAATTTTAAACATCCTGTTGCTTACAACGGTTTTGTATTGACTGGCGCCGATATGACCAACTCGGTAGATTGGCTTTATACCCGCTTAATGATTGACGGCGAAACGCTCGATTTAGCAAAATCGAAATTCTCTGATTTCAAGCGCGTTCTTGATTTGAAAACAGGCGTTCTTTTCCGCACTTTTGTATGGGAAACAGCAAGCGGAAAGAAAGTAAAATTGACTTTCGAGCGTTTTACAAGTTTGGTAAATACGCATTTGGGCGCGCAAAAAATATCTTTCGAGCCGTTGAATTTCAGCGGTGAAGTGAAAGTTATTTCGGGAATGGATTTTTCAATCCACGCAGAAGAAAAACCAAACAATTGGAATGCACCGAAAAAAGAAAAAATCGGCAGCGATGTTTTTGCCATTCTTGGCGAAACCAAACTTGGCAAACGTTATTTGTTTTCAAGTTTCCGTTTAGAATTTGACGGAATAGCACCTGCGGAATTACCTTTAATTCAAGACGAATTATTCGCAGGAACAGAATTTACATTGAAATTGGAACAGGGAAAAACTGTTTCTTTCAAGAAAATGTCGGTAAGCTATGCCGGAAAAGTGTTGGGAAACAGTCCGGACGCTTGGACAAAGATTTTCAAAGTAAGCAAAGCAATTAAAATTGACACAAGCAATGCACCAAAAGATATTGTAGAAACGGCTGATGTTGTTTGGAAAAAAGGTTTGGATTTGGCGAAAACAAATATTTCTTACGAAAATGCGCTTGCCGAACACAAAGCATTTTGGTCGAATGTTTGGGATAATCTCGACATCGTGATTGAGGGTGATGACGAAAATCAGCAGGGCATTCGCTACTGTATTTTCCAGTTGCACCAAACGTATCACGGCAGCGACCCAACGCTCAACATCGGCGCAAAAGGTTTGACCGGCGATGCTTACGGCGGAAAAGCGTTTTGGGACACAGAGGCATATTGTTTGGCGTTTTATATTTTCAACAACCCAACAGCAGCAAGAAACCTATTGGAATATCGCTATTCGACATTGGAGCAGGCAAAAATTCGTGCGAAAGTACTTGACTGTGCAGGCGCTTGTTATCCAATCGCAACAATCGACGGTTGGGAAAACTGTGAACTTTGGCAGCACGCGAGTTTGCAAATCCATGTCAGCGGTTCGGTGGCGTTCGGTATCGAAGAATACGCAAAATTGACCGAAGATAAGGATTTTCTTTACGGACACGGAATGGAAATGTTGCTCGAAATAGCTCGTTTCTATGCAAGCCGCGCACAAAAAGACCCACATACAGGCGAATACGGATATTACGGCGTGATGGGCGTTGACGAGTTTCACTTGATGGTAAATAACAACTGTTTTGTAAATTATTTGGCGAAAAAATCGATTGATTACGCTTTGCAAATAGTTGACGAAATGAAAAAACTCGCTCCAACTCAATTGGCAGAACTTTCTAAAAAAATCAACTTGCAAGATGCTGAATTGAAGTTCTTTGCCGAAATTGCAGGCAAAATGAAAATGCCGCAAACAGAAAAAGGCGTTTTTGAGCAGCACGATGCGTTTTTTAATCTTCCGCACATTGATTTGAAAAAAATCAAAAAGAGCGAATTGCCGTTGTACGACTACTGGGCTTACGACCGCATTTACCGTACGGATATGATTAAACAGCCCGATGTGTTGATGTTCCTGTTTATGTTTGCGCAGGATTTCAGTCGCGAGGTAATTAAAGCGAACTACGAATTTTACGAACCGATTTGTATGCACGAATCTTCGTTGTCGCCGTCAATCCACTCGATTATCGCATCTTCAATCGGCAAGCACGACGAAGCGGCAGAGTTTTTTGGTTTTGCAACCCGCTTAGATTTGGACGATTACAATAATAATACATATCAAGGTTTGCACACAACGTCAATTTCTGCCGCTTGGACAAATATTGTGTTCGGTTTCGGCGGAATGCGCGTGTTGGAGCCTGTTTTGGAATTCAATCCGTCTATTCCTAAAAAATGGAAAAAACTATCGTTCAAAGTGATGTATCGCGGCGCTGTTATCGCCGTTGAAATTGAAAAAACAAAAGTAATGTTCAAAACTGACGGAAAAGCGGTTACTTTGAAAATTTATGATAAAGAATATTCTGTTGATAGTAAAGGAGTTACGATAGACATTCCTGAGTTTTTTATTGCGAAGTAACAATTCCTAAAGAGGACTTTAAAACAAAAATAAATAATAATCAATGCTTCTGTAAGTCTCCCTTTGAGGGGAGATTTAGAGGGGTTTAAAAAAAATAATTTATGATTCAAGGAGTAATTTTTGATTTAGATGGAGTGATTGTATCGACAGACGAACTTCACTACCAAGGGTGGAAACATATGGCGGACACGGAAGGTATTTATTTCGACCGCGAAATTAACGAGCGTTTGCGTGGTGTGAGCCGTATGGAAAGCCTTGAGATAATTCTCGAAAAAACCACGAAAGAATATACCGAAGAACAAAAAGAGGCAATGGCAACGTTGAAAAACGATTTCTACAAAGGATTGTTGGCAACAAAACTTTCGCCAAACGATATTCTTCCAGGTGTAAAAAATGTGTTGGCAGGATTGAAAGAAAGAGGCGTGAAAATTGCCATTGGTTCGTCAAGCAAAAACACGCCGACCATCTTGAAACAAATCGGATTGGACAACACATTCGATGCAGTTTCTGATGGAAACAACATTACAAACAGCAAACCCGATCCCGAAGTATTTCTCATTGCTGCCGAATGGATTGGCTTGAAACCCGAAGTTTGTTTGGTGGTAGAAGATGCCGAAGCAGGTGTTACTGCCGCGCTGGCTGCTAATATGAAAGTGTTGGCTGTAGGTTCTGCCATTACCGACAAACGTGCCGACTTGGCAGCTGCTGATATGTCGATGATTACCGTTGACCAAATGATTAACCTATAAATAAACAAGTGAACGAGTTAGAAAACAAACAAGTCGCTGATATTGAGTTTATTAATCTGTCGTCTTGTTTACTCGTCAACTAAATAAAATTAATTTTAAATTTTAAAAAACTATGGAACAAAAACAAAAACCTAATTTAACCTTTTGGCAACTCTGGAATCTCAGTTTTGCATACATTGGTATTCAAATTGGCTACTCGTTGCAAGGTACGCAAATGAGTGGTATTTTTTCTGCATTGGGCGCAGCCGACTCTAATTTAGCTATACTTTGGATTGGAGGTCCGTTGGCAGGTATTCTTGTACAGCCGATTATTGGACTTTTTAGCGATAAAACTTGGGTAAAAGGTTTGGGAAGACGTATTCCTTTCCTTTTGGCAGGTGGCGTACTTGCTGCTTTGATGATGGTGCTTATTGTAAATACAAAAGTGTTGGCAGACAGCGTTATGGCTAATTCGGTTTTATTTGGTGTGCCTGCTGTGGTTTTATTGGCAGCCATTTTCTTCTTGTTAAAAGATTGTGCGTTCAATGTAAGTATGCACCCATTGCGTGCGTTGCAGGGCGATATGGTTAATGAACAACAACGCGACAAAGGCTTTGGTATTCAGATGGTATTGTTGAATTTCGGAGCAATTGTTGGTTTCGCACTTCCGT
>Ga0082212_10002268_pt1 | contig 28232 bp, 25 predicted proteins | sample TergutNt197P3_FD_71548 | JGI IMG/M metagenome (GOLD analysis project Ga0082212, IMG submission 71548) | Neocapritermes taracua P3 segment gut microbial communities from Petit-Saut dam, French Guiana - Nt197 P3 | ecosystem: Host-associated > Arthropoda: Insects > Digestive system > Gut ...
GCTTTTGCACGCGCATTGACGGTAGCGGCCGACGTCCTTGAAAAGTCGGATTACAGGAAGATGCGTGCCGAAAGGTATGCGTCGTTCAATGCAGGCAATGGCAAAGAATTTGAGGACGGCCGATTGACGTTGGAAGATTTGCGTAATATCGCAGCGGCAAGCGGCGAACCGGCACAGATAAGCGGTAAGCAGGAGCTGTATGAGGCGATCGTAAATATGTATATATAAGAGATTCTATTAGCACGCAGATGACGCAGATATCATGGATTTACGCAGATAATATAAAAAAATCTGCGTCATCTGCGTTCTTTTGAATTCCCTATTGATATATAAACCGTTTAATACTCCGTTTGGGTGTTTTTTCAAACTCTTCGGGGTGGATTTTCATTTTGGCGATATGACTGTATACCGGTAATTCATCGTTTACCAACGTAAGCAGCTCATTCATAGTCGCTTCTGGGTCTTTATGCTCTTCTTTAAGGATTTCATAGTCAGGATATACAAGCGCTACAATTTTACCGTTTTGTTCTACCACGATGCTTTCCGTCACATAACTGCTCGTATTGATTTTGCTTTCAATCTCTTCGGGATAAATATTCTGACCTGACGGCCCAAGGATCAAATTCTTATTCCGGCCTTTCAGAAACAGGTATCCATCCTTGTCGATAATCCCCATATCGCCAGTTTTCATCCATCCATCGGCTGTGAATTGTTCGTGCGATGCCTCTTCGTTTCTAAAGTATCCCAACATCGTGTTTGGCCCCCTTGTATGCACTTCGCCTACAATATGTTGCGTGTCGGGCGAGTCAATACGCACCTCCATATTGATGGTTGCTTTCCCGCACGAATGGAGTTTGTTGTTTTTCCATCCGTCGTATGTAATGATGGGGCCACATTCGGTCATTCCATACCCCACGGTATAGCGGAAGCCCATTTTCTTAAAGAATGTTTCAATTTCAGGGTTAAAAGCGGCGCCACCTATGATTACTTCAATAAAATTGTTTCCGAATGCATTGGTCAATTCTTTGTTGATTTTACCTCTGATTTTTTTATCGACGACCGGAATATGAAGTAATGTCCTCACAATCGGACTGTTCAGTTTCGGGATCAGTGTCTTTTTGTATATTTTTTCAAGGATCAGCGGAACGGTCACAATCAGACGCGGTTTAAGTTCGGCAAACGCCTGTAAGATAACTTTCGGCGTCGGCGTTTTTGTCAAAAACTGGACATGGCATCCCACGATCATTTCATACAAAAATTCAAAACTGAAACCATACGTATGGGCGGTAGGCAGCATGGAAACCACCGTATCACCGGCTTTCAGTTCCGACAAGACATCGTAGGCAAACACCATATTGTTATGCAAACACCTGTAAGGCAGCATGACGCCTTTTGAAAAACCTGTTGTGCCCGATGTGTAGTTGATAACGGCAAGCTCTTCGGGATTCTCAATGAAATAAGCGACATTGTCCGGTCCGAAGTCTTTCGGATATTTCCTGCCAAAATGCTCATTCAGCGTTTCCCGCACAGCATACAGATGTTCTTGTTTACTTTTGATAATCGAAAAGTCATGCATAAGGACAAAAGTATCGACATTGGGCAGCAGTTCGCTGTTCATATTTTCCCATACCGATGCGCTGACAAAGAAAACGCGTGCTTCCGAGTGATTCACAATATTTTGAATATTATCCGGTTTGAAATCGCTCAAAATGGGTACAGCAACTGCTCCGTAGGTCAGGGTGGCCAAAAGCGCAGTTCCCCAGTTTGCCGAATTTTTTCCGCAAATGGCTACTTTATCGCCTTTCATCAAACCGCCTTCTTCAAACAAAATGTGAATTTTAGCAATATTTCTTGCTACATCTTTGAAATGATTGGTACTTCCTTTGTAATCGGATAATGCGGGAAAATCCCAATGTTTTTTCAATGAGTTTTCAATGCTCTTAATCAGGCTTTTATCTATCATTGTTGTTGCTGTTTAAAGTGATGAAAAAATAAAATCGTTCAATCTCGTAAAAAATGTTCAAATCAATGCCGCAAAAATAATCAATCATTTGATATGTCGTACCAAAAATGCACATATTTTGTATTTCTGAGCATTTTCTTTGCGTTTTCTCTTTATTTTTAAATTAATCCACGTGTGAAATTTTTAATAAAATTCGAATTATTACGGACATTATTGAATGATTTTGATTATCTTTGTAGCAATCAAAAAAAAGATACGCTTATGAAAGGTTTAGTAAATGTTTTAATGGTCTTACTCTGCGCGTTGGTAACATCGTGCGCTGTTCTGACCACATCGCAGGTGCAGATGGTCAATAAACTGACCGTAGCGTCCGACACGGTTGTTGCTTCTCCGAAAGTTATTTTCGACGAATTGGCGACCGTGCGGTTGGAGCGTGGGTTGTTTTTTGCTGCATCGCTTACTTCGGCGGCAGCCCGTGAAAAGGAGATCAACGCTTTAGCGGCGGCTTCGATAGCCGATGTGTCGATCGTAAACCGTACCGATGCGTATGTGAATGTATTAAACAGCTATCTTCGCGCTTTACGCAGCATCAGCAACGATGTTCGTTGGACGCAATATGGCACCGAATGGCGCGGGTTGGGCCGAAATGTCGACTCCCTGTTTATACGATTGAATCAAACCGACTTGCTTGATACGGATATCACTGTCGGATGGGCTAAATTGTCGGGACAATACATGGGTTATTTGAGCGAAAGATATATGCGTACGCATCAGGCTAAAACAGTCAAGTCGTTTGTGATAACGGGTGATACGCTTGTGGCGGCCTGTGTCGATGGACTTATTGAACTGCTAAAGACAGGAGAAGTGATCGAATTGATTGAAAACGAAAACGAGGGACTGAAGAATAATTACAATGCATACCTGCGCAGACTGGAATCGTCTGGCGCTATGCCTGATATTGAACAAGATAGAAGATATGTTGACTTGGTTAAGCGGGTTGAAAAGGCTAAATATACCCGCTCACGATGTATTACTGCTTTGCAGGCACTCAAACGCGCACATAATAAATTGGCTGTCGAACTCGTTAAACGTCAAAACATGAATTATCTTATCGATGAATTGCTGGAGTTGAATACGCTGGCGTTGTATTTGCAGGCGCAATTATAGTTCTTAGTTTATAGTTCTTAGTTTTCAGAAATTCTTAATTATTTTACATGGATCAACAAGCTCAAACATTAAAAGAACTTCAGGCGTCGATCAAGGCGATTGACGAACAACGAAGCAGTAAAGACATTACCGATTCCGAGCGCGAGGTTTTGGAGTTGACGGCTGTTGCCTTGCGCGACGCCGAGCGTATTGCCATAGCTACCATACAAAAGCAATTGATTAAAGATATGGAGGCAAAGACTGCCGCGCTCAACGCTCAGGCAAGAGTAATCCGCGCCAAAGTTACCAAAATGAACAAGACGCCCAAAACGATCAACGCCATCACATCTGTTATCAAAACAGCAGTCAAGATAGTAACGGCAATAGCAAAATGGTAAATAATAACCTCCCCCTGCCCCCTCCGAAGGGGGATAAGCTGAAAATAGCTATCATAGGACTTGGCTACGTAGGGTTGCCTTTAGCGATCGAATTCGGAAAGAAATATGCTGTTGCGGGATACGATACGAATCCGGCGCGTGTTGCAGCATTATGCGAAGGCGTAGATTCGACACAAGAGGCTGATTTAGAAGAAATGTTATATGCCGTGAATCTTGCAAAGACATCCGCCGGTACGAACGGTCTTGTATTTACTGCGAAAGAAGATGATCTGAAAGCATATAATATATATATTGTAACCGTCCCCACACCGGTAGACAAAAACAATGCACCCGACTTAACACATCTGATCAGCGCCTCCGAAATGGTCGGACGGGTCATATCAAAGGGAGATATTGTGATTTATGAGTCTACCACCTATCCGGGATGTACCGAAGAAGATTGTGTGCCGGTCATTGAGCGGGTATCGGGTTTGAAGTTTAACGAAGGTTTTTATGCGGGATACAGTCCCGAGCGCATCAATCCGGGAGATAAAGTGAATACACTGATCAAAATTAAAAAGGTAACGTCAGGCTCTACGCCCGACATAGCGGAAAAAGTTGACGCGCTTTATGCTTCCATTATTGAGGCAGGCACGTATAAAGCACCGTCGATCAAGGTAGCCGAAGCGTCTAAAATCATTGAAAATACGCAACGCGACGTAAATATCTCCTTTGTCAATGAGTTGGCATTGATATTCGACAGAATGGGGATAGATACGCACGATGTGCTTGAGGCTGCCGCCACGAAATGGAATTTTCTGAAATACCATCCAGGCCTTGTGGGTGGTCATTGCATCAGCGTCGACCCATACTATTTAGCCAATAAGGCCGAATCGTTGGGATATAAACCGCAAGTTATTTTATCGGGCAGGCATGTAAATAATAGCATAGCGCCTTTTATTGCCAATAAAGTGATGAAGCTGATGATTCAAAAAGGTCATCCGGTCAAAGACGCTGATATATTGATACTGGGTTTCACCTTCAAAGAAAACTGTCCCGATACAAGGAATACAAAAATTATTGATGTATATAGAGAGTTATCCGATTTTGGCATAAACGTTGATATATACGACCCTTTGGCCGATGCAGAAGCAGTAAAGGCGGAGTTTGGCATAGACCTGATCCGATCCCTTGATGTTGAAAAAAAATACGCAGCCGTGATTCTTGCCGTGGCCCATAATGCGTTTTTGACATTGGATTTCGAAAAATATCACCAAAGCAACACCGTAATTTTTGACGTAAAAGCAGTATTAAACAGAGAGTGGGTGGATAGCAGACTGTAATAGTCAATTAAAAATTAAAAATTAAAAATTAAAAATGATTTCAAAAAGTCAGCGTTTCTGTGTTGAAAAGAAAAAAAATTCAACGCTCAATTCTCTATTATCAATTATTTTTCCTATCTTTGCCGCGTCTTAGCGAAAAAGCGTTTTCCTAATTCCTAATTCGTAATTCGTAATTAAATACATGGTGTTGATAGCTCAGTTGGTTAGAGCATTGGATTGTGGTTCCAAGGGTCGTGGGTTCGAGTCCCATTCTTCACCCACCTTAAAAAGGCTGTCCGAACCGGACAGCCTTTTTTTATCATGGTTCTTCCGTATTTATATGACATCTGGCAAGTTCATAGCCCCTTTTGGCGAAGGTGTTATGTTTTCATTTATCTCTGATGACAGCTACCACTCGTCCGACTTGCGTATTAATGGAATGAACCTACATTCAATTACGCATACTTTAGTGGGGTCTTATTAATTCTTTTTACAAGGAGAAAACCTTGATCGCAATTTCTGCACAAGCCTCTGCATCAGCTAAGGCATGGTGATGGTTGTGCAAGTCGTATCCACAATGTGCTGCTATAGTATGCAGTTGATGATTGGGCAATGATTTTCTGTATACCTGGCGTTAAGTCCACCAACACTGGACTTATACATGCAATTTTTGGAAGAAACACACAAATAAATCGTGGACATTTGCTTGAAAATCTTGTTTATTTAGAACTAAAACATCGTTATCAAGAAATTTATATAAGAAAAGTTGTGCAAACAGAATGTGATTAAATGTGTGAAGACGATAAAAGACTTATATCCTATTATCAGGTTGTATAAACTGTCAGAGAACAAAAAACTATAGAATGTAAACTTACTCCATAAAAAAACAAAAAAAGATTTTTCATAATATCTGTTACCCCCCAATCTCGAATAACTAACCTAAAACGGCACACAGCATATTTATGTAATAAATTGATTTTTAGAAAATAATGGGCAAGTACATTTGCTGCTTTAGCATTATAAAAAAAGCAGAGGCGGCCAATATTTGGCCGCCTCTGCTTTCCTTTTTTCAACCTAAATAGGCTTTCAATAACTTGCTGCGCGTTCCCTGTCTTAGCCTGCGAATGGCTTTTTCTTTGATTTGGCGTACGCGTTCACGGGTCAGCCCGAATTTGCCGCCAATCTCTTCCAATGTAACTTCCTGACAGCCGATACCGAAAAACATTTTGATAATTTCACTTTCTCTTTCAGTAAGGGTAGCAAGCGCCCTGTCGATTTCTTTTGCCAATGATTCGTTCATCAGCGTCCCGTCTGCAATCGGTGCATCGTCGTTGATCAGCACATCCAATAAGCTGTTGTCTTCGCCTTCTACAAATGGAGCATCCACCGAGATATGTCGTCCGGATACTTTCAATGTATCCGAGATTTTATCTACCGGGATATCCAGCTCTTCGGCTAATTCTTCAGGCGACGGACGGCGTTCGTTTTCCTGCTCGAATCGCGAAAAGGCTTTGCTGATTTTATTCAGCGAACCTACCTGATTGAGCGGCAAACGCACAATGCGCGATTGCTCTGCCAACGCTTGCAGAATAGACTGGCGAATCCACCATACGGCATAAGAGATAAACTTGAAACCGCGCGTCTCATCGAATTTCTCTGCTGCTTTAATCAGTCCCAGATTGCCTTCATTGATAAGGTCGGGCAAGCTAAGCCCTTGATTCTGATATTGCTTTGCAACAGATACTACGAATCGCAGATTCGCCCGGGTCAGTTTCTCCAATGCTTTCCGGTCGCCTTTCTTAATAGCTTGTGCCATTTCCACTTCTTCCTCGACAGTGATCAGATCCTCACGGCCTATCTCCTGAAGATACTTGTCTAACGAGGCAGATTCACGATTGGTAATGGACTTGGTAATCTTTAATTGTCTCATCCGGATTTTGGTGTTTTATAAATATGGGGGTGCAAAGGTAATCATTTTTTATGAAAAACATGCATGTTTTTCATAAAAAAAGTGTCAGTCCATCAAATCTATTGCATAACGCACTACGCGCTGATTGCGGTCGTTCGGGTAAAATCCTCTAAGAAACAGCCATTTATCTTGAGAGGTACTCTCTAAAACCGCACTTACAATTTTATCGAGATCTTCCGAAGTTGATACGCTGCGGTCGTTCACCGTCGTGATAACAAACCCTCTACGGATCCCTGCTTCGGATACTTTGCCGTTTCTGCTAACTTCATTTACTTCAATGCCGGCGCTAATACTTAATTCTTTTTGGCGTGCATCCGAAAGCGCCTGGAATGTAGCGCCCAAAATTTCAGTAACGCTTTTATTTTTTTCAACAATATCGGTATTCCCTTGTGCGTTACGGAGTTCGACAGTAAAGTTTTTTGCTGTTCCATAACGATCGACATCCAACTTGACCTTGTCTCCCGGTCGAAATTTATTGATCTGTACCTGCAGATCGCTGAATGACTTAATACTTATTCCATTTACTGCCGTAATTACATCGCCAATCTGTAATCCTGCTGCTTTGGCAGAACTGTTTTCTACAAATTCGCCGATATATGCTCCTTCTAATACCTTTATTTTATCGTCTTCTCTTTTGGCTATTTGGGGATTGTTTCCTCTAATGCCTAAGATGGCTCTTTGTACGACTCCAAATTCTTTCAGATCGGCTACTACTTTTCCTGCTATACTGATAGGTACGGCAAATGAATAACCTGCGAAACTGCCTGTTTCCGAATAAAGCGCTGTATTGATTCCTACTAATTCGCCTACGGTGTTAACCAATGCCCCTCCGCTATTACCCCGGTTTACGGCTGCATCCGTTTGAATATAGGATGAAATCCTGTCACGATCAGTTTCACCGATTATCTCAGAGCGCCCTTTGGCGCTGACAATACCGGCCGTAACAGTTGATTTCAAATTAAAAGGATTGCCGACTGCCAATACCCATTCGCCTATTTTCAGTTTCTCTGAATCGCCAAAAGGAAGAGCCGGCAAGTCGTCAGCTTCAATTTTAAGTAAGGCAATATCGGTATTGGGGTCAGCGCCGATTACTTTTGCGGTAAAAGACCTGTTATCGTTAAGCGACACTTCAATTTCATCTGCATTTTCAATCACATGATGATTGGTGATAATATATCCGTCGGTCGAAATAATAACTCCGGAGCCGAATCCTGTACGGGGTTGCGGTTGCCGGGGCGTCTGTCCTCTGTATCCGAAAAAGTATTCATACAAATCGTATTCCTGATTGTTACCACCGCCACCTCTTCTCGATGCTTGCGCTTTTTGTACCGCCCGGATATGTACAACTGCATGGACGGCCCGTTCGGCAGCAAACGTAAAGTCAACGTTTTCGGATGCTTCAGGATTGAAACCGACTAAGTGGACAGGTTGCTTAAAAGGTGTGTTTGTTTCGGTTATAAAGGCCTCCCGCACTATTTTGCTGTTTTTTAGAAGGTAAGATACAGCTACGATAGAGATTACTGAGCTGATAACTGCCACTATTACAACCGTTAATGTTTTTTTCCAGAATGTTTCCATATACTTCAATGATTAAATTATATTATTATTTGTTTTTATTGTGCTGGATTATAACTCAAAGAAAATAAATTTATTTTGATATATCCTTTACTTTTAAGTACTTTTAACGTCCTTTTCAAATTTTTCAGATATACGGAAAGGGATTGTAATAAGTAGACTTTTTTAGTGACGCAAGGTTTAATAAAAAGCACGCAGATAACGCAGAAAACACAGATTTGCGCAGATAATATATATTAAAATCTGCGCAAATCTATAAAATCCGCGTTATCCGCGTGCTAAAAAAAAAATTATAACTCCCTGATCTTAATGTTCCTGAACGAACATCCGAAATCGTTGTGGTCTTGCAAACCGATGAAGCCTTCTTTAGCAGGATTGGGTTCCTGGAAAGTAGGCCAGTCTTTGAACTTGCTCTCTCCAAGAAGTTTGTACCATTCGGGCGTCCAAATCGTATATTCACATACGACTACGCCGTTTTGTATATGAGTGGCAACGCCATCTTTAATCCGGATCACAAGCGTATTCCATTCGGTGTGGGGTTTGGCGTTTTGCGGCAAAGCAGGAAGGATGTCGTAAAGCGAACCTGCAAGGTGGTTGGTTAGCTTGTTATCGCCTGCATTCCAATTGTCTAATATTTGTACCTCAACCCCTGCGGTATATATTGGACGACCGGGAATTTCTACAACATAATAGAAGACGCCTGAGTTTCCGCCTTTACCGATTTTCCAATCAATGGAAAACTCGAAATTTTTGAATTTTTTAGCGCCGTACAAAATGTCAATTGAGCGAACTCGCTCTCCTTCTGCCACCTTGGCTCGCTTTTCCGCATTGGTAAGAACCCTTACCACGCCATCTTCAATGACCCAGTTGAAAGGCATTTCCGTTCCATTACATTCGCGCCATCCGTCCATGCTTTTTCCGTCAAACAGAAGAACCCATCCGTCGCGTTTTTCCTGATCGGTCAATTGATTGATCAACTCAGTTGAAGAGGAAGCGCAAGCTGAAAACAATGCCATGCATACAAGTGAAAATAAAACTACTTTTTTCATACGTTTATTGTTTAAGTTAATAATTATTGAAATATGGCGTAAAGATAGTATTTTTTTTAATCCGTATCATTTTTTCATCAACCTTTCTTATCTTTGTGGACAAAAAACAGCAAAATGGATATTTCGATTGTTATTCCCCTGTATAACGAAGCCGAATCGTTACCCGAACTGCATCAATGGATTGAACGGGTTATGGATGAAAATCATTTTACGTATGAGGTGATTTTTGTCAATGATGGAAGTACGGATCATTCGTGGGAAGTTATTGAGCAGATAGCGAAAAAATCGCCTGCAGTCAAAGGTATTAAGTTTCGGCGCAATTACGGTAAGTCGCCTGCGTTGTATTGTGGATTTCAACGTGCACAAGGCAATATTGTGATAACGATGGATGCGGATATGCAGGATAGTCCCGACGAAATACCGGAACTGTTCCGGATGATTACGGAAGAAGGCTATGATATGGTTTCGGGATGGAAGAAAAAACGCTATGATCCGTTATCCAAAACGCTGCCGACCAAACTTTTTAATGCCACAGCCCGAAAATTTTCGGGTGTAAAGTTGCACGATTTCAACTGCGGGCTGAAAGCGTACCGGAACGATGTGGTAAAAAGTCTGGAGATTTACAGCGATATGCACCGGCATATACCCTATATGGTAAAGATTGCCGGATACAATCGAATCGGTGAAAAGATAGTTCAACATCAAGCGCGAAAATATGGGTCGACCAAATTCGGATTGAACCGTTTCGTGAACGGATACCTCGACCTGATCACCCTCTGGTTTACGTCCAAATTCGGGAAAAAACCAATGCATTTTTTTGGTTTTTGGGGCAGTGTGATGTTTATTGTCGGATTTATCGCTTTGGCTATTGTGCTTACCATGAAGTTAATTTCAATTTATTCGGGCGATCTGCGTCCGTTGGTTACCAATTCGCCATTTTTCTATATTTCACTGACAGCCATGATTTTAGGAACGCAAATGTTCTTAACCGGATTTCTCGGCGAACTGATCTCACGTGATTCGCCCGGACGCAACAGGTACCGCATTGAGCAAGAAATTTAACTTAGCGAAGAACAAAAAAAACTTTTTTTTTGTTCTTCGCTAAGCTTGCACTATCTTTGTGACCAAATTCTATTTTTATCCGGTTTGAAGTTATGGATGCCGACGAAAGAGAAATTAGAAAGAAAACACTGATTATCATGGCTATCATCGTGTTGGTGATATTGATCGGAGGGTTTGCGTATTATGTCATTCAAAATGAACAGCAGAAGTCTGATATGGAAGAGGCTTTTGCCTTGGAAAAAGAAGCGTTGATGGACGAAGCATTCGAATTGTCAACAACTTACGAAGGACAGATAGCGCGGATTGGGAACGATTCGCTGATTGCGTTGCTGACTACCGAACAGATGAAAGTCAGCCGCCTGATGGAAGAAATACGCACTGTGAAAGTTACCAATGAGAAACGCATCAATGAATTATCACGCGAAATTGTGACTCTACGCTCCATCATGCGTAACTACGTGATTCAAATAGACTCGTTAAACTCTGAAAACCAACAACTAAGAGACGAAAAAGATCGGGTGACAAGAAGGTATCAACAGGCTACTTCGCAAGTCACCCAACTGACCAAACAAAATGAACAACTCACCGAGCGTGTCACTTTGGCCAAACGATTAGATGCTGTGGGCATTCAGGTAAAAATGATCAATACAAAAGGCAAAGATGTGAAAAAGATTGGCCAGGCCGATCAAATCGTGTTTACATTTCAGATCGCCAAAAATATTTCTGCACCGGTAGGCGAAAAGAGCCTGTATTTCAGAATTATGAAACCCGACGACGATGTGTTGCAAAAACCCAATTCGGGCTTCTTTCCTTTTGAAGGAAAGGAAATTGCATACTCCATGATGAAAAATATTGAATATGATGGCGAAGAAATATCGCAAACCGTATACTGGAAAATTGACGAATATTTATCAGCAGGCATGTACCGTGTAGATATTTTTGCTGATGGGAATAATATCGGGCGAAAATCATTTTCGTTGGAAAAATAATTTGCGCAAAATTATCGTATATTTGTAGTCGAATGAAAAAATAAATATCACTCAATAATCAACTTAATTATGAAACAAAAATCATTAAACAGAAGAGAATTTCTCACCTTGTCGGCAGCAGGTGCGCTTGGTATGTTAGCGTTCAATCCGTTGTTACAATCGTGTCAATCATCCATTGACAGAAAAAGTTTTGGAGTAGGTTTACAGTTATACAGCATCCGCGATGCCATGGAAAAAGATGTGCTTGGTTCGCTAAAAAAAGTATCTGATATCGGATACAAATATATGGAACTTGCCGACTATTCGAATGGAAAATTCTATGGGTATACGCCTTCGGAATTTAAGAAAATTCTGGCCGATCTGGGAATGGAGGCTTTGAGCAGCCATACACAGGTAGAGGCAGAGGGTATCACGTTGGATAATGCCAAAGCAATGGCCGACGACCATGCTGCATTAGGCGTTAAATACTGCGTGCAGCCATGGATCAATGACGAAGACCGGACGATCGAAAAATACAAAACCATGATTGCCGACTGGAACGAAGTAGGACGTATCATGAAAAGCGTGGGGATACAGTTTGCCTATCATAATCATAATTTTGAGTTTTTACCGACCGATGGCATCATACCTTACTATGATATTTTCATGAAAGAGATGGACGCCGATTTGATTACGATGGAAATTGATTTATACTGGGTTACAAAAGCAGGCCATGATCCGGTAGAGATATTCAAAAAATATCCGGGAAGGTTTAAATTATGGCACTTTAAAGATCAGACCAAACCGTCAGCCCCAATTTATGAGGTTGAAAAAGAAGATATTACTTCTGTTGGAGCCGGCCATATAGATTTCAAAAAGATATATACCTCATCTAAGGAAATATCCGGTTTGAAAAATTTCTTTGTAGAAGATGACATGCAGGGTGAGAAGTTCGGCGATCCTTTTGTAGGGATTGATACGAGCATTAAAAATCTAACAACCAAGATTTTAGCCTGATATTTTTATTATTGTAGAGACGCGATGCATCGCGTCTCTACGTTTAGATGGGAATTTTTTCGATCCGTCGTTGATGGCGGCCGCCATCAAAGGGAGTGGACAGAAAAATATCGACCATTTCAGCCGCTTCTTTTTGACTGATAAAACGGGCAGGCAATACAAGGATATTGGCGTCATTGTGAGCGCGTGTCACCTTGGCTATATCTACATTCCAGCATATTGCTGCCCGAATACCCTGATGTTTATTTAACGTCATGCCAATGCCGTTTCCTGAACCGCACAGTGCGATTCCCAAGTCAACTCCTCCCTGATCTTCTCTGATTTTCTCCGGATTTGAGACGGTAAGATCGTAAGACGGTAAGATCGTAAGATTTTTTTTTGTTTCCCCGATTTCCACTGCTTCGGCAAGCGGATGAGCGTAGTCAGGATAATCGCAACTATCGGATGTGTAGCAGCCAAAGTCTTGGCAGACATATCCATTTTGTTCGACGTATGCCTTGACGAACTCTTTCAGTTCAAATCCCGCATGATCACATGCCAATCCTATCTTTATCATATACCATTTTTTATCCCCCTTTGAAGGGGGGTAGGGGGGATGTTAATATTTACTATTAATTGGGCGTATGCTATACGCCCCTACAAGTTCCGTCTATTCCTAATTCTTAATTCCTAATTTGCTCTTCACCTGCTCATACACATTCGTACCCGTGAAACCCAGCTTTTGATCTAACACCTTGTAGGGTGCCGAGTAGCCGAAATGAGTCATTCCGTGCACAAAGCCGTTATCTCCTGTCAATCCCTGCAACGTAACGGGTAATCCCGAAGTAAGGCCATAGCGAAAAACGCCTTGTGGCAACAGTTCGTGCTGGTATTCCAAAGGCTGGTCGCGGAATAAGCCTTCGGAAGGAACGGAAAGAATACGCACCTTGATGCCCTCGGCTGAGAGCAGTTGAGCGCCTTCGACCAACGTAGCTACTTCCGAACCGCTTGCCAGCATGATAACATCGGGATTGTCGTTATCGACAACGATATAAGCGCCTTTTGTCAATTGCATAGCTTCCGAACGGCGTTGTCCGGTAGCAGCGGGCAACACTTTGATGTCCTGGCGTGAAAGAATCAGTGCAGCAGGCCGTTTGCTTTCGACTGCAGTTTTCCACGCTGCAATTGTTTCGGCGCTATCGGCTGGTCGCAGTACCACCATCGATCGTTCTCCCCGGTGATTGTGCAAATGTTCAAGCAGGCGGATTTGCGCTTCGTGTTCGACAGGCTGGTGGGTCGGGCCGTCCTCACCCACACGGAACGAGTCGTGCGTCCATACATAGATGGTATGCAGATGCATCAATGCAGCCAGCCGGACAGCCGGTTTCATATAATCGGAAAAGACAAAGAATGTACCGCATACCGGAATGATCCCGCCATGTAGCGCCATTCCGTTCATGATACAGGCCATCGTCAGTTCGCAAACGCCAACTTGTAGAAATTGACCGCTAAAGTCGCCTTTAGCAAATGCTTTTGTCTTTTTCAAGAAACCGTCGGTCTTGTCCGAATTACTTAAATCGGCCGAAGCCACAATCATATTTTCGATTTTTTCCGCAAATATGCTTAATACGGTTGCGGAAGCCGTCCGCGTAGCGATATTTTCTTTCATGGCAATCGCCTCATAATCAATAGCAGGAGGATTACCGCTAAGGAATAAATCCAATTTGGCGGCTAAAGTCTTATTTTCACTGCGCCATTGTTGCTCGGTTTTGAGTTGTTGTAAATACCAATCGTGCAAAACTCGTCTGCGTTGCGCATACAAGTCTGTTGCTTCAGGAAATACAGCAAATGGGTTGTCGGGATTGCCTCCCAGATGCTTGATTGTTGCTTCGAAATCCGCTCCGGCAGCAGATAAAGGCTGTCCATGCGTCGACACCTTGTCTTCAAAACTATTCCCTTGTGCATCGACCGCACCTTTTCCCATAGCGGTAATCCCTATAATTAATGTAGGGCGTTCCGTTTCGGCAATAGCAGTTTGCAGGGCGTTGCGTATTTCGTCGACAGCATGACCGTTAATATGGATTACATTCCAGCCCCATGCTTTATACTTTGCCGCTACGTCTTCGGTGGAGACCTCTTCTACTTTGGTTGAAAGCTGGATATTGTTTGAGTCGTAATACATAATCAGGTTGCTCAATCCCAGATGGCCGGCTATACGGCCTGTGCCCTGCGATATCTCTTCCTGAATGCCTCCATCAGAAATATAGGTATATGTTTTATGCGCCATCCATTCGCCGAAACGGGCAACCATAAACCGCTCGGCAATAGCGGCGCCCAGCGCCATTGCATGACCTTGACCAAGCGGGCCGGAAGTATTTTCTATCCCATGTAACACATCCACTTCAGGATGGCCGGGTGTCAGGCTTCCCCATTGGCGGAAGTTTTTTATTTCGTCCGGAGGAATAAGTTCGGCGATAGTCAGGACGGCATAAAGCATTGGCGACATGTGTCCCGGATCGAGGAAGAACCGGTCGCGGAAAGGATAATCCGGTTTATTGGGATTGATTTTCAAAAACTCGGCATAAAGCACATTGATAAAGTCGGCGCCGCCCATAGCGCCGCCGGGATGGCCGGATTTCGCTTTTTCTACCATTGCCGCCGCCAATATACGGATATTATCCGCAGCCTTGTTCATTACCTTGTTATCATTCATTTTTTTATTTATTATTATTTTTCTATCTTTTATCAGGTTACAAAGATACAAATTTTATCCAAATTACATTGCATTCGTCTTGTCGGGGGTGCATTTGGCTAAGGCCGATTTTCAATTCAATTTGTCGCATTACACAATCTCTTTTTTGAATTGCCCTGAAAGGGCGATATCCTGATTTCGCCCTTCGTTCCCTCTTTATCGGATGATTATATCATTAATTACCTCCTCTCCGGCATACTCATTCAGACTTTTGAGTAATCGTTTTTTATTCAATAACAGTTCGTTGCGTAATACGGAAGAACTGAGAAAGACGTGTAATGTGCGATATTTCACAAAGAGTTGCCGGGTAGACCGCATAATCATCGGACCAAGCATATCACCCCAAGCACGTTGAATCCGTACTTCAAGGATTTTCTGCCTCAACTGCGGATTTTCTTTCATAAAATCACGCACAACATCGCCTATTGGAACTGCATTGATACGCTTCACTTTTTTACAATTGATAATTGACAACTGATAATTATTACATTACACTCTTAACTCTTAACTCTTAACTCTTAGTTCTTAGTTCTTAGTTCTTAGTTCTTAACTCTATTACATCCACCTTCCCTTTTTCCACTTTAAACAACGTGTAATCCTGATTGATGCCTGTTAATAGCTGATCTAAATACTTGCGATTCGTATCAGTCATAAATATTTGACCGAATTGATCGCCACTGACCAAATCCACAATTTGTTCGACCCTTTCCGCATCCAATTTATCAAAAATATCATCCAACAGAAGAACAGGTTTTGTATTCCTTTTGGCCGCTAAGAAAGCATATTGTGCTAATTTCAAAGCAATCAAGAAAGTTTTGTTTTGTCCCTGTGAGCCGGTTTGCCGTATTAAGTGGCCGTTCAAAGTCATCTCCAAATCATCACGATGAATCCCTGTCAATGTATAACCAATGAGCAATTCGCGTTCCCTGTTGGAGGCCAGTTGCTTTTCGAGTTGGCCGTCATACAGTTGAGAGGTATAACGCAAGTTGACTGTTTCGGCTGAACGGCAAATCTGTTGATAATATGTATTAAAATACGGCACTAAAGATTGTATCAAGCGGCGTCGCTCCTCAAAAATCAAGTTGCCAAGTGTATCCATTTGCATTTCAAGCACTTCATATAATGTAATATCCTGTATATGTTCGCGTAGCAGCCGGTTTCGCTGCAGCAGGAGTCTATTGTAGTTGATCAATGCTTGTAAATAGGCATTATTGTATTGAGAAATAACCACATCCATAAAACGACGCCGCTCTTCGCCGCTTCCCCTTATCAACTCCAAGTCGGCCGGCGAAACCATGACCAAAGGTAAAAGTCCGATATGTTCGGAAAGTCGGTCATAGACTTTCTGATTGCGTTTAAATAGCTTTCGCTGTCCGTGACGGATGACACAACAGATATCTTCTATCCTGTCGTCGTAAAGATATTCGCCCTGCAATACACATAAATTTTCATTGTGCGTAATAGTCATGTTTTCAGGTGTATGGATATGACTCTTGCAAAACGACAAATAAAAAATAGCATCAAGCAAATTGGTCTTTCCCATCCCGTTATTTCCGAAAAAACAGTTCACTTTCGACGAACAAACAATATCCGCTTGTAAAATATTTTTATAATTTAATAGAGATATTTTGTTTACTATCATACATTTAATAAATATTTATCCAAACAGGCCATCACCCATTCGTACTACAAAAGTAAAAAATATGCGCTAATATAAGTGTTATATCACGAAAAAAAACTAATTTTGCGCCTTAAAATAAAAAAGCAAAGAAATTATAAAAATACTCAAAATATGGCAAACAAGCAAATCGCTAAAAAGAAGAAAAAAACCGAACCGGACATCGAAGTAGATGAAATATTTTCGCGTTCGGAGCAATTCATCGAAAAAAACAAAAAGAGCCTCATCTATGGTATTGGATTTATCGCTATATTGGTGGCTGTAATACTTGCATATAATTATATGTATCTGCAACCGTTAAGTGAAAGGGCGGAAAAATCCATTTACAAAGGACAACAATATTTCGAAAGAGATTCGTTTGCGCTGGCGTTATTTGGAAACGGACTTGATTACGACGGATTTGAAGCCATCGTCAGGCAATACGGACGTACGAAAACAGGTAATTTAGCTAAAGCGTACGCAGGTATATGTTACTATAGATTAGGCGATCCGCACAGTGCGATCAAACAATTGAAATCATATAAAGTTGGCGATACACAGATGAATTCGAGGGTAACCGGTTTGCTGGGAGACTGTTATGTAAGTATAGGCGAAACAAAAGAAGGGATCAAATATTTTGAAAAGGCGGCGTCAAAGGCCAATGATGCAAATATCAGTCCGTTGTATCTGATGAAAGCAGGTATTGCTTACGAAAGTCTGATGCAGTACAAAGATGCCATCAGGGTTTATTCGACAATCAAAGATAAATACAGCCAATCGACAGAAGCCGGCGAAGTAGACAAATATCTTTACAGGGCTGAACAGTTGTCTCAAAACGCCCGTTAATGGCTACTGCTTTCCAACCTCTTTCCAACTATAATCCCGATACTGTTCCGGATGCAACGCTTATGCGTTTTGGTATTGTCGTATCCGAATGGAACCGTCAAGTTACCGAAAAACTGCTTGAAGGCGTCTACAAAACGTTGATGCGGCATGGCGCCCACCCCGAAAATATCTATGTTGAATGGGTTCCGGGTAGTTTTGAGTTGACATTCGGTGCTCGCCGGATGGCAGAAAATTTGGATATTGATGCTGTCGTTGTGATAGGTTGTGTGGTTAAAGGCGATACGCCACATTTTGACTATGTGTGTTCGTCGGTGACGCAAGGCGTTACAGCACTAAATATAAAATATGATATACCCTTTATTTTCGGTGTTTTGACTACCGACAACATGGTTCAGGCCGAAGAGCGGGCAGGAGGAAGATATGGCAATAAAGGCGATGAAGCTGCAATAACAGCAATAAAAATGATTGATTTATGTTGCAGATATAAAAAATAATTGTATCTTTGCAGCGCATTTAAAGAAAGGGCAGTTACCAGAGTGGTCAAATGGAGCTGACTGTAACTCAGCTGGCGACGCCTTCGGTGGTTCGAATCCATCACTGCCCACGAAAGTTCATTGATTGAATAACTGAATAATTGAATAACAGAAATTTGATTTTTTAGTTTTATTGATCAGTTATTCAGTTAATCAATTATTCAGTTATTGCATTGCGGAAGTAGCTCAGTCGATAGAGCATTAGCCTTCCAAGCTGAGGGTCGCGGGTTTGAGTCCCGTCTTCCGCTCTCTCTGAAAATCAGGCGTTTGCTAAATTGCAGACGCCTTTTTTATGGCTTTCAGGGTGTTTATCATCAACGACATAATTGTCATCGGGCCTACTCCTCCGGGAACGGGAGTAATGTAACTGCATTTGGGGGCGACTTCGTTGAAACAGACGTCGCCGGTTAGCTTAAATCCGCTTTTAGTCAGGGTGCTCGGTACGCGGGTTGTACCGACATCGATTACAACAACGCCTTCCTTGACCATATCACCTCTCAGAAATTCGGGAACGCCAATGGCGGCAATGATGATATCGGCGCTGAGACACATCTCTTTGAGATTGGCCGAACGACTGTGACAAACGGTGACAGTACAATCGCCCGGATAACTTTTTTGCATCAGCATCGCAGCTATCGGTTTACCGACAATATTGCTGCGCCCCAAAATGACACAATGCTTGCCGCGTGTTTCTATTTCGTAGCGTTTAAGCAATTCCATGATACCGGCCGGCGTGGCCGAACGAAAACAGGGCATACCAAGCGACAACCGCCCTATATTGATCGGATGAAAGCCGTCAACATCCTTGCGATAGTCAATTGCCTCGATAATCTTTTGTTCTGAAATATGTCCGGGTAAGGGCAATTGGACGATAAAGCCATCTATTTCAGCGTCGTTGTTCAGTTCGTTGACCTTACGCAACAGTTCTTCTTCCGTCACATCGTCCTCGTAACGAATTAAGGTAGAAAGAAATCCTATTTCTGCACAGGTCCTTACCTTATTGGCTACATACGTTTCGCTGCCTCCGTCGTGTCCTACCAATACGGCTGCTAAATGGGGGATTTTCTTTCCGGCCTTTTTGATTTGATCGACTTCGTCGGTTAATTCAGCCTTTATTTGTGCTGCAACGGCTTTTCCGTCAATTAATTGGTATGTATTCATATAATAATTTTTATGAGGGCAAGGCGTGCCTTTCCCCTACCTTCTAAACATCTGTTTTTGAGGATTCAGGCTTCCCGGTTTTGCGGTTGTCATCATGCGCATCATCTTACGCATTTCGTCGAATTGTTTGATTAATTTATTAACTTCCTGTACAGTGGTTCCGCTACCGGATGCAATGCGTTGACGTCGCGAACCGTTTAGCAGGGCGGGGTTGCCCCGTTCGACGGGCGTCATCGATCTGATAATTGCCTCAATGCTTTTAAAAGCATTGTCATCTATATCCACATTCTTTAACATCTTCCCTGCACCTGGTATCATGGAGGCTAATTCCTTCAGGTTTCCCATCTTTTTGATTTGTTGTATCTGTGAGATGAAATCGTTGAAATCGAACTGATTCTTGGCGATTTTCCGCTGAAGACGTTTGGCTTCTTCTTCGTCGTATTGCTCCTGGGCGCGCTCGACAAGCGACACGACGTCGCCCATGCCGAGTATGCGGTCGGCCATACGTTCGGGATGAAACACATCCAATGCATCCATCTTCTCGCCTGTTCCGATAAATTTGATGGGCTTGTCAACGACCGTACGGATTGACAGCGCGGCGCCACCTCGCGTATCGCCATCTAACTTTGTCAGGACGACTCCGTTGAAATTCAGTCGTTCGTTGAACTCTTTGGCTGTATTGACGGCGTCCTGGCCTGTCATCGAATCGACGACAAACAGAATTTCGTTAGGCTGGACGGCTGTTTTGATGGCTGTTATTTCCTGCATCATCATCTCGTCGATAGCCAAACGGCCTGCCGTGTCAATAATCACTACATCATAACCTTTTTTCTTTGCTTCAAGGATGGCATTCTTAGCGATATTGACCGGATTTTTATTTTCAGGTTCCGAGTAGACAGGCACTTCTGTCTGCGTGCCCAGGATATGTAACTGTTCAATGGCTGCAGGACGGTATATGTCGCAAGCAACGAGCATGGGTTGTTTTCCCTTTTTTGTTTTTAGCAGATTGGCCAACTTGGCAGCAAATGTCGTCTTACCCGAACCTTGCAAACCAGACATCAGGATAATGGCAGGAGAGCCTTTTATATTTATTTCGGCTGTTGTTCCACCCATCAACGCTGCTAATTCGTCGTGAACGATTTTAACCATCAACTGTCCCGGTTTGACGGCTTTCAATACATTCTGTCCCAGCGCCTTTTCTTTTACCGTATCGGTAAACTGTTTGGCCACTTTGAAATTCACGTCGGCGTCAAGCAATGCCCTGCGGACGTCTTTCAGCGTCTCGGCTACATTCAATTCGGTAATCCTGCCTTCGCCCTTCAATAACTTAAAAGATCGCTCTAACCTGTCACTTAAATTCTCAAACATATCCTTTTTTATCTTAATAATCGGACGACAAAGGTACAAAATCAATTGAAAATTGAAAATTTAGTTTCGTTTTTGTTCGGCGTAGCATACGTGTGCATTTCAATTTGTCGCACAAATTAAGGCTGAAAGCCGTGTAATCAATAGCGTAGGGTGAATCCCTACGGATTGAACGCCCCCTTTCGAAAAAGCCCTGAAAGGGCGAAATCATGATCACGCCCTTTCAGGGCTAAAATGGGAGGTATGCCTGAATAATAGGGCGATGCCCTATCCTGATGCTTTTGCCCTTTCAGGGCAATCCAATAATGAGAAAGTGTAATGCGACAAATTGAAATGCACCCTAACATACTTGCTACGTCTCTTATTAAAAAAAAATACCTACATTTGCATTTTAAACACTAATGCTTCATTAATTGAGGTGTAGAAGGATTTATTATGAATGATGAACGATTGAATTAACAATAACAAAATAATTTACAAAAAATGAACAAATTTCGACTTTTCCTGTTATTACCGGTGATAGGTTTTCTCTTAGCCGGATGTGCGAATGAGGCTGATAAACAGCCAGAAGTGCGTAATGTGATTCTACTTATCGGCGACGGTATGGGACTTTACCACCCTTATGCTGCCTATACAGTCAACAAAGGCGCCCTTGCGATTTATGAACATGCTCAATTTGTGGGACTTGCCAAAACAACTGCGGCCAACAATTACACCACTGATTCGGCTGCTTCAGGCACGGCCATTGCCTGTGGCGTAAAGACCAATAACGGCGTTTTGGGTCAACTCCCTGATGGCACCCCTGCGAAATCAATGCTCGAATATGCTGCAGACAACTACATGTCGACCGGTATAGTGGTCGCTTGCGAATTGACCCATGCCACACCTGCCGCTTTTATTGCGCACGTAGATGGCAGAGACGAAAATGAAAACATCGCTTTGGCTTTTTCGCAATCGAAAATAGATGTAGCCGTTGGCGGAGGAAGGAAATTCTTCGAAGATCGCACTGATGGGAAAAACCTTTCCGACGAAATGAAAGCCAAAGGTTTTAAGGTGGCTTATACGCTCGATGAAGTGAAAAATGTAAAGGAAGGCAAACTGCTTGGCTTACTGGCCGAAGTATCGCCCGAACGGTATCCGACTCGCGGCGAAATGCTTTTGGATGGCGTCACTACGGCTATCAATATCTTGAATCAGAACAAAAAAGGGTTTTTCCTGATGGTGGAAGGTTCACAGATCGACTGGGCGGCACACGACAATAATCAGGAAGAAACCGTAGGGGAAACGCTTGATTTTGACCGTGCTGCAAAAATTGCTTTTGATTTTGCGGCGCGTGATGGACATACATTGGTTATCGTTACGGCCGACCATGAGACAGGCGGAATGACCATCACCCGCGGGAATCTTCAATCAGGCAATTTGACAACAAATTTTTCAACTACAGGACATACGGGCGTACCGGTTCCGGTATACGCCTACGGGCCAGGCGCTGAAAGATTTACGGGCGTATATGAGAATACGGAGATTTTGCCGAGAGTGTTGGAGTTACTGCGGATTGAACGAAAATAACGATTGACAGTTTGTAGGGGCGTAATGTTTACGCCCTATTGAAGGTAAATGAATACATCCCCCTAACCCCCTTCAAAGGGGGACTAAAATAGTAAATGAAGACCTCCCCCTGCCCCCTCCAAAGGGGGATAAGAGTAAAAAAGACTTCAAATGGTAAATAATAAATAATAAATGTAATGAAAACTAAGAATTTAATATTACAACTGATTCCCTTGATGCTGGCATTTTTTGCCATGGGAGCAGTTGACTTGGTAGGTATAGCCTCCAATTATGTAAAAGAAGATTTCGGATTAACCGATACGTTGGCCAATCTTTTCACTTCGATGCTCTTCTTTTGGTTCTTTGTGCTTTCTGTTCCTACCGGATTGTTAATGAATAAGATAGGACGTAAAAAGACGGTGTTGTTGAGTTTGCTCGTTTCGGCGTTGGCTTTGATTGTCCCTTTCGTCGGCTATACATTTGTGACGATGATGATTTCGTTTTCGCTGTTGGGAATTGGAAATACATTGATGCAGGTATCACTGAATCCGCTGATTTCCAATGTTGTGTCGGAAGAAAAAATGGCCAGTACGCTGACATTCGGACAATTTGTCAAAGCAATCGCCTCTTTTTCGGCGCCTGTGATTGCAGGTTGGGCGGCGTTAAAATTCGGCAACTGGCGATTGTTGTTTCCTGCGTATGCAGCCATGACTTTGCTCGCATTCCTTTGGTTGAGCATAGTCGCTATCAAAGAAAAGCCTTACGAAACCAAATCCTCATTTCTCAACTGTTTTAGTTTGTTGAAAAACAAGTTGATCTTGTTGTTTTTCCTTGGCATTATGGCGCATGTGGGTATTGATGTAGGCGTCAACACGACAGCGCCTAAGATACTGATGGAGCGTACAGGAATGGTCCTGGCCGATGCAGGGTTTGCGACAAGTATCTATTTTTTATTCCGTGTGGTGGGTTGTTTGATGGGTACATTTATTTTAGCCCGTTTTGCGCTTCATAAATTTTTTATTTTCAGCGTGGTATGTATGGCGCTTTCGGTAGCCGGATTATTTATCTTTAACGAGACTGCCTTTCTATATATCAGCATCGGCTTGTTCGGTTTCGGTAACTCCAATATTTTCCCGATCATTTTCACCAAAGCCTTGCAATCAATGCCTTCCCGCGATAATGAGATTTCGGGTTTGATGATTATGGGTGTTGCCGGTGGAGGTATCTTTCCGTTGTTGATGGGTGTAGCCTCAGATGGTTTAGGTGCTCAGGCAGGCGCAGTGATAGTAATTGCTGCATTAGTAGCTTATTTATTTTTTCTGTATTCTTTTGTTCGTATTCAAAAATCATAATTTTATGATGAAACAAATTATTTTTAAACCCAAAATAACACTCGTTTTGAGTTTTGTTTTTGCCGCTTTCGGTGTATGCAGCCTCTTTGCCAACGAAGGATCGGTTTATACATTAAAACCGAATGATCCGGAAGCATTTTATTTCACGCCTGAGCATTACAATATCAAGGCGGATGGCAAAACAGATGTGTCGGACGAACTTCAGGCGGCTATCAATCGGCTGAAAACGGAAAAGGCTTTTGGCATACTGTTTATACCCGAAGGAAAATACCTGATAAGCAAGACAATTCACGTACCGGCTGCCATCCGGTTGATTGGTTACGGTAAAAACCGACCGGAGTTTATTTTGGGCAGGAATACGCCCGGTTACCAAACCGAGCAGAACTATATGATTTGGTTTACCGGAGGCATAGCCCAACCAGACCGTCCTCCGCAGGATGCCGGCGCAGGCACTTTTTACAGTGCCCTGTCAAACATCAATATGCGCATAGAAAAGGGTAATCCGCAAGCGGTGGCTATCCGTTCGCATTTTGCGCAACACGGTTTTATCAGCCATTGTAATCTGTATATAGGCGATGGCAAAGCCGGCATTTATGATGTGGGCAATGAAATAGAAAACGTTCGTTTTTACGGCGGCGACTACGGCATAACATCAAACCGCACCTCGCCGGGCTGGCCCATGATGATGGTGGATACCTATTTTGAAGGACAGCGTAAGGCTGCCATCCTTTCGCGTGAAGCAGGTTTTGCGATTGTAAATATGTACGTAAAAAACGCACCTGTTGGTTTTGAGATGCAAGAGGGGCGTGTTGACAGGCTGCATATCGAAAATTCGTATTTTGAAAACGTAAAGACTGGGATTATCGTCAGCATTGAAGATAATGTTTTTTCGCAACTAAACCTGATGAATTTGCATTGCAAAAATGTGCCTACATTAGTATATTATCTGCCAAGCGGCCGAAAGGACGAGGTAAAAGACGCTGCCTATACGGTAAAAGATTATACTTATGGCATGGTTTTGAGAGATTTAAACACGCCGTCGGAATTTACGACTATGCGTGATATTGTACCCTTGGCTCGATTCGCGCCTCCCGGCGTTCTTGATATTCCCCAACTTCCGCCAATGGAAACATGGGTAAATATGCTTGACTTAGGCGCTAAGGGCGACGGGGAAACCGACGACACGGAAGCGTTTCGCAAAGCCATTGCAGCACATAAAAATATCTATGTGCCGCAAGGCTGGTATCGTATTACCGAAACGCTCAAGATGCAACCGGGTACGCGGCTTATCGGCCTTCACCCATTCGGCACACAATTTATACTGCAAGAAAGCGAACCGGCATTTAGCGGATTCGGAGCGCCCAAACCGATGGTTGAGTCGTCCGAAGGCGGCGACGATATCCTGAACGGCATTGGTATTTCTACCGGAGGCTATAACTATCGGGCAGTAGGCGTCAAATGGATGGCCGGCGAAAAGTCTTATATGAATGATGTGAAGTTTGTGGGAGGACATGGCACGATGCGAAAGCCGAATCCTGATCAGGCTTCCCAACAACGTCCCGCCGGAACAGGAGGCGGACAAGGCGGCACTGCCTCGCGTATCAGTTCGCCTACCAATCCGATAGCTGCACAAGGCTTAGATTTGGCTTGGGATAATCAATACTGGAGCCTGTGGATTACCCGCAACGGCGGCGGTACCATCAAAGATATCTGGACAGCCAATACGTATGCCGCAAGCGGACTGTATATCAGCAATACATCCACGCCCGGACGTGTCTATGCCATGTCGCTGGAACACCATGTCCGCAGTGAAGCGCGTCTTGAAAATGTTGAGAACTGGAAATTCTATGCCTATCAGTTTGAAGAAGAAGGCCGCGAAGGCAAAGACTGCAAAATGATGGAGGTGTCGAACAGCAAAAACCTGCTATTTGTCAATCTCTGGATATATCGCGTTATCCGCGCTTCTACGCCGCAGGAATTCGGCATCAGGCTATGGAATTGTGAAAATATACAATTCCGTAACTTTCATAACTATACGCAAGTATTGCCTGTCATTGAACTTCCTGTCTATGACGTGAACAAGCGTTTGCCTGTTTACGACTGGGATTTTGCCCGTTTGGATGTCAGCGGAAGAGAAGTGAGCAAACGTCCGTTCGACAACCGCCGGGGCGCCATCAACAAATTGGCCGAAGGCTTTGAGTTTGCCGCAGGCATCACGGCCGACAGCAAGGGCAATGTATATTTCGGCGAAAACCGCCTCAAGAAAATCTATAAATGGGATGCTTCCAAACAATCATTGAGTTTGTTGGCCGACTATCCGTGGAAACCGTTCTCGCTGGCTACCGATACCGAAGATAACCTGTTGGTCATTTTCCGCTACGATCCGCAACCCGGCTATTTGGTAAATGGCGAACAAGAAACCGTACCGCGCCTGCCTGACGACAACCCGATGTATAGCGGTTGGGGCAACAGCGGTTGGGCTGCTTATGCCTATTCCATCAATCCCGACAATCCCGATGAAACGTTTGCGCCAATGCCAAGAATCCCAACAAAGAGCACAAGGAGTATATATCAATACATTGTCCCTGCCCATCGCTGGCGCGGCGACTTCAACACTGTCGTAGCGGCAATGCCCGAAAACAGTTTTTTAGCGCCCGACGGCGTAACCATTATTCCCGAAACATACGATTTGGGACGCTCGGCTTCTTTGCTTTCGGTCATTCCGGGTCAAACCGAATCGCTTTATGTAGCGCACGAAAATACCAAGACAACAGTCAGGCTCGATGTAAACGCCGACGGTACGCTTTCCAATTTGAAAGTGGCCTATCCTCAAGGTCAGTACAGTAGCGCTACCGATCGAAATGGAAATCTGTATATTGCAGATGGAGAGATATTTGTGTATGATAAAACAGGCAAATTGATAGATCGTATCCACATGGAAGAACGGCCACTGTCTATTGCCATTGGCGGTAAGGATTTTAATATTTTATTTGCTACTACGTCGAAGTCTTTGTATGGGATACAACTCTGAGTAACTTATTACACAGAGAAACACAGAGTAAATATGTTGGATTTTGCCGCCATAGATTTTGAAACGGCCAATCATGAGCCTTCGAGCGTTTGCAGCATGGGGGTGGTGGTTGTTCGCGAGGGAAAAATTACGGACAGAATTTATCGGTTGATAAGGCCTGAGCCGGAATGGTATGCGTATTGGAATACACAGGTACATGGATTGACGCTTGCCGATACGGCCCATGCAAAGGTTTTTCCGTATGTATGGGCGGAAATTGCGCCGAAAATCGAAGATTTGCCGTTGGTAGCGCATAACAGTCCGTTCGACAAAGGGTGTTTGCGGGCTGTGTTCCGAACGTATCAAATGGATTATCCCGATTATGAGTTTCATTGCACATGCAAAGCTGCGCGCCGCGTGTTTGGAAAATCTTTGCCCAATCATCAACTGCATACCGTAGCGGCACATTGTGGATACAACTTGCGCAACCATCACCATGCTTTAGCAGATGCAGAGGCTTGCGCAATGATAGCACTCAATATCCCCCTTTAGAGGGTGAAAAATATCCCCCTTTGGAGGGGGCAGGGGGAGGTGTTCGTTCTTTTCGTCTTGCATGATTGCAAATCATGCAAGACGAAAGGGAGGCGTCTTACTCTTCAAACAACTCTTTCAGGCTGATTTTCAATCCCTCGATGGTGTGAACGGGTATTTTTGCGTCGGGCATATAGACGATGTCGTAGGTGGTGCCTCTATCGTATTTGCCGTTGTCCTGCAAAAGGAAAACCGTAACACCGGATTTCGGGTACACTACCCAGTATTCTTTCACGCCGGCCTCTTCGTACAAATCAAATTTTGTGCTCATCATCAGTCTTGTATTTGACGGCGACAGCACTTCAATTACTAAGTCGGGAGCTCCGATGATGCCTTTTTTGTCAACTTTCGAGGGGTCGCATACTACAACAATATCTGGTTGTACAACATCGAATATTTTATCGTCGGCTATTTCTCCTTTCTTTGGCAAGCGGACATCAATCGGCGCATGAAAAATTTTACATTTCGCTTTTCTTCTCTTGATAAAATTCCAAGCTCTGCCAAATATGTCAGCGGTAATATTTGAATGTATGGTTAGAGGCCCCGACATCATGCTGACAAAACCGTCAAAGAGTTCGCGCCTTTTGTCATCCACCCATGTCAGATAATCTGCATAACTGTACCGTTTGGCAGGGTCAAGGATTATTGGATCATATTTGACAAGCGGTTCGCAAACTATGTCGCCCGCAGGTTTGTCATCAGTTTTGTACAGTTTCGATTCCATAAGTCCGGTTTTTAAAAGAATTAAGAATATGCAAAGTTAATCAAATTTCTTAAATCATTTACCAAATTGTTCAATATATTATACGTCCTTATCATTATTTTTTAACTTTGCACAAAGTTTAGGAAATAATAAAATCAATAGATAAAATGAACAGATATAATTATTGTCTCATCTTATTGTTCCTGCTGACTTCATTGATGAAAGCGGCAGATGCAGGCGAGTCGTTTTTCAAACAAAGGCCTGATGACCCTGAAGCTGTCTATTTC
>Ga0082212_10002269_pt1 | contig 28217 bp, 18 predicted proteins | sample TergutNt197P3_FD_71548 | JGI IMG/M metagenome (GOLD analysis project Ga0082212, IMG submission 71548) | Neocapritermes taracua P3 segment gut microbial communities from Petit-Saut dam, French Guiana - Nt197 P3 | ecosystem: Host-associated > Arthropoda: Insects > Digestive system > Gut ...
AGGCGTTCAAACAACGAGCGACAAGCGGTGATGTTGTTCTGGAGATTGTTTCTGATGGATTGACTACGACGCATAAATCTGCTCTAAAACGGGAAGTGGAAAAGTGAAGAATAGCAATCTAACGGTAGTGGTGAAAGAGCAATTTGATAATTTAATTTGCGGACTGTTCCGATGATGAACGGCGACGCTGTTGTGGAAGGCATCGGCAGACCGGTTCGCACACCGTGGCGTTTCGTGAAGATCGAACAGAAAGATGACATGCTCGAAAGTTTAGACATTACAAGGAACCGGCTTTGAGGGCGTATGGCTACTGGGGCTCCGTCCTTGCCTTCGAAGACAAAACTGATAGACTCTCCCGTTGCTTTGCCCACTTTGTGTATCTGAAACAAAGTGGGCGTTTTGTCCGCATTGATTATGTAACCGACCATCATGTACCGTTTGATTTTTCCATTATTAGCCATTTTTGTTGGTTGTGTTCCTTCGACAAATTCGCCTGTCGTTTGCGAAGCATTGCCGAAACGAATCATCTCGACATTGCCGAGCATTACCGAAGTACTCTTCGACGTTGGATTGGGCGACAAAATTGTCGGCGATTCGACCTACACAAAATACCCACCCGAAACGACAAATATCGCCAAAATCGGCGGTTTATACGATATTAATCGTGAAAAAATCGTTTCGTTGAAACCGGACTTAGTTATTCTGTCCGCTGAAAATGTTACCCTTCGACAATCGCTCTCCCTACCGGTATTGATCGTCGATCATCGAACGTTACAGGGGGTGTTGGATTCCTATCACATCATCGGAGAAATGTTCGGTTCAGATATTTTAACCACCGCTCAAAGCAAACAGCAAGAATTGATAGCCGCTTTGAACAACTTTGAAATACGAACGAAAGGACGAAAACCGGTACGGACACTCATTGCTATTGATCGATCCTACGGGACCGGAAGGATCCAAAACCTTTATGTTGCCGGTGCGGATTCCTTTTTGAGCGAAGTGGTAACAAAGGCAGGAGGGGAAAATGCGGCGGCTTCCATTGGGTTGCTGGCACCCTCTCTTTCTGCTGAAGGTGTAATACGTTTGACACCAGAGGTGATCATTGATATTCAAATCAGCGGACGAGATTTAACGCAAAGTGTGTCCGATTGGCAAAGCCTCGGCAACAGCGTTCCAGCGGTCAAAAACCATCGTATCCTGATCTTGACAGACGACTTTGCCACCATTCCGGGTCCGCGAACACCGTTATTGATTGAAAAAATCGCTCAATATTTTGAGAGTATCGGCAGTTTGTAAAAAACACGGGAATTATGCACGTTGAAGAACGCGAAGCAATCGACATCATATCTCGGCATTGGCATCGTATCGAAATACCGTCGTCGGCATGCTTTGGTGCTCGGCAACGTTGAAGAGCGTAGCCCAGCGGTCAATGGCTTCTTTTACCTCCTCCGGCTTGAGCCGAGAAGCCCAAAGGACTTTCATTGCTGTGCTGCAATGACCATTTTCTATATCTGCAATACTCGGTAACGTCGCCAGTATGGTGCCGTGAAAACATAATTTTCGCAGTGTAAGATACGCCACCAAAAATTCTGCTTGCCGGCTTGGCTTGAAGCGGATAAACGTTTCGTATGCCTGTGATCCCTGTTTCAATGCTCCGAGCAACTGTAACTCTACCGTCGGTGCTAACGTAAATGATGTTCCCAATAACTGGTCGGGATCGGTAATCGGCTCATCGTCGTGCAGAGACCGCATCACTGTTTCAATCCGTTCCAACAATACCTCGTTGTCGATGGGTACGGACTGCGGCAACATTTTTGTTGCCAGATTGAGTTCGCTCACGCCGTCAAGCATCGTGTCCATTAACTCCTGAGACATGTCGATTTGTCCTTTGCGGACGTGATCGAGTAACGTCTCCAATTTGTGCGTCAGATTTGCCGAAGCGGTAACGCCCAGCATAGTGAAATTACCCTTTCCCGCATGAAGTCGCCGGAACGCCTCCTTCATCAACTCTGGGTCTTTGTCATTTTCCAGCGACAGTAGTACATCCTGCAATTCCATTAAGCCGCGTGACAATTCGGTCAGCAAATCCGAGATGTCGGTGTCTGATAAGTCTTTTTGACTCGTTTCCTCCATTCGGTTGGCGATTCGATCACGCTGTGCCGAAAGTTTTGATTTGGCAATCAACTCTTCCTGCGTGTGGTGGGTTGCTGTTGAACTGGGGAGAGACACACCGAACTCAACCGATTCTGCTTTTCCTTCCTCGCCGAACGCCGCCGCATCGTCATGTCCTTCTTCTTCGCCCATCGGTGCGCCGACCGCCTTGGCAACCGTGGTGTCGATGTCCACTGTCATTCCCACCCGACCACCGCTGATAATGCATGTACCGGCGATTCCCACCACATCTCTGTTGAACATATCCGTAGCCAGAGGAACATTAACCAATTTGGACGGAGCGAGAAATTCCGACACGATACAGGCTATTTTGTCTTTCTTTCCCTCGATAATCACCACCGGCACCACTTCAGGATTATCCAACTGTGTCGGTTCACCTCCCAATAGTTCGGAAAGATCAAACAGTGCCAGTGGTGTGCCAAGATATTTAACAAAACGTTCCTGGTCCATGGATGCGTGAATTTGATCCGGCTTAAACCCTTGTAAACTCACAACTTGGTCGATGGACAACGCATAGAGTGTCGTATTGCATCGGACAATAAGGGCGTCAATGATGTTGACCGCCTTCAATTTTGGAATATGAAGCCGGAATGTACACCCTTGCTTGAGTTCATTTTCCAGTTCAATGGACCCATTAAACTCTGCCACCATGGTATTGACCAAATCGAGTCCGACTCCGCGTCCCGATGTGTCGGTCGCCCTTTCTTTGGTGGAGAAACCTGATGCGCAAAGAATATGGAGCAAATCTTGATGCTCCCCGGGACGAACAATCCCCTGTTTTCTGGCACGGGCAACAATTTTTTGTTCATCAATGCCGCGGCCATCATCGGAGACAACGATTTCAGTTTCGTGTTCATGTTCGACGGCTTTGAGCAAAATAATGCCCGTCTCGTTTTTGTCTTCGTGAAGCCGCTCGATAGGGGTTTCGAGACCGTGATCGGCAGCGTTACGGAGCATGTGTAACACCGGTTCAACAAGTCGTTCTGCGAGGGCTTTATCGACGAGGACCTTTTCTCCCTCGAATTTAAGTTCGATGTCCTTTTTGAGATTTCGGGCAAGGTCACGTACTGGTCGCCGGAACAGTTTGAAAGTTTCGCCGATTTCGACCATTCGGATTGCCATGACAAGATCGTGCAAATCTTGGGAAATACGGGCAGAGGACTCATCGGCGGACTTAATGATTTGCAGATCGCCGTCGGTCATCGGACGATGATTGGTAACGGCATCAACCATATCCCGCTGGAGTTCGTGCAACGTCGAACTGGTGATAATGACTTCACCCGCAAGATTGAGCAGTTTATCGAGGTGTTCGATGCGGACCAACATTCGGTCCACTCCGCGATTTTGTGTTGGATTAGCGTCAGACATGACGACTATTGTATCAAATTTGGGGGAGTAAAGGAGACAGCACTGAGAGGTGGTGACGCAGATGCTCCCGCTCTTCGCCCATTGAAAACGATTTACGATGTTACTGCAAATCAATTTCTGCCCAATATCCTGCTTCAAACGCCCAGTCAGTCGGTTGATTCAACAGTTCCAGGTTGATTGTTTTCCCGGAATAGGGTGTCAAATCAACTTCAATGGTCGTCCATCTGCTATCAGACGGATCATGTTCTTTGCCAATGGAACGTTTGAGAACTTCCTTGCCATCAATTTTGACAATCAAGTCCCAGTCCCTTTGATCGTGGTGTGTTACAACGAGACGCAGTCTGGCAACACCTTGCTTGGGGACTTCGTATTCACGTGACAAAATGCAGGGAATGCCTGGCTCTTTGGGATGTGTCAGTAAAACGTTCGCTCGACCGTAATGCTCACCGATTCCGGGGTCCATATCCGGTCCGCAATCGGTGATGGTCCAACCGGGAAAATGGTACGATACCGCCTCTTGGAGGGTCCGGAAATCTTTGAACTTGATCTGCTTTTGCTCCTCTTCGGTGAATTCCGAACCGGCAATCGGTCCCGGTGCCCAACTTTTCATCGTCTGACCAACATGGTTAATGGTCTTAATAGGTATCACGAACACTTCCTCGCTTTGTGTGTTTTTATCGATGAAACCGCCTTCCTTCACAACCGCTTGCCGGGCGAGTTTTTCGCAAACGTCGAGGAGTGCCGGAACATTGTACTCCGTGTAAATGAATTTTGTTTCCATGTCCAGTTTTTCGGTAAACCGTGCCGGTAGTTTCGAGAAACCGAGCGTCGTGAACAAAACTCCCCCTGCATTGGACGGATTGCAATCGGAATCCTGTCCGCATCGGGTCGAAATCACAATCGTTTCATCCAAATCCCCCTTACCGTAGAGCAACCCGACTAAAATGTATGCGCCATTGATCTTTGCGTCGATGTTGAACTTACCCGGATCGCATGAAAATTTGCGGTATTCAGGATTTTTGTGATACTTCGCTTCGATTTTTTCCCATGTTTTCATCCAATCGTTGGGGTTTTCTTTGTACCAACCGAGGAGATCACGCACCATTTCGGCATATTGCGAGTCGCTGGGAATCGCTTTCAGAGCGGCTTCGATAATTTTGACAATGTCGGTTTCAAAGAACGCTTCACAGTACATAGCACCGATGAAGATACCGGCATAAACACCATCGCCATAGTTCATGAGGCGACCAAATTTATCGCCGAGTTCTACTGCAACACTCGGCAGACCGGGCGCAATCAATCCGGCGAAGTCGGCTTCGATTTGGTAGTCAATGTCATCGGCACATTTGTTAAACTGCGGATGCGACGAATCCGGCGGGGCAATGCCTGCCCGAAGATTCCGGCGACCCGCCACGTTGGCATGCCAAAGCGGATATCCGCTATTAGCAAAATCAATACCGGCTTGTCGGACACTGACATCGAGTCCATGCTCTTCCATTGTCCGCAGGAACGTCATCTCGACATAAAGATCGTCTTGTCCGAATGCGTCGTTAATCATCTCGGGTTTCCATTTCGGCATTTCCTCTTCGGGGATAATCCGTTCCAAGTATCGAAATTCGGTTGGTGCTCCCCAACTGACACCGGCAATTTGTCCGATCCAGCCCGCTTTCATTTTGTCGCGGTACTCTTTAACAGAAATCCGTCGGTATGTCACTCCGGGTTGTTCTGCCGCTTGCAGAATCGGCGATACAAAAATACTCAGTAGAAAGAGAATCAATATCGTGTGTCTTTTCATTGGTTTTGTCCCTTGAATAATAGCAAACGGAGGAATCTGATTGTAACATGATGTCATCGTCCATTCAATGATCCGGGGCATAACCCAGCAGAACTGCACAGTCAGCTAACAAGTTTTTTTTGGAAAGTTTTCGGAATTTTTCCTACACTTGTGCTTTTCAAACGTAACTGACGCAGGGCTGACGCATCAAATTGAGGATTTGCTGTTGTTTCCAGTGTGAACGATTGGGCAAACCGGAGGGGAGCGTTTTCTGAAAAGGGGCGAAATTGCTCTTGCATTCGACTTGGATTTTTGCAGAATCCCTTTTTGACACAATGGAGATTTCATGCCCTCGTTCCAACACCCCGAAGACAACCTCGCCGACATTCGCCGACAACTCGACGAAGCAACGGTTCTATCGGCTATCGCAAGAGCGATTCCACATCAATCGCCGGCACGGTACGTTCAATCATGACATGGCGGCGTGGAAACGTTTGAAATTTCGTAACTTCTGAACTTCGTTGCCGAACCGATTCCAACTCCGCAGAGATCATCTCTTGAAATTCAGACCATTGTCGAAACAAATCCGTGTACACAGGTAATGCCGACCTGACTTCCGTTTCGACAAATTCAGCCGCTTGGGAAACGCGGCTTCCTGCCCGCTCGCTCACGTCGGCAGCCTGCTCGATTTTTTCCGCTGCTTGCGAGATGCGTTGGATGAGTATTTCCAACCGACGTTGCACCGTTTCGTCCAAACTCTTGAACTCCGGCGACTCTGCAATCCGCCGCGAATCGACTCGAAATAATTCCGCAAGCGAAATTGCTGCACCGCCTACCTGTTGTGATTCCTCAAACGACTCTTCAAGCCCTGAACGTCGAGGCAACACATCAAGATTGCCCCTCGCGGCACGTAACGAAGTCCGAACAACAGGATGCACGTCTGGGAACGGTGTTTCGCTCCGTTCGAGGTTCTTTGTTTGTGCCAGCGGCGATGACTCTCGATTCAAAAATTCTGTATAAGAGACCCCGAAGCGTCCGATGTCCCACGCCTTTTCGGAAAGCCAACAGAGCGTAATCGGAACTCCTGTCTTCGGATCGGGGTAGGTTACGTCATTTTTCGGTGCTGGTTCGGTCGTCTGATAGGCATAATGAGGTTCTTTTCGGACAAATGGCGGGCGACCATCCAATACGGTCGCTCCATAATCAAGGAGTGATTGTTCGTTCATATTGGATTCGGTTATGGTAAGAGTAGGCTGTGGAATCTCTTGTTTTCGCAGGATGCCTGCAAATAAACCCAAACGATGTCGGATTTTTTTTAGCAAATACCGCCGCCGGAATTTGCGGTGTTGTCTTCTAAAATTACCGGGTACAAGTTGACGTTTCGGCACAACCAAATCATTGGATACGCTGGGTAATTGAGAAGTCGTAACATGTAAACGATAGATTTCGGGTTCCGTTTCCTCCAGTCCAGCGGACTCTTCATCGTCGTCTTCGGGATAGGGAGGTTTATACTCATTCTCATGAAGAGATTGATATGTATGAATCACGTCGGATTCGACCTCGTCGGTATCGGTCAAAGTCCCGAATTCGACGGGAACAAATTGGCGAAGTTGAAAGGTTTCCCTCTTTCGGTCAACAATCTCCTCAATCTGTTCTGATGTAATCACGGACTCATGAACAACAGAGGCGGTCTGCTCGGTTTCGCTATCCGATTCAATGTGTTGCAAACTTATCCAGGCATCATTGACCAATGCCCCATCAACACTTTTGGCTTCCCGTTCGGCGGCACGTTGCAATGCCGTCCCACAAAGTTGATTGATGAGACGCGGAACTCCGTCCGTCAACTGGTAAATCCGCCGTTTTGCCTCTTCGGTGAAAAGAGGAGACGATGTACCATGCGGCGGGTCGATTCGCAGGCAGTCGGTTTGTCGAGCGATATACCGTGTGGTCTCCTCGCCCGAAAAGGAATCAAGATAACACCGGGATGCGACCCGATGGTTGAAGGTTTCTAGGTTGGGATGCGTGAGTGTTTCTTCCAATTCCATCGTACCGGCAAGAACAATGCGAAAAAGAGGCATTGAACCGTCAGTTGAATCTGTCAAAAAACGAATTTCTTCGAGGACAGTGGAATCCATGTATTGGGCATCATCGAAAAGCAGAACCACTCCCTGCGTGGGTTCCTGCCGGGCAAAGTCGATGAGTTGTAGCCGCAGTTCGACGGTCTCATCGCCGGAGGGAGAAATCTGTAAATCATGGAACAGTTGCAAAAACAAGGCTCTTGGCGTTTCCAAACGGCTATTGGACACAAAAATAACAGTATATTCGGAATCCAGCGATTGCTGAATAATCCGTGACAAGAGCGTTTTTCCTGTTCCTGCGACTCCGAAAATCAGGGCGATTCCCTCTCCTTTTCGGAGGGTACGTTCGACTTCCCGGCGTGATTCTTCCATAGATTCAACGGAAAAATAGGCTTCTACATCGGGAACGAACAAGAAAGGGCGACGTTTTAAGCCAAAAAAAGTTTCATACATACGAAATTTGTTCAAAATAGATAAAATAGAGAAATGCGGCAACAATCCTGATTAGTACAGTCCGTCGGCACTCCACCACTCTCCCCATCGGCAGAATCCATACCACAACTCTAATCGTTTTTACTGGTTGCGGCACAATCTTCATCATCAGAAACGACGTAAAAAACCGCCTGAAGTCTATCGGTAAAAAAATGTTCTCCGACATTTTTTCATGGATCCGTTTACGGTAAACTTGCATTCCGCATCCGGGTGACGACCGGGGGGAAAACGGACACGCCAATGACTTCAGGCGGTTATATCAAATTGTTCGGTTGTTTAATAAACTCTCCAATAAATTTCCAAATTGCGGCATATCCCCTTCAATATAGGATATCCACTTCTGGGGATTCCAAATTTCGATACAAAAGGTTGCGCCAACGATCATTACTTCCTTTTTTGGCTCGACGGCAAGGAACTCCCGAAACCCTTCGGGAAGGAGTAACCTCGCCCGATCCGCCAGTTGGATATGTCGGTATCGTGTCGAAAGCAACCGTCCAAACCGTTGCAGGTCGGACATATTTTGTCCGAGGTAGCCGGCTTGGAGCCGTTGCATGACCATTTCGACCCGCGTATCGTGATGCTGCTTCCAAATGCTTTCGTCCCACAGTGACAGGTAGCCCGGACTCTCTTTAACAATCACACATTTTCCCGACTCTGGCTTGAAAACTTCTTTGAATTCATCGGGCAGAGTCAACCGGTATCGGTCATCGACCGTTCGGCTGAATTCACCCTGGATGAATTTTTTCGTTTCCGTCATAGCAACAGTATATCACAGATTGGGCAATTTTCCCACAAGGGGTGTTCTCAACCTGCTTTATTGGGCAACAATGGGCAATTTTCCCACAACGGGGAGTATAACAGTTTTTTCCGGGAATACAAGGGAGTGGAAAAATTTTCTAGATAAATTTCTGATTATTGACAGTCCTTGGAACATATTCTGACTCAACGGCAATGGAATCCTCTCGAACTCAAAAGTCCGTATAACGCGGATCGACGTTCACGATTCGTCCCTCGCTCGGCATGGGGATGTCCGGTTCGCAATGGTGGGAATGAATCGCCGGACTTTGCGATCTCGGTGTCTGATGGACATACACAGGCACTTCTTCCAGCACTTCGACGATTTCACCGTCGATAAAGTTCATGGGCAAATGGGACGGAGCCGCACACAAGCCTCTGCCGAAACAGTAGGGCAAATTTTTGATCGGCGGTTCTTTCCGCAACAAGTTCCGAATGAAAATCGACGGATCACGCGCCGCCTTGTCGGTCAGTATCTTCACATTATGCGCAATCGGTTTTCCATCGACCCGAAGCATCCAATCGACTTCATCAGTAATTTTCTCCACGTTATCAAGAGTTGCCAATAGTTTTTCATACGCTTCAGAATCACGCATCAATCGCATGACGGTTCCATCACCATTACGGATGTTCTGAACGATCATCGTCAGTTCACTGAATAGCGATTCGAGCCGAAGGGCACTTCGTTTGACTGCCGAAACGATTTCGGGAACATCCCCTTCAACTTGGTCTGCAATTTTCGTAATGACTTCGAGTGTTCGGGTAATTTTATCGAGCCCTGTACTCAAGTGATCCAGCGACACACTTCCTTTTTCGATGAGTCCGCGAGTCTCGTGCACGAAAAATGTCGATTCACCGACGAGCACACGCGAACGCTCTAGAATATCCGGGAGTTCACTGACCACTTTTCGGACGTTTTCTTGTACACGAGGATCATTGACAAAGCGGCTGATTCCGTCGGTTGTTTGACGCATCGAAGCCATTGTTTGCCGGGTTTCATCGACAACCACCGAAAATTTTTCCTGATACGTGCTGAATTCTTCCGGCGTACCAATAGCACTATTGAGGCGTTCCATGAATCCGCCAATCTGTTCGGCGGCATCAGAAACACTTTGAACGACTTTTGTCAAATCTCCTTCAATATTGCTAAAACCGCTCAGCAAGTCCCCCGAAGCGGTGCCGACAAGATAGGGAACACTGTCCGGGGTCACTTCCTCAACTTTGCCTGTGTAATTAAGCCTCTTGACAAATTCCACTTCGACATTTCCCGTGATGACGGCTTGCCGAATTCGACACTCTTCGTCAGTATAGATTTTTCGTTGCCGGTCAAGGTGGAAGGTTATTTGGACCATCTGGTCGTTATCAACGAGTTCGAATCTGGTGACCCGACCGATTTGAATACCATTTTTCAGTACAGGAGTGCCTCGTTTGACTCCTGGCGCACGCTGGAACCGAACTTGGAAGGCACCTTCCCCGCCGCCGATGTTCATCACCGTCTGTCTGCCAAAAAAGACCGTCATCAACGTAAGACTGACGAGGCAGGCAAGCACCATGATTCCGATCCGAAATTCCTGACGCTGGGTCTCCATATTTCGGGTATCGGTTATTCCGGTAGGGCAATTTAGGGAAAATTTGACGTTTTTGGGGATTATAGGGAAAATTCCGGCGGTCAAATCCGGTAGCCCGGAAAAAGTGGACAATCGATCTCCATATACGTCGTAGTTTTTTCAGATTTGCCATGCGTGGTACCGTAAACGACCAATGGTCGGTTGACTATCTTGCATTGTCATTAAGGAGCCGCTCAATTTCATTGAAGAGTACTGCCGGATTGATGGGTTTGCTACAATAACCGTCCATACCGGCACCGTAGCATTTTTGTATGTCTTCCGTCGCTACATTTGCCGTCAGAGCGATAATGGGAAGACGATTGGGACGAGACGTGTCGTTTTCCCATTGCCGGATTTTTAGAGTCGCTTCGTAGCCATCCATTACCGGCATTTGGCAATCCATCAATACTATATCAAAAGGCTCTTTTTTGACACTCGCAACCGCATCTTTCCCGTTTTCGAGCACGACACATTCTACCCCTACCTTTTTCAGGATTTCGGTGATGACAATTCGATTGATTTGATTATCGTCCACGGCAAGAACACGAATCAACCGCTTGGGTGCCACTTTAACAGAGGTCTCTGTCGAGAATACATCGGGAAGTACGAAGAACGAACGTACCACCGCATCCAGTAATGTGGAACAACAAATCGGCTTGGTCACGAACCGGATTTTTTCCGGGAACTCCCACGATTTCTGCTGCAAATCTTCCGAAAGTGGAGACAAACAGATTAGAGGGGTCTCTTTGAGATTTTCATCTCTCTGAATGGCTCTCACCAACGATTCGGCATCAGTATCATTCGCGACAAAATCAATGACGATCAGTCGGAATGGAGATTCCAGATGTTCTTTGACCCGCTTTTCTGCCTCAGCCGGGGTAGCAACCCTTTCGGCGTGCATTCCCCATAACTGTATTTGCTCGACCAGTACCGACATCATCACATCGCCTGCTCCGACGAGAAGGGTCGTCAATCCTTTGAGTTCGACGACTCGCTGGAGATAGGCGACCTCACGTCCGCTCCGAGCGCAACGATGCGGTGGATTGCCTTTGCAGTAATCCCTCTTCTCCGTAATACAAGGATACACTTCGGCACGCATACATTTCAGCACAAGTGGGATACACGCAAATTGTGCCGTGAACCAGAACGTCGTACCCTTTCCTTCTTCACTGTCAATGTGAATGTCACCGTGCATGAGTTCGATCAACCTCTTGCTGATCGCCAAACCGAGTCCCGTTCCCCCGTAAATTCGCGACGTAGAGGCATCGGCTTGCGAAAAACTCTTGAACAGCCGGTCTTGGTGCTCTCGGGCAATTCCAATTCCCGTATCCGACACGGCAAATTTCAAAACGATTCCATCATCAAGAAGTTTATCAAACGCCATGTGAATTCTAACCCCTCCTTTGGCAGTGAATTTTAAGGCATTCCCTGCCAGATTGATCAGAACTTGCCGGAGTCGTCCTGCATCCCCGATGATCGGACCAGGAACTTTATTATCAAACGTTGCAATCAAGTCCAACTGTTTTTCGTCTGCTTTGGGAGAAAGGATTCGAAGGACGGACTCCAAAATGTCGTGGACGATGAACTCCGACGCTTCAAGTTCAAACTTCCCTGCCTCGATTTTGGAAAAATCGAGGATATCGTTAATAATGAAGAGCAGAGATTCCCCCGAAGCTTTAATCAGCCGGGCATATTCGAGTTGTTTCGGTTGGAGCGGTAAGCCCAAAAGTAGATCAGAAACACCAATGACTCCTGTCAGCGGAGTCCGTATCTCGTGGCTCATCGTTGCCAAAAATTGGCTCTTGGCTTTATTCGCTTCCTCTGCTGTTTCCTTCGCTCTACGCAGGTCATCGGTCATGGATTTCAAATCGCTCCGATGCTGGTAAATTGTTTTTTCACTTTCATAAAAGGCGTTCCATGCGGCAAGATTTGCCCGAAAAAGATCGTTCAATCTCCGTTGCGAAAAAGCGAGAATGAGAAAACCGGTCAACCATATTCCGAAACCGACAATGGCGATGTCCCCATGGGTTCGGCGTTTGATCGCAAACATTTCGTCAGCCTCCACTACGACAGAAATGATACCGCGGATGTCATTGACCTCGTACCCCTGGAAGCCGTGACAATTCAAACATCCCGGTATAACTTTCAGAGGTTTGGCAAGACGTACTTTTTCGTGCCCCTCCACGTTGTGAAGAACATCGAAGACTTCGGTTTGTTGCCCCGATTCGAGAAGTTCGAGAGCCGTTTTTTCCCAGTCGCTCGGCTCATTGTTCGGATTGATGAGTTTGCTACTGGTCAATCGGGAAACAACACTACGTTCTCCCGCCTGCTGCATTTCATTAATTTGGCGAGTCATCCATGCCGGATTGATGAGCGTCAAAGAAAGGTCTTTGTCCGTTACTACGTCTCGTTTCGGATGGAGGAGCCATTCATTCGGTTCCACTTTACTGGCATCTGCATACACGCCCCCTAATTTTGTGCTCCACGCTCGGAAAAGCAAATCCCGATCACAGGTAGCACTGATCTGTGTTCGCAACAGGTCGGTATAGACCCCATCGACATAGCGCACGAAAAACACCACCAGTAATACGATCAAAAGCGTCCACCCGACCATCAGTGCCAGATAGATATGCCATGAACTGGTTGTGATAACACCGCGTGAGGATTCAGTGCTGTTTTGGGGTATGAACATGAGAGAACGTAAATGCCACATCGCTATTACCTATTCTAGCAGAGATGGACGCTGTTTGGAATACGTGGGGTACCTTACCCAATACCCTTCACAGTCCGTCTACAAGTTCTGTTTTTCCGTCACTCCCGGCGGGAGTCTAGAAAAATAGGGTTCACGTCTCTCATCTGGATTCCCACCTTCACGGGAATGACGGTGTTTTGGCAAACTTGTCGACGGACTGATACCCTTCAACATGAATATGCCCGCTTTTCACATGAATTCGCCGGATTTTTCTTGTAACCCTCACAATCCTCACCGGTGTTTGCGGAAAAAGAAATTTACACTGTTTTTCCCATATTTTTCAGGGAACCAATGCCGAAGTTAGCAGGGAGAGCGGTTTTAGGCAATCCTCGGAGAGATTCTATGCGTCGGACAGTTTCTGCTATCCTTTGTGTCCTAATATCAGGTTTTTACGGTGGTTTGAGTGCTCAAATACCGGAGGGTGCCCAGTTTCAGCCGGGAAGTTACATGGTGCCATACCGTTCCGTGCAAAGACATGCTACGACGGACCCGGTGACGGTGAGTACCTCGCAAACAATGGAGGAAGCCATTGATGCTCTCGATCAAGAGGGTGAAGAGGCGGACGATTCCACGACAGAATGGGAGAAGAAATTCAGCCCGCAAACCACCGCAGTACTTCTGCCATCTCAGCCGCAACCGTACGAAGTTCCCCATCTGACGTTTGTTTATAATCACTGGACGGGCCGCTTTAACATTGCCCCCTACGAACCGGGCTATGCGGCAAACCCATCGGCATTTCCCAAACAGACTTCGCCGCTCCACATTTGGGTCTCATCCAAGTCCTCGGCTTCGCAACCGAGTCCGCAGGTTCCCTATATGAGTTACTATGATCCTGACCCGGCTATCCTTCCAGCGGAAATACGGCTCTATGGTACAAAATTAGCGGCAAACCTTGCCATGCAGCCGCAGATTCAACCAATGCCGTTGCCGATGCCGAGACCGGCGATGGCACAACCCGCCCCGAAACAACGATTAGGAGAAAGGTTACGGCAAAACTTCGGAACGTTCTTGTTGCCAAGATAGGGTTTTTTCTTTGCACACTCTGTGTAACCCTTTGCGGTGAAGATTTTACCGCAGAGGACGCAAAGAAATTCGCAATGGACGCAGAAGGGTTTTTAGAGGTGTCCTACACCTCTTGTCCCTCCATTTTGCTCTTGACTCATTTCCACGATTTCCGCATGATTCCCCAAGAGAAATAGTAGAATTACGCGAAGTATTCACATGCGGCTTTCGTTGCGCACCCTTTTGGCTTTTGAAGATAACATATTCGATGTCGAACAGCATCGGCGATTAGAACAACTCCTGCCTACCGACAAAGAGGCAGAAGCATCACTGCAACGGATACGTTCAGTCGTGCGAAATCCCATGCTCGGTGTACCCGGTCTCCTCGATCACCAAGAAGAACTCGATCCCAACTTCGTCGCCGAATACCTCGATCACCAAATGCCGACGAGTGTACAGGAAAAATTCGAAGCCTATTGTCTCTCCGCAGATAAATACCTCGCCGAAATTGCGTCCATCCATCACATTTTGTCCAACGTCCTCGGCGAACCTGCCCGAACCAGCCGGGAATGTCGACTCAAATGTTACGACGCACTGGGAAAGAAAAATGCGGTACAGGAATCCAATGCCCTCACCCATTCTGCCGTAACGCAACTGAAACATTTTCGCCCAGACACGGCGGCGCAAGACCTCCCCCCGCATTTAGCCCGGACTCCGCAATCCTTCTGGAAACGTTGGTTCTCAAAGCAACACAAAGAGCCAGCGGCACAACGCAACGCAGTCTCCAAAAGTGAGACAGAACAACAAAAATCGTCCCTCTGGACGTTCACCATCATCGGACTGTGCATTTGCGCCCTGCTCCTCGGTTGGCAACAGGTCGAAAAGAAGCGTGTTCTTCAACAATTACGTGATGCAACCGAAACAAACACAGTCGTCGCAGAAGATTCGGTCAGCGAAGAGGAGCCCCGAGACACCTTCACAGACATATTTTCTCCTGCCGCTCAACTGCCTGATGTCGCTGAACAGGCAATGTTCACTCCTTTGCGGGAGCCGCAACCCAATGAACAAACCGCTTACACCGTAGAAGCGGCTACACCGTCTGCGCCCCTCACTGCGGACCCCTTTGCGGTGGTTACCCAAGCCGATCCCCCTGTTGACATAGACGAACCGGTAACGATCAGCGCAAAAATCGCAAACAGTATCGAACCCGAAAACCCGTCCACAGACCCGGCAGAGCCGATTGTTGCCTTCCAACCAATTACATCGTCGGCAAAAATTCCAGCGGATGTGCCTCTGCGCCAGAATCCGCGTCCTCCCATGCCGGCAACTGCGTGGCAATCCAACGAGTTGCCGCGCAGTAACCTGCGTGATGCACCGGAACCTGCGTCCCTCGCCGCGTCACAACATTCTTTGCCCAGCCCGAAGCCGCAAGCAATCAGGCAAACGTCGGGCACCGCTCCGCGTGCCCTCGGACGTGCCGTGCCGATGACTCAACCTTCGGTAATATTTTCGGCGGCATCCTTACGAGACCCCTGGCAATTACCCACGCTCCCCTTTGACGTGTTCGGCGAACAATATCTGCTCACGGCGGCACCCTTTCGGGGAATGTTTGAACTCGCCGACAGGTTCCGAATCGAGATGATCGGAGATGCAAAAATTTGCATTTTGCCCCCCGACGTATCGGGAATACCGGGTATCTTCGTGGACTATGGGCTGATGATCATTCATCCTTTGCAAGCGAACCAATCGCTCCGAATCGAAACAGAAAAATCACAGGGAATCGTCACCGTTCCCAGTACGGACAGTCTTTTGTTCATCGACACGTTCGCCAACATTGCCGATCCGCCGGGGAAAATAACGCCGCCGGAAGAACGAAAGGCAAAAAGAGGTCAGATTCTTGGCTTCGTTCCCAAAAATGGCGACCGAATCGTTTGGAAGTCCAATAAGCATCCGCAACCGCTTTTCGTAGAGTCGCAGGGAAGTGTGCTCTTGCAATCGGACCAGTACGGACTCTGCGAAATCCGAAATTTACCCAACTGGCTCGGACCGATACCGATGTCGCAGGAAGACCGCTCATTGGCAGAAGTGTGCCGACGGTGTTTTGTCGAGGCAGGCGGAGACGGCGAAAAAGCCTTGACGCAGATGGTTCAAGATGAATCCCGGGCGGTTCGGACGTTGGGACTGAGACTCTGGGGAGACCTCGGCAGATTCGATGTCCCGCTGACAGTCATGACCGCAAAACGACCGGAAGATGAAGCGATACGTATGGTTTTGGGACGTTATTTCCAAGGGGTGATGTATCGCGACGCAGAAACAATCCAACGATTTGCCGATGCGATTGAGGCAGTGAAGGAGCAGGCGGCAACAAGAATGAGTGGCGAGCAGCAGCAATAATGACCGCCAGACGAAACCCACCGTAATCATCGTCCCCTCTCCCTCTGGGAGAGGAGACAGAGAAGTATTCTGAAAACGGCATGAAAATGGTCATTTTTGTTCCCGTTTGCGGTATATGTTGTTCGGATGTCATAAACTTGTCCAATGAGTTTAGGACATTCCAATTTTTCTGATTGATTTCATCAATAATCTTCCGGCAGTTGTTTCATCTGTTGGAGGGAAAAGACGGGTCCCTCTTTGCAAATATACACGGGACCGCAGTTGCAACGACCACACTTGCCGACACCACACTTCATTCTGTTTTCTAAACTTGTATAAATGTTGGCATCGCTCATTCCCGCCTCGGCAAGCACCGGCAAGGAAAATTTAATCATCACCGGCGGTCCCACTACCAATGCCGCCGCATTTTTTGCATTGAACGTTGCCTCCTTCAATATCGTCGGTACGAATCCGATTTTTCCTGTCCAGTCCGGCGTTTCGCCCCCCGGATCGACTGTCTGCAATACATCCACGTTCGGAAATTCTGTCCATTTCGCCAAGTCTTCACGAAAAACGAGATCACCGACCGTCCTTGCGCCATAAACAATCGTGATTTTGCCGTACTTTTCCCGATTTTCGAGGGCAAACCAAATCGCACACCGGATCGGTGGCATAGCAATTCCACCGCCAACGAAGACGAGGTCTTTACCTTCCCAGTCTTGCATCGGATAAGAATTGCCGTAGGGACCGCGAAAGCCGATAGTGTCGCCCGGAACGACCTTCCACATTGCTTCAGTAACACGTCCCGTCTTGCGGAAACAGAATTCGATGTAGTCTTTCCAATTTGAACTGGAACAGATATTGAACACCGATTCGCCGTAGCCGAAAACACTGTACATTCCAAACTGTCCCACTTGAAACGTAAACCGTTCCTGATGACTCTTGTCCTTGTATCGTATTTTCACCGATTTCACATCAACAGTATGTTGTGTAACGTCAAGGACTTCCATCATGTCAGGTTTGTAAATGTTGTCGGTCATGGTTGTGTTGGGCAAATTATTGCATACCTTCTACGGGAGGGAGCATTAACAGCGTTCCCCAAAGGCTTGGGTCCTGATCGTGTGGAAGCGGCGGAGCGTTAAGAAAATAACTGTTGCCATGTTCCCGATCCATTACTACAAAATGAAAACCGAGGTTCGGATATTCTAGCGGCTCAAAGCCTGTCAATATCTTGCCGGGCAGAAAAACGTCGAGCTGATACCCCATCGTCGAAACCTTGCTCTGCATTTTTATTTGTGAGAGGTCAATCGCATTCGGATGCTCTTTGGCACGATGAATTGGCAACCAAGCCGCCGAGGGGTGCGATTGTTCTTGTCCGCTTCCGGTGGGCATGAACAGGAGACGGTGACAAAACCGAGAGGCTCGATGGATGTCTTTGATGTCTCTTGTATCGAGGCATAAGTGAATACCATCACTTTCTTCTTGTTGCATTTTCCTGCACCAAAGCGACTGCCTTTTATTGGAAACGACCAAAGAAAAGAGCAGACCGGACTCATTCCAACCGATGCGAAAATCGTAAGGCAGGTTGTCTTGAAAATCAGGATTCTCCAGCCGGTTCACATGGGGCAGTTGATAGGTTTCATCGAGGGGAGTGCCCGTTGCGGCATATCCACAGGGAAAGCGGAACCGGTACAGGAAAGACTTGGCAAACATGATCCGGTATTGTAATGGATTTCAAACAAGGAAAAAAGGGGGCATTCGAGAAAATCGTCCGTATGGTCGGCGGTGGGGATGGCGGGAAAACGCCCAGACCAAATCAGGATACGCTCTAATGCTCAAATCCTTTGGGCACCAGCGACTTGGTTGTTCCGTCTGCCGTCACAATACGTTGCCCGGCTTCGGCGGTCAGTTCGCCAATGTCGTACAATGTGACTCCCGACGGCTGAAACGGTTGTGCCGAAAGCAATGTTGCCGCTTCCTGCGGAGAAAGCGAAAAGAGCAATTCAAAATCTTCACCATCCGAGAGAGCATGATCGAGTGGGGAACGTCCCGATTGCTGCGAAAGCGTGGCGGCATCCTCCGCAATAGGAATTTGCGTCTCGACAATCGTTGCTCCCAACCGGCTTTCTGTTGCAAGACGGTGTAAATCCAGTGTCAGCCCATCGCTGATGTCGATTGCCGAGTGAATGTTATAATGTTCGTTCAGATACAACGCTTCGTTGACACGGGGTTCAAAGAAATACTGATGCCGCAGAATACTCCCGCCGAGTTTTCCGGTAACAATGATTCGATCTCCCGCCTTGCCGCCGCTCCGGCGAAAAACTCCTTTTTCCGGCACACAACCCATGACGGTGATTGAAATCACAAGTCCGCCGTCCCAAGTGTTGGTATCCCCGCCTGCTAATGTCAAATTGTACTTTTCTATCAGCGGCTTGACACCGGCAAGCAGTTTTTCCGCAAGTTTCAATGCTCCTGTTCGGGGAAGTGCTACCGCCATAAAAACCCAGCGCGGCACACCGCCCATCGCCGCAATGTCGCTCAAATTAACGGCGAGGGCTTTGCGCCCAATCCACTTCGGATCAGTTTCGGCAAGAAGGAAATCGACTCCCTCCGTAAGCATATCGACGGTAATGATGCTGTCTCCAATCACTGCCGCATCATCGCCGATCAACTCTGTTCCCGCCAGAGAACGGAGATGGTTGATGAATTCTGTTTCCATTCGCAAAATTACGTTTTTTCGGATACATTGATACTTGCACGAAACAATTCGTTGAGTGGTTCGAGCGATGTTGCCGTTGAACCAGCGGGCAGAAGCCGCACGTTCTCCTGATGCCGCTGGAGTGATTCGGTGAGCCAATGGAGCAAATCTTTGGAGAGTTGTAACGATTCTCGATCCCCCATAATCGTGACCGCCTTTCGTTGCATGATTTCCGTAACTTCGTTCATGAGAGAAAGGGGGAGAAAGTCGGCATCGAGCAAATGTTGAAATTCAGTCGGAGGCATCGAATCCTGTTTTTCGACCCATTCGCAAGCCAAGAGGGGACGAATAATGTAAAAAACACGGTGCAAGCCAACGGAGAGTCCTTGTATCTGCGGCATCGTTTGGGCAGCAATGTTCGCATAATGAAACAGTGCCCGCTTTTTGTTGAAGTAAACCGGAATCAACGCACACAAACGTTCCACAAAGGATGAGTCACAGCCATAAACGACGGGATTCTGAATCTGTTCGTTAATAGGAATGTTACATGTCGAAAAAAGACGCAGTGCCTTTCGGAGTTCGTAACCGGAAATATCAATATCGTCGGGAAACACCGTCTCGATGGATTCCCGGAGGTCCTCAATGGAGAAATACCAATGGGACGGATGAGCATAGATACACCGGACATCATAATCGCTATCGGGTGACTGCAATCCCCAAGCCCGGCTACCGGATTCACCTGCGAAAAGGAGTCGGCAATGATGCTGTTGCATCAAATTTTCCAAATGACCAACAATGACTGAGTGGGCGGACATAAAAAATGTTCTATAAAAGCAGGTACAGTATCCCCTTTTTTCGATATAGTGTCAATGAGCAATCGTATCTACACAACTTTCTACACTGTCCTGCAATATGGAACAGTCCCCAAACTATTTCGGCATTTCTATTCACCACGGACGCTGTTTCAGGGCAATTTCGTCGAAACATGCGAGTTTAATTTGGAGACTGTTACGGGCTCGAACTTTTGCCCAGAAACCTGTTAACGGTAGTAATCATCATACCTCATTGACTCTCGTGAGGAAAAGGATTATTCTAATCGCTCTGCGAGAGAGGCAACCATAGCCGTTGAAATCAACACGATGCAACTGACCGTACTGGATTATTCGATTCTCGTCCTCTTTCTCGCGGCGACCTTTGGTATCGGTTTTTGGACAATGGTGCGTGCGGGGAAAAATTCTTCGGAGTTTTTCCTTTCAGGACGGACAATGCCCTGGTGGTTGCTCGGCTTTTCTTTGGTCGCCACCACATTCTCGGCAGATACTCCAAATCTTGTTACCGAATTCGTCCGCAAAGATGGAGTTGCAGGAAACTGGCGGTGGTGGGCGTTTCTATTGACCGGTCTGACCACCGTTTTTATCTACGCAAAATTGTGGAGAAAACTCGGTGTCATGACCGACATCGAATTTTACGAAGTCCGGTACAGCGGAATGCCGGGAGCATTCCTTCGCGGCTTCAGAACGATCTACATCGGACTGATTGGAAACACCATCATCATGGCAGGAACCATCGTTGCCATGATAAAAATTCTGGGAGTATTGGTGGGAACCGACCCTATTACGACCATGCTCGTCGCCGGAATTATCACGATGATTTTTACGATGCTCGGAGGATTCACCGCCGTTCTCTGGGCAGATTTTATTCTCTTTATTATTGCGATGATTGGTTCCGTGGCGGCAGCCTACTTCGTCCTGCAATTGCCCGAAGTCGGAGGATTGTCGGCTCTGATCGCCCACGAAAACGTCAAGCCGTCCCTAGATTTTTTTCCAAGTCTGTCCCAGCCGGAAATGATCGTGTCACTCCTCGTTATCCCGCTCGCCGTACAATGGTGGAGTGTCTGGTATCCCGGTGCCGAACCCGGCGGAGGGTGTTTTGTGGCACAACGCATGTTAGCCGCCAAAAACGAGGCACATTCCATCGGAGCGACGCTCTTTTTCAATTTTTGTCACTACGCCATCCGACCGTGGCCTTGGATCATCGTTGCCCTCGCTTCGATGATCGTGTTTCCCAATCTTGATTCACTCAAAAGCGCATTTCCGCACATTCCTGACCACTACCTGCGGGATGACATGGCGTATCCGGCGATGCTGACTTTTCTGCCCGCCGGCTGGGCTGGACTCGTCCTCACGTCGCTTTTCGCCGCCTTCATGTCCACGATTGCCACGCACTTGAATCTAGGTTCCTCTTACATGGTCAACGATTTTCATCACCGGTATGTGCGACCCAAAGCAACCGAAAAGGAACTGGTAATCGCAGGTCGAATCTGGACGGTAATTCTAATGGTGTCTGGGTGCCTTTTGGCGACACAACTGAAAAGTGCGTTAGAAAGTTTTGAAATTCTGCTCCAAATCGGGGCAGGCACAGGACTACTTTTTCTGTTACGTTGGTTTTGGTGGCGCATCAATGCATGGAGCGAAGTGTCTGCAATGGTACTCTCTTTTTTCATTGCGATATTTTTCAAATTGTGCAGTCACGGATTGCCGGACTGGCTACAACCGGCTTGGGTGCAACTGGTCGTCGGTGTTACCATAACGACCACCGGTTGGATTGTCGTAACGCTCCTGACACCTCCGACCCATGAAAAAACGCTCCGTGAATTTGTCCGGCGTTCCAAGGCGGGCGGACCAGGATGGCGAAAAATTATCGAACAAGCCGCCCGCGACGGCGACGATCTTGAAGATGCAAAAAATCAAACGTGGTCCGTGCCACTGGGAATCCTTTGTACGATCATCGGATGCGTCAGCATTTACGGAATGCTTTTTGCGACAGGTACACTGCTTTACGGCGACTATCTATCGTCAATAATTTTGTATGTGATTTCGATTGTGTCCGCCATGAGTTTAATCTTCCTGTGGAGTCGAATCGTCGGAAAACAACGAGAAAAATAGAACGAATGTCACTGTACCAATTTTTCTAGTGCGTACCTCTATTGAGCCGGCATGCCTAATATGATAAAAACATGTCGTTTTCACAAACTGCTATTGACCGATTCTCCTTGGATTGGTTATTATTAGCCTTCCTTGGTCATGCGATACATTACAATGCCAAGGAGGGTCTATGTCCAGTATCGCCTTTGCCGCCCCGTTCGGCAAGCCCCCTTTCGAGACGGTTACCGTGCCACACGGCTCACATCGTCCGACGGTTCCACATGAACGAAAACGTCAATGATATTATCGCCGCTCATAAGCAATTTCTGTTGGATCCGATGTGAAAGTGAGTGCGCCTCCGTCACAGACATGGTCGGATCGACATGAATATGCACGTCCAGAGCAAGTCCCGAAGGTCCCACATAGCGGGTGCGGAGTTTGTGAGCATCTTTAACTTCGGTAAATGAATGAATCACCTCTGCAATGGCTTGACATTGCGCCTCCGATGCGCCCGAGTCCAACAGAGCAGAAAATGTCGGTTGGGAAACTTTCCAAGCCACATGGATAATCATAAACGCCACGACGACCGTTCCCACCGGATCGAGGAACGTGTATTCATTTCCCAGTGCCAGGCACGCCCCGATGGCAACCGCCGCAGGAATGGAACTCATCGCATCGCTCCGGTGATGCCAAGCATTGGCAACCGTTGCCGCCGATTTTGTTGCCATGCCGACGTTGACGGTCACTCGGTACAACCATTCTTTCAAGGCAATGGAGACCAGTGCGGCAATGAGCGGTAACCACGTCGGCGGAAGTGTTTCCTTTCCCTTCAAAATACCAACGATGGAATGAACCGCATCATAGAGAAGCCCTATTCCAACGGCAGCGAGGGCGGCACCGATAAACAGTGTTACCAGTGTTTCGATTTTGGCATGTCCGTAGGGATGATCCCGGTCGGCAGGACGACTCCAGAACCGCATTCCGAGCAAAATGGCAGCGTCGGTAATCAGGTCAGAAAGAGAGTGAACAGCGTCGGCAACAATCACGGAACTGTGTCCCCAGATGCCAGCGGCAAACTTAATGCCCACTAAAAACAAATTGGAGACCGCCCCGACCCAAGTGATTCGACGTATTGCTTCTATTGCGGCGGTCTTTTCCTTCTCTTTCACCATTCTGTTATTGTACCACGTTTTATGCCGCAAACAAACTTTGGAATCGCGGATCACGGAAGAGTTCATCCTCTTTTGTCGGTGTTTCGTCCAGCAACGTGTCGATGAGTCGATCCGCCGAAAAACCTTCGCTTTCAGCGATAAAACTCATCACGAGCCGATGCCGCAACACCGGCTTTACCAATGCCTGAATGTCTTCGCAAATGACATGTGACCGCCCATGAAGTAATGCCCGTGCCTTGCCCCCCAACACCAAATACTGTACCGCTCGCGGTCCTGCCCCCCACGCAACGTACTGCCGAACGATGTCGGGAATTCCCGCCTTCTGATCGACCCGTGTTTGCCGAACCAATGCCAACGCATAGCGGGTTACATGATCGCTCGTCGGAACTTGCCGAACGGTCTTTTGGAGTTCCAAAATTTCTTCCGCCTTCAGCACGGGCTGAATGTCGCTGGTTTCAAGCGACGTGGTTTTGCGAACGATCTCAAATTCCTCGTCGAACGAAGGATATTTGACGAAAACCTTGAACATAAACCGGTCTTGTTGCGCTTCAGGGAGCGGATACGTGCCTTCCTGCTCGATGGGATTCTGCGTTGCCAACACGAAAAACGGCTCCGGCAAGGGATGGCGGTTACGACCGACCGTTACCCGATGTTCCTGCATTGCTTCAAGTAAGGCGGACTGCGTTTTCGGCGGAGTTCGGTTGATTTCGTCGGCGAGAATCACGTTCGCAAAGAGCGGACCTTCGAGAAAGCGGTATGCCCGGCTACCGGTGTCGCGGTTTTCTTCGATGATGTCGATTCCGGTAATATCGGCGGGCATCAAGTCCGGCGTGAATTGAATACGGCTGAACCGCAAATCAAGACACCGGGCGAGGGTGCTGACCATGAGCGTTTTAGCCAAGCCGGGAACGCCTTCGAGAAGACAGTGTCCCTGAGCAAAGACAGAAATCAGTAGTTCGTCGATGACTTCGGTCTGACCAACGATGACTTGCGATAACTGTTCTAAAATCTTTTGCCGGGCGGTTTGTAATTTGGAGACGATCTCGGACATCAAAAGGCGGAATAAAGGACCAGACAGGCGTGATTGTCCCGAAAGCGCAAGGCATTGTCAAGACACCGCGAATGCACTTCAGAGCCCGTAGCGTAAGCAAGGACACAACGTGTCTTGTTCACACGACGGACTCTGTAAACGACGGGGCTGTTTTACCGCCTGCGACTAGGACCTTCGTCGCAAACCTCTGCGCGAGGTTTCCGATGTTTCGGCGATTTCAGGAAGTTCGTACCCTTTGCGGCGTTCGCGGTCGTTCCACTTGTTCGCCTCGTTGTCGCCGATGAAACGTTCCTTAACCGGATCGAATTTCATCTTGCGACCCATCCAGCGGGTAATGTTCACCAAATGACAGAACGCAATGCTACGATGTCCCGTTTCAACATCGCTGACCGGCAGTTTTCGGCTCTTGATGCAGTCGATCCAGTTCTGCATGTGCCATCTCGCCTGCCAAAGGGCAGTTTGATCTGACCATTTGACTTCCTCGTCCGCCTCATCAACTTTTTTGAGGAGTTCGTCACGAATCTCAATCGGGTTCGACATAAATTTGTTCCGATTGATTTCGAGTTTCCCTTTTTCGCCGATGAAAATGGCACCGCCCCAGGGACCGCCTTCTTCAATTTCAAATCGGACTTCGGTTCCATCGGCGTATCGGGCTGTGACCTTTCCGTTGTCTCCTTCGGAAACTGGCTCAAACTCGACCGGCAACGTATCGTCTTTGCCCAGTGCCCATTGAATCTGATCGACACCGTGTGCGCCCCAGTTGGTCATTTCGCCGCCGTAATAATTGCGTCCATTGATCCAGGCGGGATGGTAATTGTGCCAGGCACCTTGATTGAGATGTAGGTCCCAGTTGAGCCCGGACGGGATTTGCGGCTCGTCCGTTCCAATGTCTGTATTGGTCGGAGCAACACCGGGATAGTTGATCGCTGAGACGTATTTCAATTTGCCCAAGCCGCCGTTGCGAACAAATTCGCAGGCAACCCGGTTCATCTCCATCGAACGCTGTTGCGTTCCAACCTGAAAGATGGTTCTATTCTTTCGGACGCAGTTGACGAGAGTACGTCCTTCCTGGATGTAAAGCGTGAGCGGCTTCTCGGCGTAAACGTCTTTTCCCGCTTCACAGGCATGAATGCAAGGATAAACGCGTTGAAATTCCTGACCGCAGATGATCACAGCGTCGATGTCTTTACGATCAAGAATGGGCCAGTGTGTACCGTAGATGTCCCAGTTGGCGTTTTTCTGTTTCTTGAAATCGAGGGCTTGATTCATGTTTGCGTCCGCCAAAGCCACGAGTTGCCCGTCTTCGGGAAGTTGTTCCATCAGCAAGCGGGCGCGTCCTCCGGCACTGACGCAACCGACGATAACCCGGTCATTTGCACCGGGTCGTCTGCCCTGTGCCAACACTGATCGGGGAATAAATAGGGGCGAGGCAACCCCCACTGCAAGGGCTGTACCGAGAAGTTGACGACGAGTAAATTTACTCTGGGACATAAGGTTATTCCTTTCTGGTTGAAAAATTTGTTGGAAACAAGCAGAGCATGCTATCATATCGGTCACGGAAAATCAACCGTAGGATGAATACCATGTGTCCGCCTGCCGATTCCGCATTTGTCCCATTTTGACAATAGTGTCTGACAGAATCGTGTCAAAATGGGTCAAATATAGTACTTGCACAAACCAGAGACGTAGAATTGAAAATTGATTTTTGTTCCGTTGGTCAAAATGACATTCGCTATTGTGCCCATCGTAATACTTGCAGATTGCGACCGCTCCGTCCCTGGACTCTTTGCTTTTCTGCTATAATAAACTTCCATGAAGCGTGTAATCTTCCTTTTCATGTGCTTGGTCTTCCCACTCCCGGCAATCGCTGGCGACGAGTTCGACCGAGCCATGCACGCCACAATTGCGATTTTTCCTGCCGATCCTAACGAACAGGCAGGCGGAGGAAGTGGTGTCGTCATTTCGCCCGACGGCTACGCCGTGACCAATTTCCATGTTGTCCAACCCTGCGGTCCTGCCATGAAATGCGGAATGGCAGACGGAAAACTCTATGATGCCGTCATCGTGGGACTCGATCCCGTCGGCGATATTGCCCTCATCAAACTGCTCGGTCGTACCGACTTTTCCTGTGCCCCCTTTGCCGACAGCAATGCCGTTGCCGTCGGTGACACCGCCATCGTCATGGGTAATCCCTTTCTGCTAGCGACCGATTTCAAACCCTGTGTGTCGATGGGAATCATCTCCGGTACGCACCGCTATCAATTTCCTTCCGGGACATTTTTGGAATACACCGATTGCCTCCAAACGGATGCCGCCGTCAATCCGGGCAACAGCGGCGGTCCCCTTTTCAATGATCGAGGCGAAATCATCGGCATCGTCGGACGATGTTCTTTTGAAAAACGAGGGCGTGTCAACGTCGGTATCGGTTATGCCGTGTCGAGCAATCAGGTGCAATACTTTCTCGGCGATTTGAAAAGCGGACGCATCGTCGATCATGCCACGCTCAACGCCATTGTCTCGAACGACAGAGAAAGCCGCGTGATATTCGACGACGTGCTCACCACTTCCGATGCTTTCCGAAGCGGACTGCGGTACAACGATGAACTCCTTCGCTTTGTCGGACAGGTCATCGACTCGGCAAACACATTCAAAAATCTCATCGGCATTTACCCCAAAGGTTGGCGGCTGCCTATTACAGTGCGGGGGAAAGACGGTTCGAGATACGATCTCTTCATTCGACTTGGCGGTCTGCATGGTGAAAACGAATTGATAGAAATGACCGAAAAAATGATTGCACCGCCGATTCCACCGGAACAAAAAGACGGCGAAAAAAAAGACAGCAGACGGCAGACGGCAGACGACAGCAGAAAAGAGCCATACATTACCGAGGCGGTCAAACCTTTTTATGAAAAGCGGCGTGGGTATGCCAATTTCTACTTTAACAAGTTGGAGTGGAACCGAGTCCTTGAGAATTGGCGAAATGCAAATTCTTTTGGCAACGGTGTTTGGGTACTCTCCGGTGCGTTGAAAGGCAGGGCAGACACTTTTTCGTTTCAAATCGACGACAAAGGAGTCCGATACACTCTGCCCAATGCCAGCGGTTTTTGGAATGCGGATTTAATGCATGAAACCGAACAATTCGTCGTTGATCCGACAACCCACTACCAGTCCCCGCGAGGAAGCGGCGGTCTTTTTACAGCACTGTATCTGTTTCGCCGATTGACTCTTGCGGACACGATTGACGATGCCGAAATTGTTTATACCGGAACAGCACCACTCGACGGCAATCTTGAAAAACTTTATGACGTGTGTACCGTCGCATGGCGGGGGAATGATATTCGGTTTTTCGTTTGTCCCGATGATGGCACAATACCGCTGATCGAAATGTCCGGCAGCAGTCTCGACCATCCCTGCGAAGTCTATTTCAATGGCAACACAATGGATGTCCGCTACGGTCGCTTAATCTTCGGAATCTTTGAAACGGAAACGGCGTTCGCAGACGGCAGACAGCAGACGGCAGACGGTAGCAGAAAAACAGAGCCGCAATCTTTAGATTGCGCAAGAGTGATCGACGAAGCACTCAAAAAATCGGTCAAGATTTATGGAGCGGAAGCCGCTGGGATTCATGGTTTTCAATCGGGCATTCTCATTTCGCCGGAGGGGCATATCTTGACGGCACTCACCTCGGCATTGCAGGCGGACCCGATTCAAGTCGTGCTGGATAACGGTCGAAAATTCGATGCCCGGCTCGTAGCGGCGGAGCCGGTAATGGAAATTGCTTTGCTAAAAATTCCCGGCTCGGAATTGCCGTATTTTGATATTTTAACGAACGTCCCCTCCCCCTCTGGGGGAGGGTTAGGGTGGGGGCAATCGAACAAACCCCCCCCCCCCCCCCCCCCCCCCCGGGGGGGGGGGGAAAAAAAAAACCACCCACCCCCCAACAGGGAGAGGGGCCGGGG
>Ga0082212_10002270_pt1 | contig 28217 bp, 4 predicted proteins | sample TergutNt197P3_FD_71548 | JGI IMG/M metagenome (GOLD analysis project Ga0082212, IMG submission 71548) | Neocapritermes taracua P3 segment gut microbial communities from Petit-Saut dam, French Guiana - Nt197 P3 | ecosystem: Host-associated > Arthropoda: Insects > Digestive system > Gut ...
CGCAACTGCCAAGCCATCCACTGTCACTGTATCAACTTCATAGCCTGCAGCAGGAGTAAAGTTGAAAGTTTGATTTCCGCCTTCTATCACCGAAACCGAGCCGCTGGGTGAAATCGAGCCGTTAGCGCCCGCACTGGCTGCTATGCTGTAATAGTTGGGCGGGATAGTTTTGAAGGTGACATTAATGGTATGATTTGCGGTGACATTTGTGAAATCGTAGCTGGTTGCTGTCGCAACTGCCAAGCCATCCACTGTCACTGTATCAACTTCATAGCCTGCAGCAGGAGTAAAGTTGAAAGTTTGATTTCCGCCTTCTATCACCGAAACCGAGCCGCTGGGTGAAATCGAGCCGTTGGCGCCCGCACTGGCTGCTATGGTGTAGCTGGCCGTGATAGATTTGAAGGTGACATGGATGGTGTGGTTGGCGGCGATGCTTGTGAATGTATAGCTGCCGGCTAATGTAGCTGCCATGCCATCTACTTCAATGGTATCAACTTCAAAGTTCAGGCCGGGGGCAAAGGTGAAAGTTTGGTTGGCGCCTGCTGCAACTTCGAAGACGGCGCAGGGTTCTATGGTTCCGTTGGCGCCGGCTGTAGCCCTGATGGTATAGGCAGAGGTATCGCTTGCCGCCCGCCATTTGGCAAAAATGATGATATCATCAGTCACTACGTCGTTGAAGTTGTAATAATCAACAAAAGCAGCATCCTTATACCAGCCGGCAAAGACATGATCTGCTTTGGCAGGATCGGTAACAGGGATAACAGCTTTGCCGCCTAGCGGTACTTCTTGCTCGGCGGGTACGGGAGCTCCGTCATTGGTTTCAAAGCTCACGATGTAAAAAACACGCTCCCAGCCGGCATAGAGATCCAGATCAGCGATGACCGGGGCAGCAAAATTATAATCAATAGTGCATGCCGGATCGCTGAACCAGCCGAGGAAATCAAAGCCTCTTCTGACCGGATCTGCAGGTTTGACGGCTATTTCGCCATCTTTTAAGAATTGTTTGACTACACTGCTGCCGCCATTGGAATTGAAGCTAACAGTAAAGTCAAACTCTTCAACTGATATCCATTCGGCATACAGGGTAAAACTGCTGTTCACAGGAGCGCTGAAATCATAGAGAACAGTACGATCCGCATCCGTGTACCAGAGTGTTATCCATTCTCCATCAGCATCTGACAATTTCCAGCCGTTAAAATCTTCATGGAGATCCAGAATACTTTCGCCATCCGGGACCTCTACCACCCAGCCGACAGTAAAGCCGGATTTTTCGGTGTAATTGAAGCCTATTTCATGGATGGTGGGATCAGGATCTTTCGGGTTGATAATTACGGTTGCCAGCAGGGTTTTGCCCACTATATCTTCGTAATACAATTTATAAGTCACGGGGGCATCCAGGGGTACGGACTCATGAAGGAAGCGGATCGTTGAGAAAGCTATCACATCAAGAGTCGGATCCGGATAAAAAGCTACTCCGCCTTTGCTGGCTTCTACGCTGAGTCCGGACAGATTTACATTATCCAGGGTATAGGCAAAACCGTTTATGACATTGTAGGACCAAGGAGCGTCATAAACATATTTTCCTGCTGCATTCCAGGGAAGAACGCCGCCCTTGGTAGTAATAAGGTCATCGGAGTAATAGCCGTTGATGAACTGAGCGCCCGGCGCCGAAAGTTCGAAGAAATTGATCGTAAAGGTACCGATGGGATCAGATCCGTACTTGAAGTGGAATGTGTAGGAATCACCATCAGCTCCCTCCAGGAAAAGAATGGAATCGATGATATAATTGACACCGCTTGCCTCCATGGGATAAACCATGGGCAAGAGTATGCCGTTTTTCTCGATTTGCAGCGAAAGATCCGCCGCATCCGGTGTCCCGAAAATCTCAAAGAGAATCGATTTCAAAGGTATATACATCACCGGATCATAGCTGTATATATTGGTAGTAAAATCACTGCCGACCCCGCTGACAGGCGTAGCGCTATCCGGCAGTGAGCTTTGGATGACATCTGTCAGGCGCACCGTCGGTTTTAGCGTTACTTTTGCAACCTCCGCTCCGTCATAGAAAATAGTATAAACAAGAGCAGCATCCAAAACTACCGGATCATGCTTGATGGAGGAAGTTGTTATGTCTAAAGCTGTAAGCCAAAGAGCTGCTCCGCCCTTTGCAGCCGTTACAGTGATTTTGCCCGCTTCGGCATTGGTCCAGGTGAAATCGATACCGGATACTGTTTTAACATCTGCCGCAGCATTATAGGCACAGGGGAACCCAGAGAAAGATGCACCGGTGGTACTGATGTCGGCATTGGCATAATAACCGTCAACCGAGCGCAATTTGGCAGGTACGAATAAAGTGACTGCAAATTCGCCGGCCCACTTGCCATTATAATTAAAGGTAAAAGTGAAAGTATCATGATTTGCAGCATCAACCAGGCCCAAGGGATAACGCAATTGGTAAACCCCGGCACCGGACGGATCCATCGTCAAATCGGTCGCATAATCAACACCGTTCAGTTGAGTATCCACTGTCAGCTTGAGATAATCAGCCACATTGGCGATTTCAAAGCCGATCCAGTCAATATCCAGCGCATTGGCATCAGGCCCGCCAAAGACAGTGACGGTAAATTTGCCGTCAGCCGCTTTGTAGAGATCTGCCAGATTAAAATCAGCTGAGGGCCAGGCAATACCTGTCAGCTGTACTGTCGGGTCAACAGTTACTCTTGCCATAAGCGGACCATCGTAGAAAATGTGGTATTCTATAGGAGCATTCATTGAAATCGGGTCATGGATGATACCATCCTTGTCAATTTCCTTCGGACCGGAATACCAGTAGGGAGAGGCGCCATTTACATACACATACACCTCAAGCTTGGACAGATCCAAATTCGCCCAGGTAAAGGCCAGCCCGGATATGGTTTCAACAGTCAGCGGCGCCAGATAATAGTATTCCAGGTCTAAACTGTCCGCATCTTGCTGCCCGCCGGAGGGCATGGTATCATCATTAGCATAGTAGCCATCGATAGTAAGTAACTGCCCGGGAATAAAAACATTGATCGTAAAAGTTCCGATTGGCACATCTCCGTAATAGAGGAGATAGGTGAAGGTATCACCGGTTTCTACAGCAAGGGTGCCCAGCGGGGCGCTCAGTTTGAAAATCCCGCCGCCTAAATCGATCATACCGCCCCGGTTAATGGGAACATTACTGTTTTTTTGGGTCTTTACCGAAAGCATGCTTACATCATAGGCATTGTCGATTTTAAACTCGATCCCGTTAAGGTACAGCAGATCCAGATAATCATCAAGATCCGCATCGACCATAAAGTCTCCGGAGGGTACCGGCGGTAATTCATAAACATCACTTGCATCGAAAGAAGCCGAACCTTGGGTAATATCCCTCAGCTGCACCGTCGGGGTCAGGATCACGGTTATCAGCAAACCGCCGTTATGGTAGAGTTCATAGACAATGGGTGCATTCAGAAGCACTGCGTCATGATATAGATAGGAGGAACCAAGCTCCAGATTCAGATCATCAAGATCAAGAACCGCGCCATTTTGAGTTGCTACTACGCTAAGGTTGGCAGAATTTACCGGGGTATCCAGGGTAAAGTTAAAACCGCTGACTATGGAATGAGCGAGAGGAACCTGGTAGATGATTTCATCAGGATATATTTCCGGATATTTGATCCCGCCATGGGTTATAACGGGACCCCCGCCATAATAATAACCGTTGATCGAAGTAACAGCCGGGAAGGCATTATTGTGAACGATCACGAATCTGCCGATGATCATGCCATCAAGATAAAGGGTATATTCAATGTTTTCACCCATAGCAATGGCATCTTCTATTGCATAACCCCAATATAGATCAGCCCCCGCAGGCGTCAGATAATGGTCAATGCCCAAATCGGTATACTCCCAGCCAAGGACCGGGTCATTTGTCCATGTCCCGACTTTGCAGAAGATCATTTTGCCGCCGGGCACATTGGCGATCTGATAGAGGACATCACTGACGGCAATATCATCATAGTTGGAGTTATTGAGGACTTCCATTCTTAAATAGCCGTCTTGGCCGTTATGATTATAGCTGATTTCCCCTTTGTTGAAGCTGAAGTTAACTGCAGTCAGAGTGTCGATATCCAGCAATTGGGTTTTGGGGTTCACAGTTACGGTCGCTACGACATTGCCGTCGAATTTGATGGTATAAACAAAGATATCATCCAAATCCTCCGGATCATGGGCAAAACCGCTAAGAGTCAGCGCTCCTCCGCTAACCGGTAAGGATACGCCGCCTTTGGCAACCTCTACGGTAAGTTTATCCAGATTACCGGCATTCACAGCCCCAAGTTGGAAATCAATTCCAAATATTTCCTGATGAGCCAGCTTGGCCTGGAAGGTATAATTCCCGGCAACGGCATCAACCGGATATTGGGCCGGGCCTTGGATAGATCCTACTCCATCATAATAATAGCCGCCGATATAGTTTACATAAGCTTCGACGGAAGCGGTAGTCGTGAAAGTACCGATGGGATAGCTCTCAACACCGTCAAAATAGTAAATCTGATAGATATAATCCATGCCATTTGGTATACTGACAGATGCCGGAGGACTATATAGCTGGTAATAATCACCAATCAGATTCAAAGCATGAGTGCTGAGGAAAGCGCCGTCGCTTCTTTTGACTTCCGCCCAGAGAGACCCTGCGCCATATACGTTGGCGATTTCAAACTTAATATCACCGGGATATATGGTTATCGGAGCAGTATCGCCGAATACTTTTGCCTCAAATACACCGGCTCCTCCGCTAACAGGTCCATAAGAAGGCGGGGCAGCAGGTGTGATCACATTCACCAATTGCATCGTAGGGGTTACCGTTACCGCTGCTATCAGCTCATCGCGATCATAAAGATAATAAGTGACAGGAGAATCCAAATCGATCGGATCATGCCAGTATAAATTATCTAAAAGCACTTCCCCGGTTACGGCTTCAAAGAAGGGATATTTGAAAACCAGTACTTTAAGCTCGGCATCATCCAGATTATCTAAAGTAAAAGCAAATCCGTTAATTTTCTCATGCTCCAACGGAGCGTCGTAGGTATAGGGGCCCGGATAATTGATAATTCCCCCGCAGGTTATGCCGATTTCATTGGCATAATAGCCGTCAATAGAGACTAGATCGGTATCGGAAAGCTTGATATTGATCGTCAGGGTTCCGATCTCCGCTCCGTCATAGAGGATGGAATAGCTGATTTTATCCCCATCCGCCAAGGGGCCGAAGCTTTCGGGGAAATTACCCCAATAAATTTCGCTCCACGGCACTGCCAGCGACATTGCCATAGAGTTTGAAACACCATTTACTTCAGATACCAGGCTAAGCTTTGTTGAGTCGGCAACATTGGCAATGGTAAATTGAGGATTGACTCCGGTTAAGCTCAAGGTACTGCCTGCCCGGATCAAGGTAACATCAAAGTTAGCCAAAGGCCCGCTGACAGGACCGCAGCCATCGGGAAGCGAGCTGCTTATTACATTTACCAGATATGGCGCCGGATCGATCACAACGGTAGCGATCAGGACATCGCGGTCATAAAGATAATAGGTAACGGCGCTGTCCAGCGCTACATCCTCATGCCAAAGTAAATTGCCCAGGAGAACTTCCCCGCCGAGTGTCAGGGGTAAGCCGCCCTTCTTTGCTTCCACCCTAAGTACGGCGTCAGCATCGTCAATAAGAGTAAAAGCAAAACCGTTGATGGTCCCTGCCGGGACATTGTAGGTATAAATGCCGGAGGGATAATCATTTGCCAACAGTTGTTCTCCCAGCAAAACACCAATACCATCGGCATAATAACCGTCAATGGATTCTACTGTGGAATAAACCGGAAGACTGAGGGTAACCGTCATGGTACCGATCACTTCACCGGCATAGGAGATGAATAATTTAACAAAATCTCCTTCTCCGCAACCATCTACCTGTACATTGTTGGGGATATTGAAATGATATGTATTTTCTTCAATTCCTGCCGCCATATGAAGCATGGGAAGCAGAAAAACAGGACTGGAATATCCGCCCATTTGTGTTTGGATCGAGAAGGAAAACAGGTTGACATCAGATACATTGGCGACCTCAAACAGCGCGGCGTTGGGTATGATCAGGCTCGCAAAAAGGCCCGTGTCATGTACTACATAGTCAAAGTCATCACCCGCTCTGCCGGCAAGCTCCCAGTTGGCCGGCAGGCTGTCTTCACGAATATCCACCAGCCATGGCTCGGTATTGAGCAGATAGTTATCGGGGACAGTGCCGTAGGGATCCATCAGGTAGTATTTACCGTCTCCCCCATCGGATACAGACCAATAAGCGACATATGCCGGCATGCCTGTGTCATCATAAACCAGATCACTTACATAGCTTTCGAGGTAAGCCTGGATCCCCGCTGTATCATTGGCAAGGATCAGCGCTTGCGGGATCAGAGGCGGACCTGTGACATCCAGGATTTCTATCGCTTTTTCAAATGGGGTCATAAAAGGAAGCTTAAAGTTTTCGGGGTGAAGACCATAAGGATCCATAAGATAGAAACAGTCGTCTCCGCCAAAGCGGATAGCCCATTTCTGAACATCAACAGGATCAAGGCCCGATGCGGCTATAGCATCGGTAAAACAGCCTTCGGATCCGATAAAGAAATCAATAATATCTTCATCATAACCTGTTATCACGTCATGATGCATAAGAGGCAGCGGGTCTATACTCAAAATAAGGCTGACCGCCATCTCAAAGGGATCCATAGTCTCAAGTTCTAAATTGTTATTGCGGACCGGGTCGGAATCCATAAAATAGAATTTACCGTTCCCGCCGGCGCCAATTTCCCACTGCTGCACATCTACGGCATGGGAAATACCAGCATCAGACAATATATCCGTAATTTGACTTTTCAGGGAATCTATTATGTCAGAGCTGCTACCCATGTCTGTATGTTCGAGTAAAAGAGGGAATTCCGCACTGATGGCATCGCAAGCATCATAGAATACTTCCGCCGGCGGTTGGGGTGCGGTCACAGCAGATGCCGGGATTACATTGGTGAGCAACATAGCTGTGATCATCAGTAAAGCCAGAAATTTTTTCTTCAATGTTAATTGACCTCCTTCAAATAGACTTTAATTTTCTTGCAAATACCTCTCAAATTCCAAAAAATATTTTCATATACCTCCTTTATGAACAATTTTTCTGATTTTTAAAGAATCTTAATAAAGATAATCGCTTTTGCATCCCTCCTTCTTTTTTTCAAGCCCTTTTGTCTGTTTTTTTCCTTATTTTTTACTGCCCGAGCAAATACAGATAAGCTCGTTAGCAGGAAAAAGCAGCAATAAACCTCATTTGTTTAAGCAATCTATCTTCCTTAATTAAAATTAAACAAATGCTGAAAAAAATGATTATTCCCCAAAAATGATAAAAATGCATAAAACCACCATTCTATTTCAAAGTATTTCTTCATCCCATTATAGCAGAAAATTAACAGATTTCAATAGCCTATCGTTAATTTCATGGAGGTATTAGCTGGAAATTTAGAGTTAAAAAACGGCAACCGGGGGTTGAAGGCAGGAATATTAATGCATATTTATACGTTTTTCTTGCATATTATGCTTCGGAAAGAGTATTTCCAATTATTAACATATGGTGTTTTTTTAAACTTAGGTAGAAAACTTCAAGGTACTATTATCTATTCAATCAGAATAATATAATAGCATATTAAAACTTCACTTTGGGAATTATTAGCTTAAATGCAGTAAAATTAAGCGCAAATGCGGTTTTGAATAAATAAATATAGTGTAGCAGGCCATATAGGCCTGCTTTTTGCAAAAGTGGGGATAGCCTTTGGGGCTGCCTCTCTTTTTTGGGCGGCAGCCCCAAAGGGAAATATCAATTGATAATTTTAGAATAGATGATATCCAATTGATATTATCTATTAGCTGGCGAATCCTACTTCAGGGTCCATTTGGCATATAAAGTAAAACTTCCTGTTACAAGAGCATCGAAATCATATAGATATTGACTTTCGCAGCCGGGATCCGTGTACCACTTAACAAGCCAAACCACACCATCGGGATCCTGCCATTCCCATTCGTTATAGTTCTCATAGACTTCGGCGATGCTTTGACCGGTAGGAACAGGCGCCTGCCAAATATATCCGCCGGCTTTTTCGGTATAATTGAAGCTCACTATTTGAGGAGCGCCTTTTAGCGTCCACTTGGCATATAGGGTAAAGCTGCCGGTCACCGGTTCGCTGAAATCATACAGGTACTGATCTTCGCGGCTGGGATCTGTGTACCATTTGGCAAGCCAGAATACCCCTTCGGATTCCTGCCATTCCCATTCATTAAAGTCCTGATATACACCGGCTATGCTTTGACCGCTTGTGATATCAGCCGGCCAGATGTATCCGCCGGCTTTTTCGGTATAGTTAAAATAGACTATCAGGTCGGCAAGGCGGTCGACCCAGTCGCTTTTGTAGCTTATACCGCAATGAGAGCAGGTGTAAAGCGTATAGCCTTCGCTGGTATAGGTTGGCGGGACGGGGGCGCCCGCAACATAATCATGACCGGTAGCCGGGATTGCTTCGGTTCTGGCAGCACTGCAGTGCGGGCAGGAATAGGTCATAAGGCCGTCTGCTTCACAAGCCGCCGCCACAGTCACGACCCCGCCGTCCCAATCATGGCCCAATGCGGATGTCTCGCTGTCAATAAAACTGTTGCTGCAGACAGAGCAGGTATGGGTCGTATAACCGCCCGCGGTGCAAGCCGGAGGGGTTACTACACTGAGATAACTATGACCGGTAGCCGGGATAGCCTCGGTTTTAGTAGCGCTGCAACGCAGGCAGGAATAGGTCATAAGGCCGTCTGCTTCACAAGCCGCGGCTACAGTCACGGCCCCGCCGTCCCAGGCATGACCCAGTGCGGGTATTTCGCTGTCAACGTAGCTGTCACCGCAGGCAGAGCAGGTATGAGTCGTGCAGCCGCCCGCGGTGCAAGCCGGAGGGGTTACTACACTGAGATAACTATGGCCGGCAGCCGGGATAGCTTCGGTTTTAGTAGCGCTGCAGCGCGAGCAGGAATAGGTCATAAGGCCGTCTTCTTCACAAGCCGCCGCTACAGTCACAACCCCGCCGTCCCAGGCATGGCCCAATGCGGATGTCTCGCTGTCAACGTAGCTGTCACCGCAGACAGAGCAGGTATGAGTCGTGAAGCCATCTGCAGTACAGGTCGGGGCGGTCACAAGCGCGACATGACTATGAATACCGGTGGCAGGTATCGCCTCCGTACGAAGCAGCATATTGCAGATCGTGCAGAAATAGGAAATAACACCATCCTCGCAACCCGCCTCTTTCGTGATCACGCCATCGCCTTCGTTGTGCAAGGGTTTTTTGGCATTAAGACAAGCGATCAGGTCATCAAGAAAATCATTGACCTCGGTAAGATCCAGGGGCGAATAGGTTTCTGCAAAGTCGCTTGCTGCCCTGATCCTGATCAAGGCATTGATGATTTCCTCGACTTGTAAGCCCTCATAGACAATGGAGTCGATCGTATGGCTCAAGGCTTCTTTCATCTCCGCCAGTGACATGTCTCCTGTCAGATTGGTATTAAATATAGCATTCAGCTCGGCGGAAAGACATACTTTAGCCCGATAAACAGCTTGCAAGGTTTCGTATTGGAGACGCAGCTTGATAACCCTTGCGGTTTCATTGACAATGCCCAGGCCCATCGTTTTCAAGGCATCAAGAGCGCTGCCGCAGGTCAGGTCAAAGCTCCCTGCATTACCGGTATCCAGGTAATTATAGGCATAGTCAAACAGGTATTCGACGATGCCTTCAAGGGTGCTTTTCAGCTGCAGGTTGCCGGGAACCAAACGAATAGCATTACGGATCTCATCATAGCCATAGACACAGTCAAAAGCGCAATCCAGGATATCAGTGATCCCGTCAGCGATCAGGATTTCCAGCTCCTCGGCATAGAGATAAATATACTCCGTGATCACATCCCTGGTAGCGCGCTTTAGGGAATCTATGACAATACCCGGCAGAGCTTCCAGGATCGCGTCATAATTGGAGATCGCACCCCAGGCATTGATGCCGACATCGGCAATCAGCCTGGCGTTGACATAGGTTTCGATGGTGGTATAACCACCGAGATAATCACCGACAAACGGGATCGCATCAAGAGGCGCGTTGACCTCGTTCTGCCAGCCGCTAACTGTGTAAGTTACATTGCCGGGAGCAATGATCAAAAAAGTAGGAGTAAAGGTTACTTTTGTGATGTTCCAAAACGGGTTGACTGCTGATCTTGAGGTATTATGCAGGGTCATTGCACCCTTTGATGTTATTCCGGATGCACTGTTATCAAATCTGCCATATTCCGTATTCCAGGCTCTGGTTACTGCCAAGGGGTAAACAGCTCCATAAAATGAAAATAAACCAAAAACATCAACGTCACCGTCGGGAATATTTATATTAAATATATCGTCCGTATACTTATCGATAAGATTTTCCCTGGACTCCGAGCCGACGCCTACAACGACCAGACTCATTACGTCGTTTATCGCATATTGGATAGTCCTTGACTTGATTTCCTGGACGATCCCGAATTCAAACAGTTTATCAACGACTTTTTGCAAAATCGGAATCAAATATTCCTCAAGGGGAAGCTCCGGCAATTCGATATCAGATTCGAGCAGCGAGTTTATCAAATCATTGAGCAAACTGTTGAGCCAGGGATTAAGCTCTGCTCCTGCCGTGCCAGAAAAACTAAGTACCATATTCAGCAAACCGTTCACATCAGTTAAGGCATTATCGACATAACCTGTAACAAAATCGACAATATAGTCCTCCACGACGTTATACAAGCCTTCCTCAAACTGCTGATCGACGTATCCGGCGATCATCTCTCTGAGAGCAGGTCTGGCGGCGCCGCTGTTCACAGGTACTACCGCCAGCGCCGGCGCGGCTATATTCAGCATCATAGCCAGCACCAACGCCACGGAAATTACTTTCATGGGGATTTTTAATCTGCGCATTTTTTCTCCTTTCCGGGTACCTCTGATAAAGCATGTCATAAACAAAGGTCTCAACCTATAGATTCCCCCGTTTTTCTGAAGCCGGGATCCTTCGTTTTCATCCGCATTGCTTTCGCGCAACGCAGCAAAAGCGGCTTTTTATTGGAGTTAGCTTCTCCTTGAACCTCTCATAACAAATCCCCCCTCAATTAATTCACAATTCTCAATTCACGTTACACGATCCACAATCATATGTCCTCAAATGCTTTGAAAATATAGGGTTTTTCACAGGTTATTTGACGACATCCGAATAAAAAATCAGGCTTTATCTCTTCAGGTTGATGCTCATTTCGGGCTTCAACCTTGGGCAGGGTTCTTTTCTGAATTTTGAATTTCTATAAGGAGCCCGGCCTCGGAAAGGGGCCGGGCTCCTGAAGAATGCTTTTGCGAAGGAGTTGATTATTGCGGCTGCCTATGAGAAATCATTCGAAGCGCAGGATCATCGCCGGGCGTACGCCTTCTAATCTTGCCAAATTACCTGTGCTGCGGCCGGTACCGCCATTGTAATTGAATTCCCAGCCGGTACTATTATTATACGAACCACGCTGCCACCAGCTGTTCGCGTCATGATTGGCAGTTGGGCCAACGCCGGCATTATAGCCAATAGTACTGTGGATCTGTCTGGCCTGACGGTTCAGTATTACTGTGCTGCGGCCGGTTCCGGTTCTCACCGGCCATCCGCCAAGCCGTTCCATAGCAACATCGCGATGAGAAAGCAGGAAGCAGCCATCCAATACAGGGCCCTTGTCTGCGGCTATCCCTGAACTTGTAGTCCTGTTAGGCGCCCCGTTTATACGGTCTGTCCGGGTGAGATTGCTTGTGTTGGTGCTGCCCATGCGGCCGCCCCAAGAGTTGCCGACATTGGTATTCGGCAATACCGCGTACTCCTGCGCCCATGTCAAGCCGTTATAGATGTTAGTAAGCGTAGAGGTACGTAATGAGCTGGCCATGTAACTGCTGCATGAACCTGAACTATGGTACCTGGCTATTTGGTACAGATGCTCCGAAAGAACCAGGATCTCTGTACCGGAATTGTTTCCGCCCGGGCCAAAGGTATTACTGAGGAGACGCCATTCCCAACTGTCGCAGATAAATGTTCCGCTGTGTGCATAGCCGTTTGAGATATTGTTACCGTAGACAAAATCCTCTATTTTAGATACGGCCAGCGTAAAGGACATGCTCGTATAGCCATCCGCCACAGCCGTAACGACCACATTGATATCGCCTTCATAATCCGCCGGGATCAAGACGCCGGTCTTATTCCCGATTGTCTCGAATGGCATATCTGCCGATACCGTGAAATCAGTACTCCGCCCATAGGAATCTATAATCGTAGTGAAAAAGATAAAGCGGGTATCTGTATTCGCGGACACAACATTACTGAAAATTCTGTTGTCTGTAACGTAATCATTGCAGTGATTCGGCAGTACACCAACGCTTACACCAATGATCTCAGACCATCTGGCATGATAGGTTGCGCTGGCATTTACTGTTTGAGGGAATGTCACCAAGGAACCGCCGGATGGGCCGGCGCCAGTGTACCAACCGGTAAAGGTATAACCCAATCTGAACACATCCGGCGGCTCAACCTCTGTGCCAGGCTCCACAACCACTGTGAGAGGATTCGCTGAAGGATTTGTTCCGGCAGTATTGTACTGGTTAAAGGTTACAGTGTATCCCCATACGGCATATAGAGCCAGGGGTTCGGTCAACCTGTAAATGAACTCTTCCCCGTCTCCGAAGACCACAGGACCACTTCTTGATGTGGCCCAACCCATAAATACGCGAGTAGCATCATTATGAGTATAGCCTGTATCTTCGATCGTTCTAAGTGTGACTGCTTCATGATAACGGACGGGTTGGGTCTGAGTTGTATTATCACTTGACGTTCTGTTTCTGTAGAAGGTTATATTATAAGAAGCTCCTCTCCACCTGGCCCAAAACTCCATATCACTGTTAGCGGTCAATGGGAATTCGACCATACCTTCTCCGTATGGGGCAAGCCCGAAGTCCTCATCGTCGTACCAGCCTTGGAAGGTAAAGCCTGTTTTGGGAGGGGGCGTCAGCGCCGAAACCGAAGCGCCGTGGTTCACATAGTCCGTGACGATCTGCTCCGGATCGCCAACATCCGTGTTCCAGGTAATGGTATAAAACCCTCTGTAGTAGACATACAGTTCCAGTAAGCCGTCACCCGAGATCGTGCCGCTTAAGACATTGCCGGCATTGAACTCGTCAAAGGTATAGCCGGAGAATGTTCCGATGACCGCATATGCAGTTGTATATGTAGTACCTGTCAGATATTCCGTATCCAGAGCCACGCCGCCCGTGCCAATGTGATATACCGTATACGGCGTATCTTCGTTTGGCGTGTAGTAACGTACCAGCACTGTCAAACCGTTGCCCTTGATCCTGGCGCTTAGTACATTGTCGTCATTATCCCCGTCAAACTCATATCCGGCAAAATCTCTTGCTTCGATCGATACCAATTCGTATGTCTCGCCGTTACGGGTTTCCTCAAAGAGGATCTCGCCGGTGGTACCAAGGTACTTAACCGTATACTCCGTATCATCATTGGGGATGTAGTAACGAAGCAGCACTGTCGTACCATCGCCCTTGATCCTGGCGCTCAGTACATTGTCATCATTATCCTCGTCAAACTCATATCCGGCAAAATCTCTCGCCTCGATCGATACCGGTTCGTATGTCCTTCCGTCACGGGTTTCCTCAAAGAGAAGCTCGCCGGTAGTACCCAGATACCTTACCGTGTACTCCGTGCCATCATTGGGGATATAGTAACGAACCAACACTGTCGAGCCATCGCTCGCGATTGTATCACTCAGATTGTTGCCTGCATTTGCCGCGTCAAACTCGTATCCGGCGAAGTCTCTCGCCTCAATGGACACCGGTTCATATGCTCCGCCGCTACGGATTTCCTCAAACAGAACCTCGCCGGTTGTGCCCAGATACCTCACCATGTACTCCTTGTCTTGAGTATAGTAACGTACCAGCACTGTTGAGCCATCTCCCTTGATCCTGGCGCTCAGCACATTGCCTTCGTTATCCTCATCAAAGTCGTATTCGGCAAAGTCTCTCTCCTCTATTGATACCAGTTCATATGTTTCGCCGTTACGGGTCTCCTCAAAGAGAACCTCACCGGTGGTATCCAGATACCTTACCATGTATGCCGTACCTTGATTTGGAATATAGTAACGTACCAATATTGCCGAGCCGTCACCCTTGATCCTCCCGCTCAGGATATTATCTGCGTTATCTTCGTCAAATTCGTATCCGCTGAAATCTCTTGCCTCGATCGATACCAGTTCATACGTCTCACCGTTACGGGTTTCCTCAAATAAAACCTCGCCGGTAGTGCCCAGATACCTCACCGTGTACTCTGTGTCATCATTGGGGATATAGTAACGTACCAGCACTGTCGTACCATCGCCCTTGATCCTGGCGCTCAGTACATTGCCGTCATTATCCTCGTCAAACTCGTATCCGGCAAAATCTCTCGCCTCGATCGATACCAGTTCGTATGTTTCGCCGTTGCGGGTTTCTTCAAAGAGAAGCTCTCCGGTAGTGCCCAGATACTTCACCGCGTACTCTGTGTCATCATTGGGAATATAGTAACGTACCAGCACTGTCGTACCATCGCCCTTGATCCTGGCGCTCAGTACATTGCCGTCATTATCCTCGTCAAACTCGTATCCGGCGAAATCTCTCGCCTCGATCGATACCGGTTCGTATGTTTCGCCGTTACGGATTTCCTCAAACAGAACCTCACCGGTGATACCCAGATACTTCACCGTGTACTTTGTATCATCATCGGGGATATAGTAACGCACCAGCACTGTCGTGCCATCGCCTTTGATCCGGGCGCTCAGTACATTGCCATCATTATCCCCGTCAAACTCATATCCGGCAAAATCCCTCGCCTCGATCGATACCAGTTCGTATGTCTCGCCGTCACGGGTTTCCTCAAACAGAACCTCGCCGGTAGTGCCCAGATACTTCACAGTGTACTCCGTGTCATCATAGGGGATATAATAACGTACCAGCACTGTCGTGCCATCGCCCTTGATCCTGGCGCTCAGTACGTTGCCGTCATTATCCTCGTCAAACTCATATCCGGCGAAATCTCTCGCCTCGATCGATACCAGTTCGTATGTCTCGCCGTCACGGGTTTCCTCAAACAGAACCTCGCCTGTAGTACCCAGATACTTCACCGCGTATTCTGTATCTTCGTCTGGCGTATAATAACGTACCAGCACTGACGAGCCGTCACCTGCGATTATATCACTCAACACGTTGCCTGCGTTGGCCGCGTCGAACTCGTATCCGGCGAAGTCTCTCTCCTCAATAGCTACCGGCTCGTTTTCTTTTCCGTAGCGAATCTCTTCAAATAGAATCTCGCCGCTCGTACCCAGATATTTCACCGTATACTCTATGTCAGGATCGGTCACCAGCGTCCATTGGGAATACAGAGTAAAGCTGTAAGTCACTGGGTCTTCGAAATCATATAGCTGAGTACGGCCTATATCCGTGAACCAATATGCGATATAATTTGTTACACCGCCATCAGGAGACCATTCCCATCCATTAAAACTTCCATAATTTTCCTGAACACTTTCACCATAAGGAATAGCCGGCGCCCACCAAACGGCCCAGCCGGACATTTCGGTGTAGTTAAAGCTTACTATGGGCAGATCCCACTCATCCGTGCTCCATACGGCGCGCAGTGTTGTGTCTTCGTTGATATACACCCAGCCGCCCGGCTGATAGCGGTCGCCGGGAGGGGCAGTAGGGACGGGATATGTATTCCAGCCCAAAAATACAGCTCCGGCGCGTACAGGTACTGTAGTACTGATATTGGTATAGGCATCCGGGATGACCGGCTTGGCAGGCGGAGCGCCGCTGCCGCCGTTGGCATCGTAGCTAAGGGTAAACATGGATACCCGCTGCCAGGAGGCGTACAGTTCGAGACTTTTTGTTACAGGAGCCGTAAAATCATACAGCTCTGTCCGGTCTGCATCCGTGTACCATTTTGAACTCCAAAGCACCCCTTGAGAATCAGTATACTGCCATTGATTATAATCTTCATAGATTTCCGAGATAATCAAGCCGGCGGCAATTTCCGGCGCCCACAAAACGGCCCAGCCGGACATTTCGGTATAGTTGAATTTTACCGTATGTTTGACAACCCCTGCCGTATTATCCCAGATGGCGTACAGGGTCATATCACTGTCCACAAATATCCATTCCCCACGTTGATAAAGAGTACTGCCGGAGGTAGGCTGAGTGGACCAGCCCAAAAATATCCGGCCCAAAAGGACAGGTTCGAGAGTGCTGAGATTGGTATAGGCATTACTGATCACAGTTTTGCCGGGCGGGGCGCTGGAACCGCCGTTGGCATCATAGGAAAGCTGATAAGTATTCGAGTCTGACGCCGAGGCAGATATAGCCAGGGCAGACAGGATCATCATAAGCGAAATAAGGATCGCAAAGATGATTTTTGATCTTGCAATTTTCACGGTTTACATCTCCTTTGCTGAAAATAAAATGTTTTCACTTTCTAATAAAAGTATTTGTATCAGCATTCCTCCTCATTGAATAAATTTTCTCTTACCTTCCGGTTAGCAGATACCCCTTGGAAGGCCGGATATTGCTTCTTCCTTAACCGCATTAATGTATAATATCTCCTTTTAATTTCTACACTTTTCTACATATTATTATAACAGATAGTTGCAATATTTCAATAGCTTTAGACAATCTTCACACTGGTATTAGGTGGATATACTGGATTTATATGGCTCCGCAAGGGGATAGAGACAGCAAACCTTCCTGAATATTTATGGAATATTTGCCAATAATTACATCCATAATAGATTTCAATTTATGGGAATCAACAGAAGCAAAACGGATAAAAAAACACTTGATTTTCAGAGCCGGCTGAAATTTAAAAGTGTCTTGAGCCATTTTGTCAAAATTTTTGAAATTTATAATACCGAGTTCTTATATTATAGCAAATATGAAATCTATTTGTCGTTTTTTGGCTTAATTGCAGATAATTTCAGTTTAAATGTTTTGTTTTTGAAATATTATCACAGAAAATGGAACAAAAAGGAACCCGACCCTCATAAGGGGCCGGGTTCCCGAAGAATATTTTTGGGTTTAAGATTTAGGGTTCGATGATTTCTTTGTACACAGCCTTTACGGTAAGGGCACGGGTAACCTTGTCAAATTCCCTATCCCAGCCGATAAACTCCCAACCTTCCCTGGCCGGATCTTCTTGCGGAGCCGCCGCGGCTTTGCCGAAAGAAACAGTTTCAGTCTTAAGCACTGAATCGTTCCAATCAACAAATCTCACAACGTTTTTAAATCTCAGGATCATAGCCGGGCGGACACCTTTGGTATTGGTCTTGGCATCGTTACTTACAGCACCTGCAGCAGTGATCCTGTGTGCATTAGTGTTAGAGCTCGAAGTGCGGAGCCAGAGCTCAATGGGTCCTCCACTCAATAATCGTGCGGCTTTTTTAATATCAGTGCCACTTAACCAGCCAAAATTAGCAGTGGCTAAGTCGACTTGACTCAACAGGAAACAGCCATCAAAGAAACTGCCGGAGTCCTCGAGATAATTACCCGAACTTGCGGTACGGGAACCATTGCCGGTGAAGGTAGTACCTGTAGGACCTGCAGCCGGCCATGCGATATCTAAAGCCGGTAAAATCGCATTACTGTGCGCCCAAGTAAAGTCATTTTGGTAAATAGATTCAAGTGCAGCACGTACAGCACTTCTATAGTAGTTTCTGGGAGCTGCGGCATTATCCCACACTGACATCGTATAGGCGTGTTCTGTTGTGATCAGAACATCTTCGCCATTGGTGGGCGTTGAACCCAATGTCTTGGAAAGCAGGCGCCATGCCTGGTCGGCAACATAGAATTTTGCGTTGTTGTAGTCGCCGGCCGGATCCGGAGTTTTATTCACCGTTTCTTCCAAGCCATCCACATGCAGGGTGAGGGAAAGAGTAACATCAGGAAACTCCGCCGAGCTTACCGTCACCAGAACTGTTCCTTTGTAACCTGCCGGGATGACGACAAAGCCCTTGCCTGTTTCGCCCTCATACGGATCAGTCTCATCATTGGCCTTGTCTGTACTGGTCATGATACCGGGGTCATCGGAGTCTTCGACTACTGTCACTACGGGGATCAATGGTTCATAACCGTTGCCTGTAACATCGGTAGTGATAGTGAACCTTGTTTCTCCCTCCGTTGAGGCAACCAGGTATTCGCTGACCCCGTCCCGGATGGGAAGAGGCGTTGTTGCAGTACTACTGGTGATCCGGAAGGGGTCGCACTCAACCAGGGCGTTAATAGATGAGCCAAAACGCAGGATCATCGCCGGACGAATGGCATAATTTGCAGTTGTCTTTATCATTTCGCCAATGGCATAGCCGCCGTTTGTGAACACACCTAGCGCACGACTGGCAACATTCGAAGAGCGGGTCCAGGTAATAATGGGTGATCCATCCAATACGGCTACCTTTCTATTTGTGTTTAAGTTTCCGCCGCCTTGTGTATGATGAGCCGGCCATCCATAATAATTGGAGGGACTGGTATTACTTGATCCGCCAAAATAGTCCGTCCAACTCAGTAAGAAGCAACCGTCTATGCTATTGTTTCCGGCCGGTTGACCGGAACTGTAAGTAAGCTCACCCAGCGAGGCGTTTGTTGATAATCCTGTAGTGGTATTACCGTTACCGATTACATTCCAGGAGCCATCTTTGCGCGGCTCTACCGCATAGGCGTGCGCCCAGCCAAACTCATCTTTATAGATATCTGCGAGCGTTGGGCGTAAAATTGTGCTGTCTTCGTAAGTAACGTTTCCACCCCAGCCAAGCAATCCGCCAGGCAAAACACCGCCGGGTTTTGATTTGTAAGCGTTTTCGGTAATGATCAGGATGTCATTGCCCCCGGTGGGTCCTGTCGTGCTGAGGGTGTTGGAAAGTACACGCCATGCTACGTCGTCGATGTAGAATTTTGCCTTGTTGTAATCGTTGTCTGATACCAAGGAGGAAGCCGGGAAAGGTCTATTCGGGAATGTAACGGCTTTTACCGTGTCTTCCAGGGATCTTACATTCAGTGTGAAGACATATCCGGGCAGCGGATGTTCGACATTGAGGGAAACCTGAATCCGTTCCGTATGATCTGCCGGGATATGGAATACAACTCCGTCACTTGCTGCGGTGCAGCTGATACCGGATCCCGGAGGCAAATGTACCTGAACGTCGAATTGATTATGATTTCCTTTGAACATTGTATCAGTCTTAATGGTGAAATCAGTATCAAAGTTAGTTGAAGCGATATTGAAAACATCACCGTTTTTGATGAGATTGCGCGCCGCGCCGCTTGCGGTATTCACATGGCTGTCAGACCCGGGCCAGGCTTCAAAATAGTCTGTAAAGCTAAGGAGCATCGCCGGGCGCACCGCCATTGGTGTTAAGCTGTTGTATGCCGTATTGCTTTTTCTCAGGGTAGCGGCGGCGCCGTTTGTACCAATCACCCGCGCATTGCGGCCGCTGCTGGATGAACGCAGCCATAGCTGAACAGCAGTTCCATCCGTCAAGACGCCGGCTCTTCGATAGCTTGCGTTGGCTGCGGTCGTTCCGGTTCTATTTGCCCATCCGTAATATCCCCTGGCAAAGACTTCGTTGTGGCTGAGCAGGAAACAGCCGTTCATAGCGCTACCTGTGTTCGGAACCCGGACATTCGTACTTCTGGTAACAAATCTCGCATTGTTCGTCCCTGTCCATGTAGCATCATTTGTGAAGGGAGTTAAGGCAAATCCATTTGCCCATTGCCTATATGAGGTATTGTAAAGATTTGAAACCGCAGTGCGTATAGCGCTGCCATTATAGTTTCCGGAAGCCGGATTCCTCCATGCGCTATTTTCCAGCTTCGCATACTCAGTTATGATCAGATAGTCACTGCCCGTGCCGTGACCGGCCGCCTGGGGTCCGATCCTGTTGGACAAGACACGCCATGCTTCATTGTTCACATAAAATACCGCTTCATCATATGCGCTGTCATTGCTTGCGGAAATCTCATAAGACCTGGGCGTTTCGACCACTGTTTTTTCCAGGGTATCCACTAACAGGTAGAAGACAACTGGTTCAAATGAACCGGCATAGACCTCCACTTTGACTCTGCCGTCTCCCGATCCGGGGTAATTTGCCGGGATCCTGATCTCGAATCTGTCCGTGGCGGCATTGATTTGCCAGCCAAGAAGCGTACCTTCTGAATCATAAACCTGCACATCAGGAACATTATCAGATTGACGTACACCATCGATCATAGTAACCGTCTTGATGGAGAATCCGGTAATAAAATTCGGCGATGCAACTTTAAAATCTCTGCCGCCCCTGAAGAAGTCCTGAATGACGGCATTTCCATACCGGCTGGCGCTGCGGGAATATGTATCGGTTCTGCGAGCCGGGTATCTGAGGTTGATCGGGTTACTTTCGACCTGGAGCACAATGTCCAGACCTGGTATAAATTTCCACTTGGCATAAAAGTGTTTTTCGGCAGTAACAGCTGCTGCGAAATCGGCTTCGTTCCCTTCGGTACAGGCTGCATCGGTATACCAGCCTACTATTTCCCAGCCCGGTATCACGACTTCATAGTTTGGCGGGGCAGCCGGGAAGCCGTATGCAACAAGTGTTTCCGTTACGGTTTGAGGCGTACCGGGTCCGTCCCAGGCCGGCTCTTGCCAGTGCCAGTAAACAACAACTCCGGGAGCCCATACAGCATAAAGGTCGATGTCGTTGCTATACAGGTACTTGATAGTTTCTTCATCTTCGAAGTCCACCGCTTCAAAATCGCCGTCATCGGGATCAACCGAGAAGGACCAGCCAATCAAGACATATCCGTCACGTTCGAATTCGTTGATGAGAGTGATGTTTTGGCCATAGGCGGCTTCGATACTGTAGGAATCGCCGGTGGGTCCATCAATATCAGCTTCGAGATCATCTTCATAGCATTTGCCGCCGTTACCGAAGAAAGTGATTTTGTATGTTTCCCCATTATCTCCCCAAACGGGATAAAGGGTTATATTCCTGTCTTCCCCGTAGGTATCTCCCGGCCAATAAACAACACTGCCGCCTTCTTCTTCTGCCCAACCAAGGAAATAGTGTTCAACGCCTTCACTGTCTATCCAAACCGGCGCTACGGGATGCAGCGTCAGGTTTATAGCGCGGTATTTGATTTGACTATAAACAGGATAGGCGGCGCCTTCGGCGAGATTGGACCAGTAGTACTGAACTGTGTAGGTCTCGCGTATTTTCCATTCCGCGTACAGCGTTATATCTGAAATCGGGTATACTACCGGAACCGTATCACTCCAGCCGGTAAATTCATAGAGATAATTTTCGATAACAACAGGTTCGATAATTGCCGGGGCGCCGGTGGCCTTGATGCCTCTGAATGATGTCTTGCCGATCAGAGAGCCTTTTTCTGCGTCTGTTGTAAGGATAGCAAATCTCACTGTTGACCATTCGTCGGCTACCTCGTCAAAATTAGCATACAGCGTCGTGTCTGCATCCGGGTATTGCGACGGCACTGATTCGCTCCAGTCTTTGAACTCATAACCGTAATTGGCGATAACTTCCGGTTCAATGATAGCCGGGACAGCGGCGCCTTTGATGCCTCTGAATACCAAGACGGCGTCTTCTTCAAATTCACCCTTCGCTGCATCTGCCATGCGGATGGCAAATGTCACTGTTGACCATTCAGCGGCTACCTCTTTCCATATCGCAGTATAGGTTTCGGGAGTTGCCGGGAATTTGGCCGGAACATTCGGGCTCCACTCGTCAAACTCATAACCGGATTTACGGGTAGTTTCCGGCGCTGTCAAAGTGCTGCCGACGATCCCTTTTACTGACAGGACATTATCTGTCGCTCCGTCTACTGTTCCTTTATTGACATCCTCACTTTCAAAGATTACCGTTACCCATTCGTCGCTTTTCTCTTTCCAGAGCACAGTATAGGTTTCGGGAGTTAACGGGAATGCAAGCGGGACACTGGGACTCCACTTGTCAAACTCATAACCGGGCTTACTGGTTATTTCCGGTACTGTTAAGGTTTTACCAATGATCCCTTTTACTGACAGGACATTATCTGTCGCTCCGTCTACTGTTCCTTTGTTGATATCTTCACTTTTAAAGATTACCGTTACCCATTCGTCGGCTTTCTCTTTCCAGGTCGCAGTATAGGTTTCGGGAGTTAACGGGAATTTAGCCGGAACATTCGGGCTCCACTCGTCAAACTCATAACCGGACTTACGGGTAGTTTCCGGCGCTGTCAAAGTACTGCCGATAATCCCTTTAACTGACAGAACATTGTCTGTAGCTCCGTCTACTGTTCCTTTGTTGATGTCTTCGCTTTCAAAGACTACTGTTACCCATTCATCGGGATTTTCTTCCCATACTGCATATAAAAGAACATCATGATCAGGCATCTCGAAATCTGCCGGATCAAATATATCTGCAGAGCTATCATAGGCAAATTCCGGTACTGCTGCATCGTCTGCAGAGGACCATCCCAGGAAGTAATACCCGGCATACGTTGGTATATCGTCAACAATTGTTACCGTATCTCCCTCATTGTAGGGATTATTGGAGTCGACCGGAGCATCTATGCCGCCGTTGGCATTGTATGTCACATAATAGCTGCCGGTAGCTTCCCACCGGGCGTAAAGGGTGATCGGATTCAGTAAAACTCTAGTGAAATCCCATTCTTCCCCACCGGTTGGCTCGGTAAACCAGCCCAGGAATTCATGACCTGTCCTGGTCGGATCTACCGGCATTTCTTCTTCCGGCAATCTCTTTTGGTGATTTGCTATTTTTACCGCCGTATCTTCCCCATTCGCCATTTTGCCGCCGTTGGCGTCAAAGGTCACTTTATGTCTTACTTTCCACCATTTGGCATATATCGTAATATCCTCCACCACAGAGCTGTCGAAATAATATGGTATGGTGCGGTCAGGATCTATGTACCAAAATGCGCCCCAAGTTGGTTCATTAGGATCAGACGGATTCTCATCATATATCCATTCCTGATATCTGTTGAAATTCAGGCCATAGAAATTAATGATATTGTCCCCATAGGGTATATCACTGATGATCAGGCCAATTCCGCCATCCAGTCTCTCGGTGTAGTTGAATTTGACTGTAAATCTGTCGGAAGCAGTTTTTAATATCCATTTGGCATACAGATTAAAGCTACCGGTTACCGGTTCGTTGAAATTATATAGGTAGGCATCTCCGAAACTAAGATCAGTGTACCATTTGGCAAGCCAAAAAACGCCTTCGCCATCTTTCCATTCCCAGTTGTTATAGTCTTGATATATTACGGCTATGCTTTCACCGTCGGGAACGGGGGCCGGCCAGATATAGCCGCCGGCTTTTTCCATATAATGGAAACTTACTATGTGCTCGACAGGATCGGCATTCTTGAGCGTCCATTTGGCATATAGATCAAAACTGCCGTTTACAGGGTCGTTGAAATTATATAGGTATGATTCTTCGCGGCTGATATCTGTATACCATTTGCCAAGCCAAACCACGCCATAACTATCTGTCCATTCCCAATTGTTGTAGTCTTGATATGTTTCGGCTATGCTTTTACCACCAGGAACGGGGGCCGGCCAGATGTAGCCGCCGGCTTTTTCCATATAGTGAAAACTTACTATGTGGTCTATGAGGATCGAGTACTCATAAACAGCTTTGACTGTCATGGCTTTTGTGACTTTTGAAAAATCCTGATCCCAGCCTATAAAATGATATCCATCTTTATTATCGGGATCTCCAGGAGGTGTTGCAGCCAAACCGTGTTCTACTACGTCATCGCCAAGCCAGCTGTCATCCCAGTCAACAAAGATTACATGATATGTATTGATATTATATTCTGCATTAACCGTCATGTTTTTGCTGACTATTGAAAAGTCTGCATCCCAATTCACAAAATGCCAGCCCTCTTTGTTGTCCGGATTTGCAGGGGCTTTTGCTGCGCCGCCGTGTTCCACCAGGTCCCAACCCAGTATTGTACCGTCCCAATCAAGGAAGGTCACTGTGTATAACTTGTCCTTTTCTATCCATTTGGCATACAAGGTAAAGCTGCCCGTCACGGGGGTTCCGAAATCGTAGAGTTGGGTGCGGTCTGTATCTGTATACCAAAATGCGGCCCAAACTACTCCTTCAGGATCAGTCCATTCCCAGTCAGGGTAGTTAAAACCTTGATCACATTCGTCTTTTATGCTTGTACCATAAGGGATTTTGGGCTCCCACCAAACTGTCCAGCCGGATTTTTCGGTATAGTTGAAGCGGACCACCGGCACATCCCACTCATCAATATCCCAAACTGCGCGCAAAACCGTATCCTGATCAATATATATCCATTCGTTCGTAGATTGCTTGTAGCGATTGTTACTGGGGCCGGGGATAGGGTAGGTATTCCAGCCCAAAAATACCGCACCCGGGCGTTCAGGTATCAACAAACTGATATTAGTGTTAGCGTTTCGAATAACATTTTTAGCGGGCGGGGTAGGTGCACCGCCGTTGGCATCATATGTCAGTGTAAAGTATTCCTGCGTGACATAAACATATGTATCCCAGATAGCATGCAGTGTTGTGTCCCGGGTCACATATACCATCGAAGCAGGCTGGTATAAAGTACCATCAGGGGGATACTGGGTTGACCAGCCCAGGAAATTACTGCCCGGCAGAGTTGGTTTTTCAATACTGATGTTGGTATAGGCATTGGCTATGACTGTTTTGGCAGCAGGGGCGCCAATACCTCCATGGGCATCATATGAAAGCAAAAAAGTCTCCGCAGGTACTGCCGAGGCGGTCAGGGCCATTGCCGACATGATCATTATTGCCGAAATAACAACCGCCAAAATAAATTTTGTGTTTCCAAATTTCACAGATTTCACTCCTCCTCAATTTGTATGATCTTGTACTAACTGACTATCCCTCACAATAAGATTTCATTGAATCAGAAAGACTTCCTCATTTTCTCATCACCTTTCTTTCAGATAGAATTACCATATTTTCCATTATCATATAATTGCATATTTTTTCGACAACTATATCAATTATTATAACAGATAGTTGTATTAATTCAATAGTTTTACACATTCTTCATGCTGGTATTTACAGGAATAGCTGGATTTATTTGACTTGATAGGGGTAAAAGGAAGAAATAATACATGTATACCGTTCGACAGTAAACCGACAATTTGATGTATATTGCTCTCGTTTTTATGAGATTAAATGAGGCTTGAATGATTTTATATTGCACTTTTTGGCTATAGCAGGCCGTGTCATTGCATTCTCTGAGAATTTTCTTTCCAAAACTTCAATTTTTTGTTGTTTAGTTATTCTACTATAGCATATATTTGATCATTTTGTCGCTTTTTGGCTTAAGTGCAGATTTTTTATGTTTAAATGTTTTGTTATTGGTAATTTTTATGTAATATGAAACAATAGTAACCAATCAGGAGCAAAAAAAACCATTCAAGGCAGGCTTTGCCCGGAAGTGGTCAGTGGTCAGTGATCACTGATTAGTGATTAGTTGCCAGTTGTCAGTTTTTAGTATGGGTGACTTTCGCTCCGTGAGAGGGTTGTACAAAGTCTTGTTTTTTAATTTTCTAAAGCGGGTTTCGCCCGCAAGTATTCAGGATTCAGAATGTTGGTAGGTTTTCGCTCCACGAAAACTATTGAATAAAACTCTTGTTTTATAGCAGCTTACTTTGTCCGCAAGCTACTATAAAGAAAAAATCCTTTCAGGTATCACGGAGCAACCTTTCGCCTCTTCAATTGAGCCACTATTGAGGGCTTCATTACTGAGCCGGCAACAAAATACGAAGTACAAATAATCAAAACATACAGAATAGTGAAAAGGGCCAAAATGGCCCTTTTCACTAAAATCGATCAACTGCAAAACTCTTATCAGAGAAGTATTGTATATCACCAAGAACAATCAAACGCGATACCAAGCTTGCCGATGCGATTGATGCCTAAGGAAAATGCAAAGTCTTTGTTTTTAGTTTTACCTACATGCATACCTTAGTCTTTACCGAAGGTAAAGGCAAAAAAGGCAATTGGAGAAAAGCCACCCGAGGGTAAACGAAAAATCCTTTCAGGGGAATTGATGATCAATAAAAAAGATCTGGAAATGATGACTTTCAGCTCAGCAGAGGAAACCCAGGAGTTGGCTTCGAGGATTGAAGATGGTACTTATGAAAAAGTGAAATTAAAAGTGCCGGCAGAGGTGCCGACACTTGAAAAAGAAATATTAAAAATAGCGAACAGTTTTTATTCCGGGCTGCGGAAGCTTTCTTCCAGCAGTGATAATGTGAGGATAAAAGCTGTGCTAAGTGCTCATATAGACAAGCTTGAGGAGATGTATAAGCAGATGTAAAGGGTTATATATTCATTCTCGAACATCCCGCTGTTGTCATAGCCTTACCTTACTCCTTAGAGTAATATTGACTCTATTTTAGCATAGCTCACACTTCAATTCCTATGTTACGATCTATTTGACGCTTACATACCTATTAAGATCAGCCAAGGAATAAGATTAGCTTATAGGGGGCAAGAGCTTTATTATGCTCATGCCCCCTATATTTTTGAAATGCTAGTATGCTATCACCAAAGATATCTTCTTACACCACTGCAAAGTGCACACATGTAGTGATCGTAACTTTGCACCATACAAGCCAGCGCCTCTGCCCTTGATATAAAGCTAAGGTCAGCAGTTACTTGCTTATGGAAGAGCACTAGTGCTTAGGGATGCCATGGCACATACGCTCTAAAACGCTACGATTATTCTACTAGAACATCTGCATAAAATGTAACGTTTGCATTGCTTACGGTAGCAGTAAGCCTATCACTTTCTAGGGTTACATTAAATGGATTAATATTTCCACTCACCGTATAGCAGCCAATATGGAAAGAAAATTCTCTTTGGGGTTGTGAACCACTACTTACTCCGTGATAAACTACAGTTTTTCTCACAGTGGATCCGTCAGACAACAAGAATGTAAAAGAGACCGTGACCATCCCTCTCATATTACCACCGCCTTGGCTGATATTATAAGGTTGATTAGCCATAATAACCCAATCCCTGCTAATGACAGTAATGTGCTCTTCCGTCTCTTCATCGTGGTCACATGTACCTCTATCTCTGCTGTGATCAATAATATCAGCTTCTACCGTAACAAGACCAGCCGACTGAAGTCGCAATATAGTGAATGTTACTGTTGCATCCAACCCTTCACGTCCACCATCACCAGAAATAGCTCCTATATCAGTAAAGAGATAAGGATCGGATATATTGGTTCCAACGTCGTTTTGAAGGCCTGGCAGCACTATTCTTGTATCAGTAGTTCCATCTGATAAATAGAACGTAATAGTAACATTGTCCAATGGACTAGTGGTTGAGCCGCGAGGAAAATCAACCCTATGTCCGACAATACGAAGAGTCGGATCTGTACTCCACTGAGCTGTAAAATCATAGTTTCTATACACTTGAGTTGATGAGTCTGGTATTGATTCATCCCAGCCATCAAATTCAATGTGTTCATCATAACTATAGAGTCGATAGTGCGGCTCAAGTTGTGGGAAGGAGTTACCATAAGAAACCCTATACCTAACATAGTTATGTACTGAACCGTCTCTTGTGTCGATGAAGAAACCCTGATTACCCGCATAATATGTGACTGTGAACTGACTATTCGTCCACAAAGCATATAGTGTGTAGTTACCCACCTCACTGATTATAGTCACTGGCGAACCATCAAATTCCTCATTGTCATACCAACCAATAAAACTCCAATTATCTTTGGTCGGGTCATGCAATTGGATAGGAAGATCCTCAATCGTGAAGGTGCCCGGGTTGTCAAAGTAATTCGTTCCGCCATCTAGATAGTAGGTGATTGTGAATATGTTCCTCGTCCAGTTCGCCGTCCAGGCTACATCATTGTCCGGCATATTATAGTCACCGGCAACGTCGGGAGTTACACCCGTCACTGTCCAGCCGCCAAAGGTGAACCCTTCTACCGGAGCCG
>Ga0082212_10002271_pt1 | contig 28199 bp, 43 predicted proteins | sample TergutNt197P3_FD_71548 | JGI IMG/M metagenome (GOLD analysis project Ga0082212, IMG submission 71548) | Neocapritermes taracua P3 segment gut microbial communities from Petit-Saut dam, French Guiana - Nt197 P3 | ecosystem: Host-associated > Arthropoda: Insects > Digestive system > Gut ...
TTGGTTGAATATTTTCAACTGATCGCTCGACGAAATGCCAAATCCATCGTCTTTGACGCCGATGTTTATGTATTTTTCTTCGGTTACACATTCAATATCAATCTTCACCGAATCACCGGAGTATTTAATCGCGTTATCAATCAAGTTGCTGATGGCATTGTCCAAATAAAAAGGATCGGCATAGACCGTATCGCCTTTCAGATCATAAAAGGTTTGAAACACAATGGATTTACCGGATTTGACAGTAAATTTATCTATCAATGATTGAATCATTGTTTGCAAATCAACATCTTGTTTCTTCAATGATAATTGTTTGTTTTTGATATATGCGAGCGTTAAAATTCGATTTACAATGGCCTGTAAATTAAGTGTTTGTTCAATAGCAATGGTATTGAGTTTTTGTTGCGTACTGTCAAGATTTTTATTTATTATTTCTTTTTCCTGCAGAACCAAAACCGAATGAATGGTCGATAAAGGGGTTTTCATATCATGAGTCAGCGCGTGGGTGAAATTTTCCCGAAGTTTGATTATATGGTGTTGATCGATAAATACCTTTATTTCATATATCAGGCAGGCAATAATGAAAAAGAAGACTAAAATGGAAACAGTCAAAATAGCCAGCATTTTTCTAAAAACTACGGGGGAGGTAATTTTAATGACAGCATAGATTTTTTCGTCATTGACAATCGGTAAAACAGTAGTTTTGAATCCTTTGTTAATATCTTGACCTGCTGTTTCCAAAATCGTATCCGTTGAGTCGATATAATCAATTCGGTAAAGAAAAGGATATTGATTCAATTGCATTAGCGAATAAAATATGCTGTCAATCGCAAGCATATCGAAAGGAATGTTGTAGTTCTCCATTAGCTGCTGAAGTATAGTATATTGTTGAGAAACAACGCTATTATTTTCAACTCGACTATAATTTACATCAAAAGAATCGACACGAGTAATTACTTCAGACGAATATTCATCTACTTTTTTACCAAATTCAAGAAACCGTTGGTCTAATTCCTTTTCAATGGCTTGATAAAAGAGGGAATTAATAGAGTATTCTATATTTCTCAACTGCATTCGGTAAGTATTGTACAGCCAGAAAGCCTGCAAAGAAAACAGACATACGAGTGCAATGGCAAAAATAGATAAAAGGTTAGATAATTTCATATTAATTATACTCGCTTATGTTAAAATATGATAAAATGTACTTCATCAAGCAAAGATATATCTTTTTTGTATATTTTCAACAAAAAAATAACAAAAAAATAACTTTTGCATAACTTGACATAAAATTAAAAAACGTTTCCTTTGCAGTATGTTAAATCAATAAAAAACTTAATTATGAAACAAATTGAAGAAAAAAAGAAGATGAAAGTAAGAGAATTAAGCCGTGAAGAATTAGAAAATACCTTTGGAGGTTCTTGGTGGGAAGTGGTATTTGTCAACGGGAGAATTGTGTTTGTTTTTCATCCCATATAAAGTAACATAAAAAATTTTCCAGATTAATGGAGAGAGGCTGTTTCACAATTATTGGGAGCAGCCTTTTCAACTTCAATCTTTTTCACTTATCTTTGCATATTGTAAAATAACAGAAAATAGATGAAGATAGGAGATAAGGTGCGTTTTTTGAACGCGGTCGGAGGAGGCATTGTCAGAGGTTTTAAAAACAAAGACATTGTCTTGGTGGAAGAAGAAGACGGATTTGAAACGCCGGCTCTGATCAGGGAATGTATTGTCGTTGAACCGGATAATACTTCGGGTAAAGTCCTTGCAAAAACAACGGATGCGTCAGTTGTTGCCCAAAAGGAAACGCAGCCGGAAACGCCCAAACAGCAAGAAAAAAACTATGAAATTGTTGAACTTCCGGGAAAAGACCGGCTGAATGTCTATTTAGCCTTTCTGCCGTTGGACATAAAAATGGTGGGCAAATGCGCTTACGAAACTTTCCTGATTAACGACAGCAACTACTACCTTTTCTTCAACTATATGAACCGGCAAAACAATGCATGGAACAGCCGTTGCGCCGAACTGATCGAACCCAATACCCGTCTTTTCATCGAAGAGTTTTCCAAAGAAGAGATCAATGAATTGGAACGGATTTGCTTTCAATTCATTGCATTTAAGAAAGATAAACCATACGGTTTGAAAAATGCACACAGTGTGGAGTTGCGTATCGATGGTGTGAAATTTTACAAATTACACAGTTTTCGTGAGAATGAATTTTTTGAAGACGAAGCATTGATTTATCCTTTGCTTGTCAACGACATTCCTGAACGGGAATTGTTAATTTCTGCTTCCGATTTGCAGGAAGCAATGACTCAAAAGGCAAAAGCCGATGTTTCATACCGGCAACCGGCTCCGGTGAGGAAAGAAAAAATATCGCCCATCATCGAAGTGGATTTGCATATTAATCAACTGTTGGATTCTACGGCAGGAATGAATAACACCGACATAATTGCCGTACAGTTGGAAAGATTCCGACAAACGATGTCGGAATGTAAAACCAAGAAAGGACAGAAAATTGTATTCATACACGGAAAAGGCGAGGGTGTATTGAGAAGCGCTATTTTATCGGAATTGAAAACAAAATACAAAAATTTTCCCGTGCAGGACGCCTCTTTCAAAGAATACGGATTTGGGGCGACTATGGTTACGGTGAGGTAGAATATAAAATAAACGGGATGATTGAAATTGAACGAAAATTTCTGCTGAAAGGCGATTTTCGCCCTTATTCGATTGGAAAGGTAAGAATTATACAGGGATACTTGTGTGCCTCGACCGAACGGACAGTCCGCGTGCGCATCAAAGACGAATCGGCTTTTATCACCATTAAAGGACCAAGCGGACGCAACGGTTTTTCTCGTGCCGAGTTTGAATATGAAATTCCATTAGTCGATGGGCTTGAAATAATGAAACTTTGTCAATCAACCATTGAAAAAGAACGCTATTATGTGCCTAATGGAAAGCATACTTTTGAAGTAGATGTGTTTTGCGGAGTTCACGAGGGATTGGTAATTGCCGAATTGGAATTATCGTCGGAAGACGAACCGTTCGACTGTCCGGATTGGCTGGGAGAAGAAGTAACAGGTGATAGACGCTACTACAATTCTTATTTGTCCACGCACCCTTTCAAAGCATCAGCTCGCTCATAATACCGTCTGATAAAAAAATACCTTTTCGAGTCAATTGCAAGCGGTTATTTTCGTAACTCAACAAGCCGTTAGCAATGAATTTTTGGGCTTGTTGCAGACAGTAGATTTTCCGTGATTCGCAAAAAAATGTAGTTAATTCGTTCAAATCCACACCTTTCATTGTTCGTAAGCGGGTGATTATAAAATCATTATATTTTGTTTTCCCATCTAAGTATTCTATTTCACAACCCAATGTTTGATAGTTCGGATCAAGCGCCTTTTTATTCCACTGCCGACTGAAACCGTTGTAGGAATGTGCCGAAGCGCCAATACCTATATAATATGTTCCATTCCAATATGATGAATTGTGTCGGGATTGAAATCCGGAGCGAGCAAAATTGGAAATTTCGTAGTGCTCAAAACCTGCCGCTTGCAACGTATCTATTAATAATTCAAACAAGCGATTGCTCATTTCTTCATCAACAGGAATAAGATCGCCTTCTATCAATCGCCTGTGGAATGGCGTTCCTTCTTCATACGTCAAATGATAAGCGGAAATATGTTGTACCTGCAAATCAACTGCTTGACTAAGTGTCTTGCTCCAAACATCTTGGTTTTGTTCCGACAGTCCGTAAATTAAATCAATACCGATATTTGCGTATCCGGCTTGCTGCAAACGTTCGACTGCATGAATGGCTGATTGTGCATCGTGCCGGCGGTTCAATAAGCGTAATTCCTTATCGTCGAAACTCTGAACACCTACACTGATGCGGTTGAATGGCAGGCGCTTGATGGATTCTAAATAGCCGGAAGTCAAGTCGTCCGGATTGGCTTCCAAAGTTATTTCACGATGGCTATCTTCACCATAAATAAGATGTAAAGTATGGAAGATTTTTTCAAAATCGGCAGACGATAACAATGTCGGAGTACCGCCTCCAAAATAAACGGTTTCAACGGGTTCCTGTAAATAATCTTTCCTCTCGATTAATTCCCCACAGAGTGCATCGACATACTTTTCTTTTTTGCGGCTTTCGGTAGATGAAAAAAAATCGCAATACGAACAGCGTTGTTTACAGAATGGAATATGGAAATAAATCCCTGCCATAGATAATGCAAAGATAACCGTTTATTTGAAAATATTTTTTGCATTTCTGATTATTTTTAAAAATATATACTTATTTTTGTATGATATTATGAATATGCTTTGTAGAATGGAGGAACTTATTGAATGGCTTAAAAATCATTTTCTTACTTGTCCGAGTAAGCATTTTCTCCATATTGATTGCCCCGGCTGCGGTATGCAGAGAAGTATTGTTGCGCTGTTAGAGGGTAATTTTGCAGAGAGTATTCGGTTGTATCCGGCGACTATTCCTGTGTTTTTTTGCTTGTCTTTTACCGCTTTGCACTTGAAATTTAAATTTAAGTATGGGGCCTCGATTATTAAGATCAGCTATATTTTTAGTGCGTTAATTATTGTTATCTTTTATATGTACAAAATATTCACTCATCAATTAATTTAGTATGGAAAATAGTTATGACTTTAATGCTCCTAAAATTGAACTTCCTAACGCCACCGTAGTATTGGTTTTAGGAATAATCTCTATTGTAGGCTGTTGCTGTTCTTATGGTATTCTTGGTATAGCCTGTGCCATTATTGCATTGGTTTTGGCAAAATCGGCAGCCAATCTTTATGTTGCTAATCCCGAAAGATACACGGAAGGTTCGTATAAGAACATGAATGCAGGGAAAATCTGTGCATGGATAGGATTAATTCCGTCTATTCTTATGTTTATTTTCCTTGTATGGATGATTGCTACTATGGGATTCGCGGCTCTTACTGATCCCACTGTAATTTACGAGCATTTCGGAATTGACCCTCCGTATTGATTACATTTGAAATGGCGTACATTGGGAAAACGTCAATGTTTTCGTAGTGTGCAAAAATGTCAAGGCAAAAAAATGTCATCCCGCACTTGATGCGGGATCTCCTGATAGTTAGATATGCTATATTAAAAGGGGATTGCGGGTCGAGCCCGCAATCCCCCTAAATAACTCTTAACTCTTATTTTACTTCCGCTGTACCTTTTTATATCCGTAAACAGCCAAGCCGCCCAATTCTTCTTCGATACGAAGCAGTTGGTTGTACTTAGCCATACGGTCGGAACGGCTTAACGAGCCGGTTTTAATTTGTCCGGAGTTGGTTGCTACGGCAATATCGGCAATCGTTGCATCTTCCGTCTCGCCGGAACGGTGTGAGGTAACAGAGGTGTAACCTGCACGATGCGCCATTTCGATAGCGTCTAACGTTTCGCTCAATGAACCGATTTGGTTTACTTTAATCAAAATCGAATTGGCACAACCGGTTTCAATTCCTTTTTTCAAGAAATCAACATTCGTAACAAACAAGTCGTCGCCTACCAATTGGCATTTATCTCCGATTTTGTCTGTCAGTAATTTCCATCCGTCCCAATCGTTTTCGCCCATACCATCTTCAATGGAGTCGATAGGATACTTGGAAATCAATTCGGACAGATAATCGGCTTGCTGTGCAGAAGTTCTTTTTGCACCCGTAGCGCCTTCAAATTTGGAATAATCATAAATACCGTCTTTGTAAAATTCGGAAGCGGCACAGTCCAAAGCAATGGTTACGTCTTTACCCGGAGCGTATCCCGCATTTTTGATTGCTTGAAGAATCGATTCCAAAGCATCTTCTGTTCCTTTCAGTGTAGGAGCAAATCCGCCTTCGTCGCCGACAGCCGTACTTAATCCTCTATCGTGTAATACTTTTTTCAAGGAATGAAACACCTCTGCACCTGTACGTAATCCTTCTTTGAAACTCGGAGCGCCTACCGGACGAATCATAAATTCCTGAAACGCAATCGGAGCATCGGAATGAGAGCCTCCGTTGATGATATTCATCATAGGAACAGGTAAAGAACAGGTATTCGTTCCGCCGATATAGCGGTACAAAGGTATATCCAAATAAGCCGCAGCAGCCCGGGCAACAGCCAACGAAACGCCTAAGATAGCGTTGGCACCTAAGTTGGATTTGGTTTTTGTTCCGTCCAAGTCAATCATTTTTTGGTCGATTGCCCGCTGTTCCAAAACACTTGTACCCAACAAAATGGGAGCAATGATTTTATTGATATTTTCAACGGCTTTCGATACGCCTTTACCTAAATAACGTTTTTTATCTCCGTCACGCAATTCCAATGCTTCATTTTCACCGGTTGAAGCTCCCGAAGGAACCGCTGCGCGACCCATAATGCCGGACGCCAAAAGGACATCAACTTCTACGGTAGGATTACCTCTTGAGTCTAAAATCTCTCTGCCTGTAATTTTTACAATTTCCATAAATTTGTTTTTGATTTTTATATGTTTATAATAATGGATTATTTTTTCTGCAAAGGTAATACAAAAAAGCAAATTTACGAAAACCGAGAAGAAAGAAACGCAGATTGACACACAATCGGTACTCGACGGCGAGATTCAGGAACGCATACGCCTTGCCCGCGACCTGCACAACAGTCTGGGAAGTATTCTGACCGGTGCGAAACGGAGTTGCTGCAATTAATCGCCGAAGGACATACCCTGCACGAACAAGCCGATAAAATGTATCTTGGCGTCAATACCATACACAACTACCGCCAAAAACTGAACATCAAACTCAACGCACACAATACGGCACAGTTGGTAAGAAAGGCGATTGAAGAGAAGTTGGTTTTATTATATAATTTCTAAAAAATATTTACACATAACTTTGTTTTCTGGATTGCTTCGTTCCTCGCAATGACGGTGTATTCATCGCGTCATTGCGAGGGCGATAGCCCGAAGCAATCCAGAGAGAGATATTTGTAATTATTTAATGTAATCTATATAATCTAAATTAGCCCACAAAAGTATTTCCACGCAGGTATAACCGTTATATTGTCTTCTTGCATTTCTTGGTTATAACTAATAATTGTCTTTTTGCTTATTTCAACACCGTCTTCAATCGCAGCGAAACCGCTAAATTCCCGTTTGCTGTTTTCAGGAGTTAGCTCATAACAAACCTGTATTGCCTGATATTCAAGCCCCTTTTTAGTAACAAAATCACACTCGCCCTTATTATTGGCGAAAGTTATCTCGTCGAATTGCTGTTTTTGCAATTCATTGAAAACAAAATTTTCAAAAAGTTTTGCTTTATTATCCCAGAAACGATACGAAACGGCGTTGATTATTCCGTTGTCGGCTGCGTACAATTTGTGGCTGTTACGGACATTTTCTTTCAATGAAAAAGCAAAATTAGATACATCGCTGATTATATAACTGTCGTTCAGTATGTTTATATATTTTTTCGCAGTGTTTTCATTTGTTCCCGCCGCTGTTCCTATACTTTTATAAGAAAAAATCGAACCGATATTTGAAATACTGTAAAGCAGTAATCTTTTGAAAGTAGTAATATCTGCTATTTGATAACGAGAAATACAATCTTTCATTATTATTGAGTCAAAATAACTGTTTAACAGATTCGTTTTTATTTCTTCATTTTTGGTAGAAATAATTTCGGGAAAACAGCCCCATGCCAAGCATTTGTCGAGTAAGTGCAAAACTTTCGGCGTATTGCTTACCAAATCAAAATAAGAATTTATATTGTTCTGATTCAAAATTTCGGCAAATGAATAGGTAGAAACAGCATTATCTAAATACCTGCCCGAAAGAAAGGTCGAATATTCGTTTTGTAAAAATGATGAATTTGAACCGGTTACAAATATTTTTTTGAAAGTTTCAGTATCATACACACTTTTCACAAAAGTTTCCCATTTATCAACAACTTGAACTTCGTCCAAAAACAGATATTCTATCTTCTCGCCTGTAATTTTTTCTGCTGTTTGAATAAGAGTATAAATTGAAGCGGGATTATCCCAAATTTCAAAAAACAGCGGATTATCCAAATTTAATTTCAAAATAGATTTTGGCTTATTCTCTTTCATTATTTCGTTTATGAGCATAGCAAATAACGAAGATTTACCGCTTCGTCTAATACCTGTAAGTATTTGAATATGTCTTGTTTTCAGATTTGTTTTTAAGGATTCAAACACTTTTCTTTGCAGCAAATTTGAATATTTTTTACCTGCCCAATGTGGATTCTGATTTATTATTGCCTGTTCCATATCAAAAAATTTCTGCAAAGATACGAAATTTATCGAAAATAAATTCGACAAAACAATGATTTTTACGAATTTATTTTCGACAAATGCACTATTTTATCTAAATTTATTTAGAAATTGATGGAGTTTCTCTCAAAATCGTGTAACCCAATACGCCCAAGAATGCTTATAAATTTTTGTTTGTTTGACAGATTTGCTTTTTATAGGTTTAAACAACAAAGAGTTTGCAAATACTTACAAACTCTTTACTCTAAGAACTTACGATTTCGTTCCGGTTTACTTTGCTTCCTCTGCCGGAGTTTCCGGTTCAACGGCCGGTTCGATTTTTTCTACGGCTTCTTCTACTGCCTCGGTAACTTCGGCTGCGACCTCTTCAGCCACTTCGGTAGTTACTTCGGTAGTTTTTGCAGCCACTTCTTCAACAGTCTCAACAATTTCTTCTGCGGCCTTTTCTACAGCTTCTGCAACCTCAGCGACTTCTGCTTTTACGGTTTCTTCTGCGGGAAGTTCTTCGGCAGGAGTTTTAGTCTTCGTTTTTTTGGTCTTTTCAACGGCTTTTGGAGCCTCAGCGGCTGCTACTACATCGGTTGCAGCGTCTGATTTCCTCTTCGAACGACGTGTTGTTTTCGCTTTCGCCGGCGCTTTTTTATCTTTCAGCATCAATTCGTTATAATCCACTAATTCGATAAAGCACATAGAAGCGTTATCACCCAATCGATTACCTGTTTTAATGATACGGGTATAACCTCCTGGACGGTCGCCGATTTTTCGAGAAATATCGTTGAATAATTCCGTCACGGCGTATTTATCTCGCAGGCTTTGAAAAGCAACGCGCCGCGAATGTGTAGTATCTTCTTTGCACTTGGTGATAATTGGCTCTACATATTTACGAAGTTCTTTCGCCTTGGCAAGGGTCGTAAATATTCTTTTATGCATAATCAAAGAAACTGCCATATTCGATAGCATTGCTTCCCTGTGTGAGTGAGTACGACCTAAATGATTGATTTTTTTATTATGTCTCATCGTCTATTAATCTTTATCAAGTTTATATTTTGTAGTGTCCATTCCGAAAGTAAGATTTAAATGGTCGAGCAAATCATCTAATTCGGTTAATGATTTTTTTCCAAAATTACGGAATTTAAGTAAATCACTTTTCTGATACTTAATCAAATCACCCAAAGTTTCTATATCTGCTGCTTTCAAACAATTCAATGCACGGACTGAGAGATTCATATCGGCAAGCTTAGTCTTTAGCTGTTGACGCATATGTAGAGATTCTTCGTCAAACTCCTCATTAACTTCGGAAGCTACCGGCTCTAAGTGAATTTTTTCATCTGAAAACAACATAAAATGATGTATCAAAATACGAGCTGCTTCTTTTAAAGCTTCTTTCGGCTGAATCGACCCATCGGTTGTAATTTCAATAATCAATTTCTCGTAGTCTGTTTTTTGTTCCACCCGAAAATTTTCAATGGTGTATTTTACATTCCGAATTGGCGTAAAAATCGAATCTATGGCGATTTGATTAACCACGTCATTTTCCGAACGGTTTTCTTCGGCAGGGACATAACCACGACCTTTGTCAATAGTTAATTCGATATTGAAATTAGCATTTTTATCTAAATTACAGACAACTAATTCCGGATTCAAGATAGCAAAACCGGCTAATTGCTTACCAATATCTTTAGCCAAAAATTGTTCGACACCTGAAACATTGATGGTAACTTTTTCGTTTTCTATTGTCTTAACAACGTTTTTTAGTCTTACTTTCTTGAGATTGAGAATGATGTGTGTAACATCTTCAATAACGCCCGGAATAGAAGCAAATTCATGGTCAATGCCACCAATCCGGATAGAAGTAATTGCAAAACCTTCGAGCGAAGACAAAAGGATGCGGCGAAGGGAATTACCGATCGTAATTCCGTAACCGGGTTCCAACGGACGGAATTCAAATTTCCCGCAATGGTCGTCCGCCTCCAGCATTAATACTTTATCGGGTTTTTGAAATGTTAATATCGCCATAGGAACTAAGTTTTTATTTTGAATATAATTCTACGATTAACTGCTCTTTAATGTTTTCGGGAATATCGGCTCTGTCGGGAATATGCAAATATTTTGCACTCATTGACGAAGCTTCATATTCAATCCATGGATATTTACTGTGATTTACTCCCGAAACACTATCAAGGATAACCTCCAAAGATTTGGCTTTTTCGCGAACACCCACGATTTGGCCGGGTTTCACAGAATAGGAAGGGATGTTCACCACTTTGCCGTCAACAGTAATATGACGGTGTGAAACCAATTGGCGGGCGCCTGCTCTTGATTTTGCCAAACCCATGCGGTAAACGATATTGTCTAAGCGGGATTCCAGCAATTGCAGAAGCACTTCCCCTGTGATGCCTTTCGAGCGGGAGGCTTTATCAAACATATTGCGGAATTGTCTTTCCAATACGCCATAGGTATATTTTGCTTTTTGTTTTTCGCGCAATTGGATACCGTATTCTGAAGTCTTTTTCTTTCTTCCGTTACCGTGTTGTCCCGGAGGATAATTCTTTTTGCTCAAAACCTTATCCGGTCCGAAAATCGGTTCGCCGAATTTACGCGCAATTTTTGTTTTTGGTCCAGTATATCTTGCCATTTTATTTACTTAATTAATTAAACTCTTCTTCTTTTGGGAGGACGGCAGCCGTTGTGTGGAAGCGGGGTAACGTCGATAATCTCCGTTACTTCGATTCCGGCTCCATGTATGGTGCGGATAGCAGATTCACGTCCGTTACCGGGACCTTTCACATACGCTTTCACTCTTCTCAGCCCTAAATCGTAGGCAATTTTTGCACAATCCTGTGCAGCCATTTGCGCTGCATAAGGCGTATTTTTCTTTGAGCTACGAAATCCCATCTTACCTGCGGAAGACCAGGATATAACCTGTCCTTCACTGTTCGCCAAGGTAACAATGATATTGTTAAACGAAGAGTGGACGTGCAGTTGACCGTTTGCGTCAACTTTCACTACTCTCTTTTTAGCTGCAACTGTTTTTTTTGCCATAGTATATTATAAATTATGAATTATAAATTATGAATTAACCCCAACCCCCTGAAGGGGAAGAAAGTCCCCTTTAGGGGATTTAGGGGTAAATTATCCTTTTGTTGCTTTTTTCTTGTTGGCAACTGTCTTTTTACGTCCTTTACGGGTGCGGGCATTGTTTTTAGTACTTTGTCCCCTTACAGGCAGACCGATACGATGACGAATACCGCGATAGCAACCGATATCCATCAGGCGTTTGATATTCAATTGAACTTCGGAACGGAGGTCGCCTTCCACTTTGTAGCTGCGTCCGATGACTTCGCGCACGGCAGCCGCCTGCTCATCCGTCCAGTCTTTCACTTTAATATCCCTATCCACTCCTGCTTCCGACAGGATTTTGTTCGACGAACTGCGTCCGATACCAAATATGTAGGTTAACGCAATTTCACCTCTTTTGTTTTGGGGCAAATCTACCCCGACTATTCTTATCGCCATTATTCAAATATTTAGCAAAAAAATTACTTATCCCTGACGTTGTTTAAATTTGGGGTTTTTCTTATCTATCACATACAGGCGACCCTTTCTTCTCACGATTTTAGAAGTGGGCACGCGTTTCTTAATTGAAGCTCTTACTTTCATATGTATATTTCTTTATTTTTTATTTATACCTGAATGAAATCCGTCCTTTCGACAAATCATAGGGCGACATTTCAACTCTCACCTTATCTCCCGGCAAAATTTTGATATAGTGCATACGCATCTTACCCGAAATGTGCGCCGTGATTTCATGTCCGTTTTCCAATTCAACCCGGAACATTGCATTCGACAATGCTTCAACAATGATTCCGTCCTGTTCAATAGCCGATTGTTTAGCCATATATATTGTTAATTTTGTAAAACCTGATCTATTAATTCAAATGTCGATAAAATATCTGCTCCTCCGGGGCGAATGGCTACTGTGTGCTCGAAATGCGCCGATGGTTTCCCGTCTCTTGTTCGAACCGTCCATCCATCCTTTTCAAACCGCACATTCTTTGTTCCCAAATTAATCATGGGCTCGATAGCAATACACATTCCGTTTTTCAGTAAAGCCCCGTATCTTTTTTTTCCGTAATTCGGAACTTCAGGGTCTTCGTGCATATCCCTACCTATTCCATGCCCGACTAATTCTCTCACCACACTGTATCTCCTGCTTTCGCAATAAACCTGAATCGAATGAGAGACGTCGCCGATCCGTTTTCCTTCTACTGCATTATTTATACCTTCGTATAAAGCTTCTTTGGTGGTTTGAAGCAGTTTTTTCACTTCAGGAGCTACTTCCCCTACTTCAAACGTGTAAGCCGAATCGCCGCAATATCCATCTTTCTTTACTCCGCAATCGACGGAAACAATGTCTCCGTTTTTTAACTGATAAGCCCCCGGTATTCCGTGAACTACACACTCGTTAACCGAAATGCAGAGCGCATTGGGAAATCCCTTGTATCCTTTGAATAACGGAGTCGCTCCATGATCAAGGATAAATTCTTCAGCTTTTTTATCTAATTGAAGCGTGGTAACTCCCGGCTGTATGAGTTTTGCAACTTCAGCCAGCGTGGCGCTTACCAACCGGTTCGCTATCCGCATCAATTCTATTTCCTCGTCAGTCTTAAGATAGATCATCGAATTACTTAATAGATTTGCCCCGATCGTCCTTTGATTCTTCCGGACTTAAGCAAACCATCGTAATGACGCATCAACAAGTGGCTCTCCACTTGCTGCAAGGTATCAAGAACAACTCCTACCAAAATCAACAAAGAGGTACCTCCGAAAAACTGAGAAAACTCTTGTTTGATTCCCAAAATATTGGCAAATGACGGCAGAATAGCTACGAGCGCCAAAAACAAAGAGCCGGGTAGCGTGATTCTCGACATAATTTCATCAATATACTCCGCTGTTTTCTTCCCCGGTTTTATTCCCGGAATGAAACCATTGTTCCTTTTCAAGTCTTCCGCCATTTGTTTCGGATTAATTGTTATTGCCGTATAGAAATACGTAAACAAAATGATTAATACCGCAAATGTAAAATTATACCCGAAACTATTATGGTTGGTCAAGGGAGCAAATATCTTAACCAAAAGACTATCGGCATTTCTCGCCCCGAATTGCATCAAGGTAACCGGAAGGAACATAATCGCCTGTGCAAAGATGATAGGCATCACATTCGCCGCATTCACTTTCAAGGGGATGTATTGACGCGCACCTCCGTATTGCTTGTTTCCTACCATCTGTTTCGCATATTGAACCGGAATACGACGGGTTCCCTGAACCAACAAAATAGCGCCGGCAATTACGAACAGGAGGAAAACAATTTCTACTAAGAACATAACCAAGCCGCCTGTCGACTCGCTGATTCTCGAATAAAATTCCTGATACAGTGCATGAGGCAATCGTGCCAAAATACCCACCATGATGATGAATGACACGCCATTGCCGATTCCTTTATCCGTGATTCTTTCACCCAGCCATAACACAAACATAGATCCGGCAGAAAGTATGATGGTAGAACTGAAGTTAAACCAAAATCCTGTCGGAATAATAACGCCTGATGCCGACTGCATTTGCACATTCAAGTTGACCAAATACGTGGGCGCTTGCAAAAGCAGAATACCGACCGTTAAATAGCGGGTATATTGATTGATTTTCCGTCTTCCGCTTTCACCTTCGCGTTGTAGTTTTTGAAAATAGGGAACTGCAATAGCCAATAACTGAATGACAATAGACGCCGAGATGTAAGGCATGATTCCCAAAGCCACAATAGAGGCATGAGAGAAAGCGCCACCGGAAAACATATCCAGCAAAGCCATCAGACCACCTGCCGTTTGTTTTTCTAAGGCAGACAATGCCCCCGGATCAATACCCGGCAACGGAACAACCGACAGAAACCGGTAAATCACTATTAGAAGAAGCGTAATAAGGATTCGACTTTTCAAATCCTCAATCTTCCAGATATTCTTTATTGTTTGAATTGCTCTCATCCTGTTATCAGAGTTTTACAGTTGTACCTCCCGCTTTGGCGATTGCCTCTTCCGCTGTTTTGGAAAAAGCATGGGCTGACACTTCCAATGCGGAAGTAAGAGCTCCTTTGGCAAGGATTTTAACTAAGTGCTTGGATGACACAAATCCGGCTTTCACCAATTCGGGGACGCCTATCTTTGTCAATTGTTGTGCATCTGCCAATTGTTGCAAAGTGTCCAAATTGATTGCCTTGTATTCAATACGGTTGATGTTTTTGAAACCAAACTTAGGCAAACGCCTTTGGATAGGCATCTGACCTCCTTCGAAACCGATTTTCTTGGAATAACCCGATCTTGATTTCTGTCCTTTATGACCTTTGGTGGAGGTTCCTCCCAAGCCCGAACCCGGTCCTCGACCGATTCTTTTCCGGGTTTGTCTGGATCCTGCAGCAGGTTTTAAATTTGATAGGTTCATATATTTATCATTCTATTTCTACTGATACTAAATGTTTTACTTTCTCAATCATTCCCCTGATAGCAGGGTTATCGTTGTGTTTAACAATAGAGCCTATTTTCTTTAGACCCAGTGCATCCAAAGTTCGTTTTTGGTCATCCGGACGTCGAATACGACTTCTTAATTGTATAATTTTTAAAGTTGCCATCTGATTTTTTCTCTTTATCCATTAAATACTCTTTCTACTGATATACCGCGATTTTGAGCAACCATAGCGGGGTCGCGTAGTTCACTTAAGGCTGAGATAGTCGCTTTTACTAAATTATGAGGGTTGGAAGAGCCCTTTGATTTTGCCAATACATCTGTGATTCCTACACTTTCCAACACTGCGCGCATAGCTCCACCGGCTTTTACCCCAGTACCATGGGTTGCCGGTTTGATAAACACCAAAGCGCCTCCATATTTTGCAAGTTGTTCATGAGGGATAGTTCCTTTATATACGGGAACTTTTATCAAATTCTTTTTAGCAGCTTCAACGCCTTTTGCTATGGCAGCCGTTACTTCACCGGCTTTTCCCAAGCCCCAACCAACAATGCCGTCTTCGTTTCCGACTACAACAATCGCTGCAAAGCTGAAAGTACGTCCTCCCTTAGTAACCTTGGTTACACGGTTGATAGCTACTAACCTGTCTTTTAATTCCAAGTCGTTTGTCGACTTAACTTTATTATTTATTGCCATGCTTGTTAAAATTTAAGTCCTCCTTTACGGGCAGCTTCTGCCAATTCTTTCACTCTTCCGTGGTATAGATATCCATTCCGGTCGAAAACCACAGTTTCAATGCCTGCTTCTTTCGATTTTTGCGCAATCAGTTCACCCACTTTAGAAGCGATTTCTTTATTGGGCGCTTTCTCTGTGATTCCAAGGGAAGATGCGGCAGCCAATGTTTTACCGGCTACGTCGTCAATAACTTGGGCATAGATTTGCTTGTTGCTCCTGAATACAGACAAACGGGGACGGGCGGCGGTTCCTGAGATATGCTTACGTACCCGCTGTTTTATTTTGAGTCTTCTTAATTCTTTTGTTGTCATACTAATTTCCGGTTTTATGATTATTTACTTGCCGATTTTCCGGATTTCCTGCGAACGACTTCACCCGTGAAACGAATACCTTTCCCTTTATAAGGTTCAACTTTCCGGAAAGAACGTATTTTGGCGCAAACCTGTCCGATCAACTGTTTATCTATCGACTCGAGAATAATCATCGGATTCTTATTACGTTCGGTTTTTGTTTCAACCTGAATTTCCGGCGGCAGTTGTAAAAAGATAGGATGGGTATAACCCAACGAAAATTCCAAAAGGTTTCCCGTGTTTGTAACCCTGTAGCCGACACCAACCAATTCGAGTTGCTTTTTATAGCCTTCCGACACGCCAATCACCATGTTGTTGATCAAAGCGCGATATAGACCATGAAAAGCGCGGTTGTGCCGTTCATCGTCGGGACGGGAAATATTTATATCATTATCTTTAATTTCTACTTTTATAGCCGGATTTACCGCTTGGGACAATTCGCCCTTCGGACCTTTCACCGTTATAACATTGTCTTTTTGTGTTACGGTTACTTTTTCCGGAATGGTAATGGGTAGTTTTCCTATTCTTGACATACGATTTCCTCCTCCATTAATAAATGTAACACAATACTTCCCCGCCGACTTTCAAATTACGGGCTTCTTTGTCTGTCATCACTCCCTGAGAGGTACTCAGTACGGCAATCCCTAAACCATTCAATACACGTGGCATTTCTTTGTAGCCGGTGTAACGACGCAAACCCGGCGAGGAAACCCGCTTCAGGTTTTTGATTGCGTTTACTTTGTTCACGGGGTCGTACTTTAAGGCGATTTTAATCGTACCTTGCGGACCCTCATCTACAAACTTGTAATTCAAGATGTAGCCTTTTTCGAAAAGGATCTTGGTGATCTCTTTCTTTAAATTCGACGCCGGAATCTCCACCACCCTGTGTTTTGCTTTGATGGCGTTCCGTAATCTCGTCAGATAATCTGCAATTGGATCTGTCATATTTTATTATTAATTAAATTGATTCCGACGTATCGGAACAATATTTAAAACTCTCTTTTACCTCAACTGTCATCCCGCACTTGACGCGGGATCTCCCCTGAATTTTCTGGGGATTGCGGGTCAAGCCCGCAATGACAACTCTTTTAACTCTAAACTCTAATATCTAAACTTTAAAATCTAATATCACCAGCTTGCCTTTTTAAGCCCCGGTATCAAACCGGAAGAAGCCATTTCGCGCAATTGGATACGTGAAATACCGAACTGGCGAACGTATCCTTTGGGGCGTCCCGTTATTTTGCAACGGTTGTGCAATCGAACAGGCGATGCGTTCTTAGGCAGCGCTTGCAACGCTTCATAATCTCCATCCTTTTTCAACTGCGCCCTTTTTTCCGCATATTTGGCAACTAATTTAGCACGCTTTACTTCACGGGCTTTCATTGATTCTTTCGACATATTAATCTTTTTTGATATTCTTAAAAGGTAAACCAAATTCCCTCAAAAGCGCGTATCCTTCTTCATCCGTTTGCGCAGAGGTCACAAAGGTAATATTCATTCCCAATATTTTAGTGATATTATCGATATTTATTTCAGGAAAAATGATTTGCTCCTGAATCCCAAGCGTGTAGTTTCCTCTTCCGTCTAATTTCCCTTCAATTCCGCGGAAGTCACGGATACGGGGCAGAGCCACGCGGATCAAACGTTCGAGGAACTCATACATTTTCTCTTGCCGCAAAGTAACCATAGCGCCGATGGGCATTTTTTTCCTGAGCTTAAAATTGGAAATATCCTTTTTTGAAACTGTTGCAACCGCTTTTTGACCGGTAATTAACGACAGTTCCTGAACCGCAACGTCGATTAATTTTTTGTCGGCTACTGCAACTCCTAATCCCTGGTTAATCACAATTTTCTTCAAGACGGGAACTTGCATTACCGATGTGTAATTAAACTCTTTAACTAAAGCGGGAACTATTTTTTCCTGATAAGTTTTTTTCAGATTCGTTGTAGCATTCATTATTTGATTTCCTCCCCTGATTTTTTAGAATAACGAACCAATACTCCTTTTGCATTTAATCTCCTGCCGATGCGGGTAGGTTTACCGCCTTTCGGGTCTAAAACGTTCAGATTCGAAATGTGAACGGGAGCTTCTTTTTTCTGGAATCCTCCTTGAGGACTTTTTGCATTCGGCTTAGTTGATTTCGACACCATGTTGATGCCTTCCACGACAGCCCGCTGTTTTGTGACGAACACTTTCAGCACCCTGCCTGTCTTGCCTTTGTCTTCACCGGCATTGACATAAACCGTATCGCCTTTTTTAATATGTAACTTACTCATATATTTTGTGAATTATGAATTGATAAAGTGATAAAATTTTCAACTTTCAATTCTCAATTTTCAATAATTATAGCACTTCCGGCGCTAAAGAAACGATTTTCATATTCACGGCGCGAAGTTCACGCGCTACCGGACCGAAGATACGGCTACCCCTGATTTCTCCTGCATTATTCAATAATACGCAAGCATTGTCGTCGAAGCGGATGTAGGAACCGTCGGCGCGACGTATTTCTTTTTTTGTACGTACAATAATTGCTTTGGATACTGTACCTTTTTTGACGTCACTCGCCGGAATTACATTTTTAATACTTACGACAATTACATCCCCGACAGAGGCATAACGTCTTCGGGTTCCACCTAATACCCGGATGCAAAGCACTTCTTTCGCTCCGGAATTATCAGCTACTGTAAGTCTTGATTCTTGTTGTATCATAATTACTTAGCCTTTTCTATGATTTCTACTAAACGCCATCTCTTGATTTTGCTCAACGGACGGGTTTCCATAATTTTTACGGTATCACCGATATTACATTCGTTCTTTTCGTCATGAGCATGGAATTTTTTCGTTTTACTTACGAATTTTCCATAAATAGGGTGTTTTTCCTTCCATTTTACGGCAACAGTAATGGATTTATCCATTTTATTACTGGAAACTATCCCTATCCTTTCTTTTCTTAAATTTCTTGTTTCCATCCGGATGCTATTTATTATTGATTTCTCTCCAGCGTAATTCGGTTTTCATCCGTGCAATTTGCTTGCGAGCGCGCGTTATTGATGACGGATTATCTAAAGGCGAAATACTGTGATTGATTTTCTTTTGCTCGTAAGCCTTCAGTTCAACATCCAATCTTTCTTTCAGTTCCGGAGTAGTCAAATCTTTTATTTCCGCAATTTTCATACCGTATTACACATTTTCGTTATTAAAATCATAATCATGTCTTACGACAAATTTTGTTGTAACAGGAAGTTTTTGAGCGGCGAGACGCAAGGCTTCTTTCGCTACTTCGAACGAAACTCCATCAACTTCAAAAATTATCCTACCCGGAGTGACGGGAGCCACGAATCCTTCGGGAGCTCCTTTTCCTTTACCCATACGCACTTCTGCCGGTTTTTTAGTGATCGGTTTATCGGGGAAAATCCGCACCCAAACCTGACCTTGACGTTGCATGTAACGGGTTACTGCAATACGGGCGGCTTCAATCTGCCGTCCTGTAATCCATTTGGATTGCAAGGTTTTTATTCCAAAAGAACCGAATGCCAACTGATTTCCCCGTTGGGCATTACCTTTCATCCGGCCTTTCTGCGACCGTCTGAATCTTGTTTTCTTTGGTTGTAACATCTTTATTTACAATTATGAATTAAATGGTTGTTTAGTAACTGTTGTCATTGCGGGCTTGACCCGCAATCCCCTCTTTTCAGGGGATCCCGCGTCAAGCGCGGGATGACAGGCTTCTGAAACAGCCTCTTAATTTTTAATTTTTAATTATTTTTCCTATCTCCTCTTGGGCGGCGATTTCTTCTATCACCCCTGTCACCTCTATCGCCTCTATCACCGCGACCGCCCCGGTCACCTCTCTCATTTCTGTCTCCACGAGAGGATCCTGTATCTTTCTGTCCGGTATATTGCGGGGCAAGGTCACGCTTACCATATACTTCACCGCGGCAAATCCAAACTTTTATACCCAACAAACCGACTTTTGTTAAGGCTTCACCCAAGGCATAATCAATGTCGGCGCGTAAAGTATGCAACGGAGTTCTTCCCTCCTTATACATTTCCGAACGTGCCATTTCCGCGCCGTTCAAACGGCCTGAGATTTGAATCTTGATTCCTTCGGCGCCCATCCGCATAGTCGATGCGATTGCAGTTTTTATGGCGCGGCGGTAAGCCATTTTGCCTTCCAATTGGCGGGCAATATTATTGGCTACTATCACAGCGTCCAATTCGGGGCGTTTAACTTCAAAGATATTGATTTGTATTTCTTTATCGGTGATTTTCTTCAGTTCTTCTTTCAGTTTATCTACTTCCTGTCCGCCTTTACCTATAATGATACCCGGACGGGCGGTACACACGGTAATAGTTACCAATTTCAATGTGCGTTCGATAACAATGCGAGATACACTTGCTTTGGCAAGACGGGCGCTCAAATATTTACGGATTTTGCTGTCTTCATACAAAGTATCGCCATATTTATTGCCACCGTACCAGTTTGAATCCCATCCACGGATGATTCCTAAACGATTACTTATCGGATTTGTTTTTTGTCCCATTTAGCAATTAATTTTGTTTTTCAGTTTTTGTATCTACAAACAATGTCACATGGTTCGAACGTTTGCGTATGCGATACCCCCTGCCTCGGGGAGCAGGCCGCATCCTTCTCAAAGTCTTTGCCGAATCCACATATATCAGCTTAATGAATAATTCGCCATTTTCTGCTTTCCGTTCGTTTTTCTCTTCCCAATTGGAGATTGCCGAACGAAGCAGTTTTTCTACTTTTGCAGCAGCATCTTTATTTGAATATTTCAATACGCCCAATGCCCTGAATGCTTCCATACCACGAATCATGTCTGCAACTAAGCGCATTTTACGCGGGGATGTCGGCACATCACACAATCTTGCAAAATACTGTTCTTTTTTAGCTTCTTTATTTTGCTCTGCTGTTATTCTTTTTCTTGCTCCCATATTCAATTACTTTTTCCTATTACCTGCATGACCACGGAACTGGCGGGTAGGCGAAAATTCACCTAATTTATGACCTACCATATTTTCCGTAATGTAAACGGGAATAAATTTATTACCATTGTGAACGGCAAGGGTATGACCGACAAAATCGGGTGAAATCATCGATGCTCTTGCCCATGTCTTTATTACAGATTTCTTACCTGTTTCATTCATAGTTAGAATTTTCTTTTCTAACTTGATGCTTATATAGGGTCCTTTTTTTAATGAACGACTCATAATTACTCTTGATTAGTCAGGTTATTTTTTTCTTCTTTCAATAATGTATCTGGAAGAATGCTTCTTAGGCGCTCTTGTTTTCAAACCTTTCGAATATAATCCTTTACGAGATCTCGGATGTCCACCGGAAGCGCGACCTTCGCCGCCGCCCATCGGGTGATCAACCGGATTCATTACAACGCCACGCACATGTGGACGACGTCCCAGCCATCTTGTCCGTCCTGCTTTACCTGATTTTTCCAAAGCATGATCCGAATTACCAACACTACCTATGGTAGCTTTACAAGTCGAAAGTATTTTCCGCGTTTCGCCCGACGGCATTTTGATGATTGCATAATCCCCTTCCCGTGAAACGAGTTGAGCGAATGCACCCGCAGAACGAACCATTTTCGCACCTTGCCCCGGACGCAGTTCAACGTTGTGAACTACCGTACCGAGAGGAATATTTGCCAAAGGGAGCGCATTGCCGATTTCAGGCGCCGCTTCTTTTCCCGATATCACGGTTTGATTGACTTCCAAGCCATTGGGAGCAATAATATAGGTTTTTGCTCCATCGGCATAAAACAACAAAGCAATACGGGCAGAGCGGTTCGGGTCATACTCGATTGTTTTTACTGTTGCAGGAACGCCATCTTTGTTTCTCTTGAAGTCGATGATACGAAATTTCCGTTTGTGACCGCCGCCGATTTGGCGCATCGTCAGATGACCTTCGGCATTGCGTCCTCCCGATTTCGTTTTACCGAAGACAAGGGATTTTTCCGGTACAGAAGCCGTGATTTCACTGAATGTACCGATAATCTTGTGTCTTTGCCCCGGTGTCGTAGGCTTTAATTTGCGAATTCCCATTTTTTATTTTAGTTACGAGTTACAGCTTACGAGTTACGAGCTTCTTGTCACTCGTCACTCGTCATCTGTCACTTAAATATTTTTAAATAAATCAATTGTTTCACCTTCTTTCAAAGTTACGATTGCTTTTTTGAAAGCAGATTCTCTTCCGCTGATATATCCGGCTTTCGTGTACCGTGATTTCCTTTTCCCGTCGTAGTTCATCGTATTGACTTTCACAACAGTGACTTCATACAGATTTTCTATCGCCGCCTTAATCTCAAACTTATCAGCGTCGGGAGATACGCGGAACCCTACACGATTGGGATATTTCCCGCTAATCTGTGTTTGTTTCTCAGTCACAATAGGTTTAATAATAATTCCCATATTTTATTTCCTCCTTTTCGTTAAAAGTTATTTAATGCATCGACCGAACTTTCCAAAAGCACCAAATGAGCTGCATCCAACAGTTTGTATGTATTAAGTTCGGAAACGGTAGTTACTTTTGCTTTTTGCAGGTTGCGTGCGGACAGATAAATAGAATCTATATTTTGGGGAAGTACTACCAATAATTTTTTATTTTCTACATTCAGATTTTTGGCTATCTCCAAGAACGCTTTGGTTTTGGGAGCTTCGAACGTAAAATCTTCTACCACAGTGATTGCTTCGTCTCTCAGTTTATATGATAAAGCCGAACGGCGAGCCAAAGCTTTTTCTTTCTTGTTGAGTTTGAAACTGTAATCCCTTGGTTTGGGACCGAATACTCTTCCGCCGCCGACCAATACGGGTGAATTAATATCTCCGCGTCGAGCGCCTCCGCCGCCTTTTTGGCGACCCAATTTGCGGGTACTTCCCGAAACTTCGCTCCGTTCTTTGGTTTTAGCAGTTCCCTGGCGTCTGTTTGCCATGTGCTGTTTCACATCCATGTAAATAATGTGATCGTTCGGTTCAATGCCAAATACCTTATCTTCTAAAGTTACCTTTTTCCCGGTATCTTCACCTTTAATATTATATACGCTGATTTCCATTATTTATGTACTATTACGATTGAACCTTTTGCACCCGGAACTGAGCCTTTGACTAAAATCAGATTGTTTTCAGGCAATAACCTTATCACTTCCAAGTTTTGAACGGTTACCCGTTTGTTACCCATCTGACCGGCCATGCGTGTTCCTTTGAACACTTTGGCGGGATACGAACAGGCGCCGATAGAACCCGGGTGGCGTTGACGGTCGCTCTGACCTAATGTCGATTCACCTACACCGCTAAATCCATGACGTTTCACAACTCCTTGGAACCCTTTTCCTTTCGATGTTCCAATAACATCTACATACGTATCGCTGTTGAAGAAATCAACAGTAATCACATCTCCGGGCTTATAAGCCCCCTGTCCTTTGAACTCAGCCAAGTGTCGCTTGGGTGTTACTCCTGCTTTTTTGAAGTGTCCCGATTCAGGTTTGGTGGTATGTTTTTCCTTTTTATCCTGAAATCCCAACTGAACAGCTTCGTAACCATCTTTTTCAACGGTTTTTACCTGGGTAACAACACAAGGACCTACTTCGATAACAGTGCATGGAAGATTTTTTCCCTCGGCACTGAAAACGGATGTCATTCCGATTTTTTTTCCAATTAATCCCGGCATTTCAATTATTATATTTTAGTTACGGGTGACGGGTGACGGGTTTTCTTGTCACTTGTCACTACAATTACACTTTAATTTCTACTTCAACTCCGCTCGGTAATTCCAATTTCATCAGGGCATCGACTGTTTTTGCAGTTGAACTGTAGATGTCGATTAGTCGCTTGTAGGATGATAACTCAAATTGCTCGCGCGATTTTTTATTCACGAATGTGGCGCGGTTCACGGTAAAGATACGTTTGTGTGTCGGCAAAGGAATCGGACCGCTCACCACTGCTCCTGTTGATTTAACTGTTTTTACGATTTTCTCTGCCGATTTGTCAACCAGATTGTAATCGTATGACTTTAATTTAATTCTAATTTTTTGGCTCATTGTTTTTACTTCGTTTTTTTAGTTGATTCTTTAAGAAAAGAGCCATTTCCTCTCTTAAAATTCCCCTATTTTATGCCCTGAATTTTAAAAAAATGCACAAAAGGGGCTGCAAAGTTACAAATAAATTTTGAATCTACAATGAATCATTCAAGAAAAGATTATATTTTCAGAGAAAAAATGTTTCAAAGCGGGTGTTTTTTATAGATTAATAAAATGATTAATCCAAAACGCTATGAAGTGAAATACCAAAAACTCAAAGGTCATTCATTGGCGGATTTTGAAAATTATCATCTGTAAAAGGGTATGATGCTGGACAATGTTGTCAGTCTGCAAATATACTATAATATTGTGCAATTTGCGTATCTATAAAGATAAAATTCTTGACATACCTTTGTCCTAATGGTATACTAACTTAATTATCACAATACCAATATGACAAAACGCGAAGTAATGAAATCTGTTCTGGAGGGAAAGAAACCTCCGTATGTGCCTTGGTCTTTTAAATTCACCCAGGAACCTAAGGAACAATTGCAACATTATTATGGTACGGAAGATCTTGATATTCCGTTAGGAAATCATATCCTTAATCTGGGAAACGATTATGGATTTTTTGATTATTTAGGAAATAATCTTTACCGTGATGTTTTTCAAGTAGTTTGGGATAGGAGTGTAGATAAAGATATCGGTGATATTAAGGGCTTTATTTTATCTGAACCCACGTTAAAAGGATATACTTTCCCAAATCCACATGACCCTCGTTTTTATGACAATATAGAATCGGAAATAGAGGAGAAACCTGATTTATTTCGTTGCTTTCAGATTGGATTCTCCTTGTATGAACGTGCATGGACTTTACGTGGCATAGAGAACCTGCTGATGGATTTTTATATTAACCCTGATTTTGTTCATGATTTATTAGATGTAATTTGTGAATATAATCTGGCTCAGATTGACAAAGCTTTGGAATACGATATTGACTCTATATACTTTGGCGATGACTGGGGGCAACAGATAGGGCTTATTATGGGATATAATCTTTGGAAAGAATTCATATTCCCGCGTTTGAAACGTATGTATGGACGAGTTCGCGAAGCCGGAAAATTCGTAATGATTCACAGTTGTGGAGATGTCGACGAGCTGTTTGATGATTTGGTTTCTATCGGGTTAAATTGCTTTAATCCGTTTCAGCCGGAAGTAATGGACATACACAGTATTCTTCCTCGTTACAGAGGACGTTTAGCATTTCATGGAGGACTCTCTATGCAAAAGGTATTGCCTTTTGGGACGAAAGAAGAAGTTATTGCCGAATCAAAAAAATTGCTTGAATTAGGGAAAGAAGGTGGATATATTTTTTCGCCTTCTCACTCGGTGGAAGGAGATACTTCAATGGAAAATATATTTGCATTTATCGAAGTGGCGCAAAATCAATTATAATATTATCATATCATGACGGAATTTTTAGATATTATACAGAATGCTGTTGAAACTGGCAAACTTAAGACAGCAGTTGAGTATGTGAACAAAGCATTGGAACAAAAAGTAGATCCGCAAATCATTATAAGTGACGCTTTGATTAAAGGGATGGAGGCAATAGGTCAACGTTTTCAAAATGGGAATGCATTCGTCCCTGACTTGCTAATATCGGCGCGCGCAATGAAAGCATCATTGGAAATACTCAAACCCCTGTTGAATGAAAATAACAATATCACTATAGGAAAAGTTGTTATCGGAACTGTGAAAGGAGACCTTCATGATATTGGTAAAAATTTGGTTGCTTCCATGTTTGAAGGTTGTGGATTTGAAGTAATCAATCTGGGTATTGATGTTTCAAGCGAACAATTCATCAGCGCTATAAAAGAACATAATGCAGATATTCTTTGTCTATCCGCATTATTAACTACAACCATGAACTATATGGCTGAAATTATAAAAACATTAGAAGAAGTCGGATTACGTGATAAAGTTAAAGTGATGGTTGGCGGAGCGCCACTGAACAATAATTTTGCAAATCAAATCAATGCAGATGCTTATGCATCCAATGCAAACGCAGCAGTTGAAAAAGCAAAAGAATTATTGAGTGCGTAGATATAAGAAATAGATAACAATATGAAGCATTGTCATTGTACTCCGTATGATTTGGATATAGACATGCATGAAGTATTTCTTTTAATGGGTTATAAAAATACTGTTCCGGAAAGTAATACTTTGCTGTTGGTTGATAAAATATTTGCTGAGATTAGTAACATTTGTATACCCCAATATATTTACGAAATTTATAATGGAAATATACATGATAAAACTTCAATAGAAGTCAATGACAGAAGGTTCAGAACGGGGAAGATTATAACCCATTACCTATATGGAATGGAAGAGTGCTGCGTATTCGCAACAACTGCGGGTTGGGAGTATGAAACATATAAAAAACATTTGCGCGAAAAGGGAGAAATTCTGGAAGAATTTATAGCCGACGCAATCGGGAGTGTCATTGCGGAAGCTTGTGTAAAAAATATTACCGAAGAATTGGCTGAAAATAATAATTGCACTTATCCTTACAGTCCAGGATATTGTAATTGGGAACTGACAGAACAAACATTGTTGTTTTCTCTTCTGCCTGAAACGCCTTGCGGAATAACATTGACCGATTCATGTTTGATGGTGCCGATAAAATCAACAAGCGGAATCATAGGAATCGGGAAGAATATAAAGCAAAAAGCATACGCATGCAACATTTGTGAAAATAAAAATTGTTATAAACGAAAAGAAATTTAATTATTATGGTAAGACAACAAAATCAAACAAATTATTTGGCGCCTTTTATCACATTAGTCGTATTGTTCTTTTTTGTAGGATTCCTTACTACGGCTAACGGACAATTTCAAGGTCCATTAAAATCGGCATTTTTGAGTGGCGCAGGCGATTTGAAAAACACCTTTGCCACATTTATTTCCTTCTCCTGGTTCTTGGCTTATCCGCTCATGGGCGGAGTCGGTTCACGCTGGGCAACTAAATATGGATATAAAGGCACACTGATTCGCGCCCTACTGGTCATGGTGGGCGGACTGGGTATTTTTTGGTTGTCATCTTTCTATACCGTAAAATACCCCGGATCGAATGTAACCATTGCATCTGCTGTCATTCCGTGGGGATATTTCATTTTCTTGTTGGGTTCTTTTGTTGTAGCTACTGGTGCAACTTTTCTTCAAGTAGTGATTAATCCATACCTTACCGCTTGTGATGTAAAAGGAACACAACCTGTCCAACGATTAAATATCGGCGGTGCCTCTAATTCGGTAGGAACCACTATCGCGCCATTCTTTGTTACCGGAATTGTTTTCGGCGGATTAGCCATGGAAGATGTTCAAGTATCGCAATTGCAAATTCCATTTCTCTCGCTTATGGCAGTAATTGCAGTTGTAGCCATCGTGATGTCTCGTTTAAGTCTTCCCGATATTGAAGGAACCAAAGCTGACAAAGGTGAAAAATTAGAGAAAAGCGTATGGTCTTTCCGGCATTTAACTTTAGGAGTTGTTGCAGTTTTCTTTTATGTAGGGATCGAGGTTTGTGTAGGTGCTAATATTATTTTATATGCACTGGAACTTGAAGAAAAAGGAAAAATATTCTCGTTTTTAGGTTCAAACTCATTGACAATTGCAGGAATAAATTTCTCTATTCCTGCACTAATGGCAACGCTTTACTGGGGCGGGATGCTGGTTGGCCGGTTAGTATCCGGTTCATTAAGTAAAATATTACCCAATACACAGTTGGCATTTGCAGCCATCGTTTCCGCCATCCTTGTCCTGTTGGCTATTGCCGTCAATAATCCCTGGTTGCTGGTAGCAGTAGGCTTATTCCATTCCGTCATGTGGGGAGCAATCTTTACCTTATCGGTCAATAAATTAGGAAAATACACCTCGGTAGCTTCCGGCGTATTTATGATTGGCGTAATCGGAGGCTCCTTATTGCCGCTCTTTCAGGGGATATTTGCTGATGCCATGCAGGGAGTTTGGCGATGGACCTGGGTAATTGTTGCACTCGGAGAACTTTACATTTTATATTACGCAGTATGGGGCTCAAAAGTGAAACAATCGGCCGAATAAATTTCTAATTCTTAATTCCTAATTAAAATATGACAAACTTAGAATCTCTCCACGAGGCTATCCTCAAAGGGAAACACAAAGACGCCGTGACGTTTACGAATGCGGCATTGGAAGAAAACGCTTCTCCCAAAGACATTATCGACAATTACATGA
>Ga0082212_10002272_pt1 | contig 28197 bp, 27 predicted proteins | sample TergutNt197P3_FD_71548 | JGI IMG/M metagenome (GOLD analysis project Ga0082212, IMG submission 71548) | Neocapritermes taracua P3 segment gut microbial communities from Petit-Saut dam, French Guiana - Nt197 P3 | ecosystem: Host-associated > Arthropoda: Insects > Digestive system > Gut ...
CCCGGCGGCCCGAGCATCAGTACGTTATGGAACCCCGCCGCCGCAATCGTCAGCGCGTGTTTGACGTTTTCCTGTCCCTTAACGTCGGCGAAATCCTCGAATTCGCTGTATGCGGTTTTATTTGGTATGTAGGTGGGGTGCGGCTGAAGTTGTGTGCCGCCGTTCAGGTGCCGATACAGGTCTGCGATGTGTTTCACGCCGTAGACGTTCAGCCCCGCGACGACGCTTGCCTCCGCCGCGTTTTCATAAGGCAGATACAGCTCCGACGTTCCGTTTTTGCGCGCCTCAATCGCCATAGGCAATGCGCCCGCAACGGGATTCACGCCTCCGCCAAGGCTGATTTCGCCGAAGAATGCGGCGTTTTCGATGTCTCGTCGCACGTCGCCCTGTGAGGAGAGTATGGCGGTCAGAATAGCCAAGTCATATGAAGAACCCGCTTTTTTGACAGAAGCGGGTGTAAGGTTTATAACTAATGATTTGTTCTCAAGTTTGATTTGTGCGTTGGCTAACGCTGAGAGGATTCTGTGTTTGCTCTCCTGCACAGACGCGTCCGCTAACCCGACTATGTGAAATTCTGAAATGCCCTTCTTAGCGTTGATTTCTGTGGTGACAGGGAATGCGTTCATGCCGAATAAACCAACGCCGTTGACTTTTGTGAACATCTTTTGATTCTCCTTAGTTTTTGATGGTTAATAATCAAGCTGAAGCTCTTATTCCGCTAATCCGCAAAACTGTCGAAATATCCCTGTACAAGCACGACGGGCGTGCCTTTATCACCGCTACCGCTTGTTAAATCACACAGGCTGCCGAGCAAGTCGGTAAGCCGCCGCGGAGTTGTTCCCTGAGCCGCCATGTCTCCTGTTAAGTCGGCTTTTTTGCTGCGAATCGCCGCTTTGATTGCCTCTTCACCGCCGCCTACATTGTCCGCGAGATACTTCAGCTTGACTTCGTTGGGAGTGCCGCGCAACCCTTCGGTGAATCCCGGGCTGACTACGGGGTCGGCAAGCTCCCATATTCCGCCCACAGGGTCTTTGAACGCGCCGTCGCCGTAGACCATGACTTCGATGTTTTTGCCGGTGCGTTCACGCAGAATCGTGCTCAGCTTGTCTGCGAACGCTTGCGCGTCCCTCGGGAACAACTTCACAGAGTCGTTAGTGGCTAAGTTTGAGCCGAGCAAGCCGTAGTCAGGATGCCACCCCCCGTCATGGACGGTTTTATCGCCTTTGTTGCTTGCGGGAGGAGTGTTAAGAATCTCGTCCACGCCTGTGACCAACCCCGCGCCCGCCGCTTTCAGCAGACGTTTGGAGCGGTGCCGTGAGTGAATGTCCGCCACAATCACGTTGGGGGTATATTTTAGAATGTCGCGGGGGTCGTTGCCTAAAATCACCTGAGTTTGCGCGCCCTCGCTCTCGCCTAAATCCTTGTAATACTTGATATAGTCAATGCCTGTGAACGGGTGTACACAGTCGCCGAATTTTGCGGTGAATTCTTCAGCGGTGAAGGTATCGGTATAGGGGTTTACGCCCTGTTCGTCCAACACGTCAAGGCTAATGAGCGGATTGCCCACTTCGTCGGACGGATACGCCAACAACAAGTACAGTTTCTTGCCTTTACACGCCATAGCAATGCCGCGCAGAATCTGCGAGAAACGGTTGCGGCTCATAATCGGGAACGTGACGCCTACGCTGTCCGCGTCGGGCGGGAGTTTTGCGGACACGTCGTCGGAGATTTGCTTTAACGTCGCGTAGTTGCCCTGCGTCCGCGCGAGGATTGACTCGGTGACGCCGATTACATCACGGTCGTTCAGCTCAAATTTTTCGGCTTGTGACGCGGTTATGACTGCATCGGCGACTTCTTTGGCAATGTCCATACCCTGCGAAAAAATCGGCGTGCATATTCCTCTTGAAACGGTTCCTACTTTTTTCATTGACTTTATTCTCCCTGCTAAAATTCTACTTAAATTTGTAAGTTAAATGCTAATTGTGATAATTTCTAACCCTAAGCGTTTTGCCGCATCGTAAATATAAACTCCGTCACCGTCACCGCAGAAAAGCAATTTTCCGCAATCGCCTAACATGAAATTGGCGGCACGGCGGTTGTATTCGTCCATGTCAACTTCGTCTCCCAACAAGATTCTGTTGTCGTCAACGTCATACTCTTCGTAAACGGTAATTACTTCGGTTGACTTTTCGTGCAGTGTGTACCAGCGGTCTAACCATTCTATGGCGTATTTATATGTCTGATTCTCGTGAGGGTGAACGGCGTATAGATGAATTTCGTTATAAAACATCAGCCCTGCCACGATTTCGCCGCCCCAAAGCGGAAACCCGAAACTGCAATCGGTATAAAACTCATCAACGCCTTGGTCGAGAAGTTCCTTTATTTTATTCAGAAGCGCGAGTTTGAGTAATTGGCACTCACGGCTGTCTTCATTGCACCCGAACGGCAATGTCGAAACATCAACCCCCGCGATGATACAGCGGTTCTTTTTGTTTTCCATTACAGCAACCTCGAATTATTCATAATCAGCTCAAACTTCGTGTTCAACGTCTCGGCAGACTTGCGGCACAGCACCATGCGGTTGAGAAAAATCTCGAAATACTCCATGATAGAGCTGATTTCTTCGTCGATGGTGAGGTCAAGCACGATGGCGTTGTGCGATTCGGAATAGGTGACTTCTGACTTGACGCAGGCATAATTCACACGGTCATGAATGTCCCCTGTGAACACGCCGCGCGTGGCTTCCTCTATTATGTTGTGTCGTACGCGGTTGCGCCGCACGTCGCACTTGTCGGCTAAGATTACCGCCGCCGCAACGGGGTTGACGGGGCGCGCCGTTCGCTCATCATGATTGCCGATTGCTGATACGATTGTCGCGATTTCCTGTGCGGGCATTCCCATACAGTCTAACAACCGAAACGCCATGACCGCGCCGCTTTGTGCGTGGTCGTTACGGTTGACGACGTTGCCGATGTCGTGCATATACGCGGCAATTTGCGCCAACTCACACGTTCGCTCGTCATACTTGAGGCTGGACAGTATCATATGGGCGATTTCCGCGCACAACGAAACGTGCGTTGTGGAATGTTCGGTGTAGCCGATTTTCAGAAGCGCGCTGTCCGCGTGGGCGATATAGGTCTGAATATCCTTATTTTCACGGATATATTTATAAGTTACATGGCTGCTCATTATAATTCTTCCTCCGTTAATATTTCACTTTGCAAATCCTTGATTCGGTCTATAATCAACGCGGCGACGTGCTTTATTTCCTGCCGATTGCCCGTGTCAATTTGCAGCTCCTCCGCGCGAATCATTTCGCCTACTGCCACGTCAACTCTGCGCTTGCCGTTGACGCCGTACATGATACACATAGGTAGCACAGGCGCGTTCGCCATTGCCGCAATCATTGCCACGCCCGATTTAGCGCGCCCGATTTTGCCGTCTTTACTGCGCGTACCTTCGGGGAAAATCACCAAGTTGCGCCCTTTTTGCAATTGTGCCACTGCCGCGTTAATCGCAGAACCGTCTCCCGCGCCGCGCACGACGGGGAATGCACCGCACAGCCGAATCACCAACGCAAAGGCTTTATTGCCGTCAAACAGTTCTTGTTTAGCCATGAACGCCAATCGCCGCATGATGACTGCGCCAATAAGCGGAGGGTCAACGTAGCTCTGGTGATTACAGGCGATGATGAATCCGTTTTTTTGGTGAGGGCGGTTGAACTTGTTATGCACTGTCAGGCGATAGCGCAGTCTAAAGTAAATCCACACCATGCCGAGTGCGATTGAGTAGAAAAAGTCTCCTATCATAAATGCTCCCTAATCGTCTTGAGCATGACTTCCACTGACTGCTCAAACGTGTTACCCGTGGTGTTTACTGTAATGGAATCGTCGGCGGGTTTGAGCGGCGCGTGAGCGCGAGTCGAGTCATTATGGTCGCGCTTGATTAAGTCGTCGAGAACGTCCTCAAACTCCGCATCAGTGCCGTTTAGTGTGCCTTTGGCGACTAATTCGTCATATCTTCTGCGCGCACGTTCACGCGGGTCAGCGGTTAGGAAAATCTTCACGTCGGCATTGGGCAGGACGACGGTTCCTATGTCCCGCCCGTCCATGACTACCGACTGTGTTTGAGCGAATCCGCGTTGAAGTTCAAGGAGGTATTCGCGGACTGCGGGTTTTGCCGAAATGTCCGACGCGAGCATGGACGCTTGCGGCGTGCGGATTTTGTCGGTATAATCAACGTCATTGACAAACACACGCTGTACGCCGTCAATGAATTTAAGGTTCACGGCAGCAGAGGACAAACAAGGTTCGACCGCGCCGTCAGGTTCTTTTGCGAAATACACGCCGAGTGCGCGGTACAGCGCGCCCGTGTCAACATATATGAACCCTAACCGCTTTGCACATTCCCGTGCAATAGTGCTTTTGCCTGCTCCGACAGGCCCGTCAATGGCGATTGAATAGTTTTTCATAAAAAAGTACCACCTAACAGCATTTGCTATTACAACTATATTATTATACAAGATAATCGAAAAAAAGTCAACAAAAAAATTATAAAAGAATTTTCGCCAATTTTGCAAAACTCTTGACAATTGCGTGATTACATGATATAATGACTTATCTATGAAGAAAAGCAAAGCAAGGGATAAGCCCGGAGGGTGAATCTTGATGAAGAAAACAATCAATATATTTACCGACGGCGCGTGTTCGGGCAACCCCGGACCGGGCGGCTGGGGCGCGATTCTGCGGCACGTTGACAGTAGCGGCAAGCTCTTGCAAAGTGAGATTTCGGGCGGCGAGGTTCAGACCACGAACAACCGCATGGAGATGACCGCCGTCACCGAGGCGTTGTCGCGGCTGAAATATCCCTGTAAAGTGACTATTCGTACCGATTCGCGGTACGTTGTGGACGGGATTACCAAGGGCTGGGCAAAGTCATGGCGGCGCAACAACTGGATAAAAAGCGACAAGAAACCCGCGCTCAACGCCGATTTGTGGGAGATGTTGCTTGACCTCTGCGATACGCATGAAGTCACGTTCGAGTGGATTAAGGGTCACGCGGGTCATGCCGAGAACGAACGCTGTGACGAGTTGGCGCGATTGGCAGTGCCTAAGTGAGGGGTAAAAATGAAGTATAGGTTTGAGTGGACCCGATTAAGAGCAGGGCGAACGAAGCCAAGCATAGAGTTTCGTTGAAAGAGACAAGAATCTATTTATCAGAAGGTGCTGAAGAATGAAAGCAGAATATAACTTGAAAGATTTTAAGCGTGTTGAAAAGAATCCTTTTTATCATAAACTCAACAAAGAAGTGACAGTTCCGTTACGCTATGAAGTGTATGAGGTGTATGAGGAAATCGCCAAGCAGAATGATGAACCGCCCGAAAAGCTCATGCGGCGGTGCTTGACTGCTTATGTGGATACACTTTGAGCATGATTGAACTTGCCAAATCGGCAGGATTTTGCAGCGGCGTACGGCGCGCGTTTGATATAGCCGTCACTGCCGCGCATAAACACGGACGCGCCTACACACTCGGTGAGTTAGTCCACAACGAAGATGCGTTAGCGATTCTGCACGCACAGGGCGTGTACGCAATCGGCGACGTTTCGGAATTGCCCGACAAGTCAACGCAACCCGCAGTCGTCATACGCAGCCACGGCGTCAGCCGCGCCGTGTATGAGGAGTTGGAACGGTCAGGCGCAATCGTGTATGACGCGACTTGTCCGTATGTCAAAAAAATCCACAACATTGTCAGTGAAATAAATGAGCCGAATTCGCACATAGTAATCATGGGGGACAAGAATCACCCCGAAGTTCGCGGCATTGTCGGACACGTTAAATGCGCTTACGCGGTGGTGAATTCGCCGGAGGAATTGCGGGAAGTGTTGAGGTTGCAAAAAAAAGTTCGTCATATTGCACAATTTTTAGTCGCTCAAACCACGTTTAATGAGCGAAAATGGAGAGATTGTATAAAAATTGTCAATAACCTATATACAAATGCCAAAATATTTGATACAATATGTTATGCGACCATCAAACGTCAAAATGAAGCTCGAATTCTCTCGAAGAATTCCAATATTATGGTTGTGATTGGGAGCAAACGCAGCAGCAACTCTGTTAAACTGTATGAAATCAGTGCCGAGGGTTGCAGTCATACTTTTTTTATCACTAACGCGGGCGCGTTACAAAACGTAATCAGTGCGACAAAACGCGAAATATCAATTGCGGGTGCAAGAATACCGTACGGTACAGTGGCAGTAGGCATTACTGCGGGGGCAAGCGTGCCGACGGAAATAATTATGGAGGTTCATAACAAAATGAACGAAGAAATCATGAGAGCAAACGAGGCAGATGCCGAGGGTGCAGAATTTATGGCGGAGGTGGAGAAAACGCTTCCTCAAAAATTATATATAGGAAAAAGGGTAAAAGCCTTTGTCGTAGCCGTCAACGCGAACGAAGTTGTCGTTGACCTCGGCGTGAAACAGTCCGGGTACATACCCGCGGACGAAATCGGCGGCGAGCCGGGCAGTAACCCCGACGACGTTGTGAAACCCGGTGACGAGATTGATTGTATCGTCACCAAAGTCAACGACGCGGAGGGCGTGATTCACCTGTCTAAGAAGTCGGTCGATAACGAGCTTGGGTTCGAGAAACTCACCGTTGCGTACAATGCCGACGCTGTTATTGAGGGATACGTTGCCGCCGTGGTCAATTCGGGCGTGATTGTCACCTACGAGGGTTCGCGGGTGTTTATTCCCGCGTCACAGAGCGGTGTACCGCGTGGGGGAGACTTGGCGACGCTGCTCAAGCAAACCGTGCAGTTCAAAGTAATCGAAGTCAATGAACAACGCAAGCGGTTGGTGGGTTCAATCCGAGCGGCGAGCAAAAATGAGAACGACGCAGTTAAAGCGAAGTTTTGGGAAGAAATCGAAGTGGGCAAAGCCTTCACGGGCGAAGTCAAGTCAATCGAGAATTACGGCGTATTCGTTGACTTAGGCGGAGTAGACGGAATGGTTCACTTGTCTGAGCTGTCATGGAAGCGTATTCGTCACCCCAAAGACGCAGTGTCATTGGGCGATACGCTCAGCGTCGTTGTCAAGAGCTTTGACCCCGAGAAACGCAGAGTTTCGTTGACCGCGAAAAACCCCGACGAGAATCCTTGGGCGAAGTTCGTCGAGGCGTATCAAGAGGGTTCGATTGCCAAAGCGACGATTGTCAACCTCACGCAGTTCGGTGCGTTCGCGCAGATTATCCCCGGCGTGGACGGTTTGATTCACATTTCGCAAATCTCGGGCGAGCGCGTCAATAACGTGGCGGACGTGTTGCAGGTCGGGCAGGAAGTCGAAGTCAAAGTCACCGAGATTGACGAGGCGCGTGAACGAATCAGCCTGTCTATGCGCGCAGTCAACGCGCCTGAAACGGCGGCTGACGAAGTAGCCCAAGCAGAGGGTGATGAATAAACTTTCAAGAAACAATATAGTGAAATGTCTACAAAAAACTCCGCCGAAAACGCGGAGTTTTTTGTCATAAGTCACAAAAATAAAAAAGTGTGAACGGTTTTGCAACTTTGAATCGTGTTATGAATAGAAGCGTGCAGAGGTGGTGTATCTGATTTGCAGTCTTCCGAAAAGTATGACATTGGTAATATTTACGAGCGGCAGGTGGACACGGTCTATCGAGTCTGTCTTTCCTACGCGAAAACCAAGGCTGACACGGAGGATTGCGTTTCGGATACTTTTGTGAAGCTGCTTAGGGCGCGCCCGCGATTCAAGGACATTGAGCATGAGAAAGCGTGGCTGATTCGCGTCGCAATCAACGTCTGTAAAGACTACCTCAAACGCCCGAGCGTCCTTATGTATGAGGATTTGGGGGACTTAGCAGCAGAATCGCCCGATTCCTTCGAGAGAAGCGACGTGTTGGACGCTGTACGGAATCTGCCTGAAGAACTTCGCGCAGTGTTGTATTTATACTTTTATGAGGGATATAAGTTTCACGAAATCGCAGAAATTGTCGGGGTGTCCGAGTCTACCGTTCGCCGACACATGGATAAAGCCAAGGGGTTGCTTAAATCGGCGTTGGGGGGTGTATTATTATGAAAAATGAAAAAATAATTCAGAGTTATGACGCACACGCGCCCGACAACGCGGCGAAAGCGCGTATGTTAGAGTCCGCATTAGCTAAAGCGGCGGCAGCAGGAACGCCTTTGCGGTTAGTCAAGCTCCGACGTGTCGCGACTATCGCGGTAGGAACGGCGGCGGCAGTCGCGGTGGTAGTCGCAGGAGTGTACTTCATGCCTGAACGCGGCACTGATGTGGTACTGCTCACCGACACCGCGCCGCCTGACGTGTCCGATACAGTAAACGGTATGTATGAAAACAGTCATGACGCGTCCGAGCCGATTTTACCGCCTGACGGTTTAGAACCTTTCGTGCCGCAAGAACCTACCGCGCCGCCTGATGCCGTTGTACCTCCCGATTCGCCTGTAACGAATGCGCCGACTGCGCCGACTTCGCCGCATGAGTATCCTGCGTCGCCGACTGCGACTGCTCCGAATACGCCAAGTGTTCCTAATGCGCCCAATCCCCCCGACGTGACTTCGCCCAACGGCACAACGGCGGTTAATCCGTCAACGTCGCCGCCAACGTCGCCCACTGACGGACGCCCCGCGACTACACCGACTAAGGCTCCGTCGAAAAAACGCCCGACGGCTACTAAGGCACCGCCTAATACAGATAAAGTGTATAACGCGCCGTCATCGCCTAAGCCGGCTACGTCGCCTCCGACATCGCCGTCTTATGAGCCGACACCAACGCCGTCTTATGAACCGACGTCACCGCCGGCATCATCAAATACCGTCCCACCGCAAGACAACTACCCTAACCATCCGCTGTTCACGGGGAATACGGAAGATGAAGACGGGCTTGATGGCGTGCCGAGCTTTGAAAAGCGAGAATGTGCCAGCAATTGCAACGCGTTCAGGACGACTACGAGCAGTGTCGCGCCGCCTGACAGCGGCTGGGCATTAGGCGAGCGCGCCTCGTGTGTGGTGTGCAGTGTGGAGGATTTCCTCTGCCCTGACTGTAATCGTTGTTACTTCTGCGGATTGGCTACCCCCTAAGGTCTGTTCGCGGCAGTACACGTTAATATAAAACAATCCCCACGACATTGTCGCGGGGATTGTTGTTAGAGCCTGTTACTTTTTCTTGCTTTTCTTGACTGCGTCCATGACTAACAGAATAATCAAGACGCCGCCTGCGATAATCGCAGGGATAATCACGTTACCGAGTTCTAAACCCGTTAGTGGATTTACTGCTTCCATTTTTCAAGCCATACCTTTCACCAAATTCAGCCTGTACGCTCTACGCTTGTTTTACTTCGCCCAAACCGTTGGGTTTGTAGCCTAACGCATCTTCGACTTCTTGGACGTGTTTTTCATACAAATCCATGTCGTGTACATAGATTGTGACACCCGTCCACACAACAGTGAGTGTCATAACTTCGTCATCATCGGGGTTTTGGAGCATGAATCCAAATTGGTTTACGCCGCCGCCCACGTAGTTAGCGTCAGAGCCTGTGCCTTCATTAGCGTCGAAAGGTTTTTGGTCAAACTTATATTCGCCGTCCGGGTTAAACGTGGCGTGTACAGCAGTACCGTACGCTTTTTTGAAGTCGTCAATGTCCCAAACTGCTTTGAACACACATTCAGGGCCGAAAACGTAGCCGGGTTCTTCGCTTGCGGTGTCCTCGTTGTCGAACTCAGTGAGGAGGTTGCCCCCCCAGTTTTTGCCGTGGTCCCAACCTGCAACAGCGAGTACAAGACCTGCTTGTGCGAAAAGTTGCACGTTATCGGGAACAGGTTCTTCATTTTCGCTTTCAAAGTAGAAATATCCCTCGATTTTGGAGATGTTTTCCCAAAACTCGCCGTTTTGCGAAACGATAGTCGCGTGTTGTCTTTCAGGGTCTTCCGGAAGAGAAAAGTCTTCCGCTTTGGAATTGCCGTAGAACCCCGCAATACGTATCACGTTGTATCCGACGCCGGGGGGGTTGCTGCCGATATTATTAGCAGAGCCTTCCGCAATGGTTATTTCCTCGGAGTTGAACCGAATCACACCAAAGTCAATCGCGTCGATACGTTCGGTCGGGCGTTCAGGGAACGCATTGAGGTTCGTTTCTTCCGCAGTCGTGTCCGTGTCATTTGTGTTTGTAGCACCTCCGGTGTCGGTTGTAGTATCATCATCACCTCCACACGATGTCAACGAAAATACCATGGTGAATGCCAAAAATGATGCGAGAATCCCTCTCTTGAGTTTGCTTTTCATTACCAAATCCTCCTTTGTGTTTTTCAAATTTATACCGCCGACTTACTTCACATATAACGCGAACTCTTCCATGAGTTTCTTTTGTAAACCAACGGAGTTTTCCATAGAATTACCCACACAGGTGTAATAAACTTTCAGCTTAGGCTCCGTCCCCGACGGACGCACGATAATGGACGAACCGTCAGCAAGCTCCAACTTAATCACGTTGGATTTAGGCAGACCTGTGGTTTTAATCTTGCCCTTTGCTAAATTGTTGATGACTTTTTGGTCATAGTCGGTGTATTTCACCACGTCCAACCCGCACAGCGATTTAGGGAACGAACGGCGCAGACTGCTCATAATCGAGTTCATCTTACGCATACCCTCTGAGCCCTTGAACGCCAAGTTATCGGTGTAGTGGTAGTAATAGCCGTACTCGTCATACATTTTTGTGCGCGCCTCAATGAGCGATGAGCCGTTTTTCTTGTAAAACGCCGCCATTTCGCAAATAAGCATACACGCGCTTACCGCGTCTTTATCGCGGACATAACTGCCCGCCAAATAGCCGTAGCTCTCCTCAAACCCGTAAATAAACCGCTCCAACTCGTCTTTCTTCTCCAACTCACCCGCGATTCCCGCGATGAACTTGAAGCCTGTCAGTGTGTCAATCATGGTGACGTTATATTTTGCGGCGATTTTGTCACAAATTGCAGTGGATACGATACTCTTGACCGCAACCGGGCGGGTATCCTTGCCCAATTTCTTCTCCACTTGCGGCATAGTCCCTTTTGCTGTACGTTCGCGGCAGATGTATTCCATCAACATCGCGCCTACTTCGTTGCCCGTGAACAAGCAATATTTTCCTTTCTCGTCCTTCACGGCAATCCCCACGCGGTCAGCGTCGGGGTCAGTCGCCAACAACAAGTCAGGTTGAACTTCGTCACACAGCTTCAACCCTAACTCAAGTGCCTCGCGGAACTCGGGGTTGGGGTATGAGCAGGTCGGGAAATCCCCATCAGGTTTTTCTTGTTCAGGGACGACTGTCACATCAGTCACGCCCATTTCCTTGAGTATGCGCCGTACGGGTTTATTCCCCGCGCCATTGAGGGGCGTATACACGACTTTGAGGCTTGTCTCAAGCTCACGACAGACGTTTTTATGAATGGATTGTTCCTTGACTTCCGCGAAATAATCGTCCAAAAAGTCCTTATCAATGTATACAATCTCGCCTTTGTCGTATGCCGCATCAAAGTCAGCCAACTTCACGTCGGTGAACATATCTAACTTTTTGATTCGTTGAATAACCGCCTCGGAGTCCTCAAGGGACAACTGGCAACCGTCGCTTCCGTAGGCTTTGTAGCCGTTGTACTCGCCGGGGTTGTGGCTCGCGGTAATCATAATCCCCGCATCACAGCCGAAATAGCGTACAGCGTAGGACAGCACGGGAGTGGGCATAAGCTCACCGAATAAACGGCATTTGATTCCGTTTTGCGCCAAAACCTGTGCCGAAATCTTAGCGAAATACGCCGACTTGTGGCGGCTGTCATACGAAATAGCGATACTGGTGTTTTTAGGGTTGAGTGCCTTCGCGAAATCCGCTAACCCTTGCGTAGCGCGCGCAACAGTGTAGTGATTCATGCGGTTGGTGCCTGCCCCGAGTATACCGCGCAGACCGCCCGTCCCGAATTCCAACTCTTGATAGAATCGGTCTTCTAAGTCACTGCCGATTAGCTTAACGGTATCATGGTCACCGGCTGCTTTGGCGTCGGTGAGCCGCCGTTCGATGCCTTTAAGCTCCCTCACTAAGTCAATGTCGCTCGTCGCATTCTCCAACCAGTAGTTATATTTTTCAAGAAAAGTTTCGCTTTTTTGCGTTTTGTTCATAATAGATATTATCTCCTATCTATTGAGTTTACGACAGGGGTAGAGGGACTCGAACCCCCGACAACGGTTTTGGAGACCGGCATGTTACCACTACACTATACCCCTTTTAACTTCGGGCATACGGAGCTACGCACCTTGCCCTGCGCGGAGTTTGGCAGAGCCAAACTTCCTTGCTTGAACTTCGGGCATACGGAGCTACGCACCTTGCCCTGCGCGGAGTTTGGCAGAGCCAAACTTCCTTGCTTGAACTTCGGGCATACGGAGCTACGCTCCTTGCCCTGCGCGGAGTTTGGCAGAGCCAAACTTCCTTGCAGTTTGCAATCGACAATTGCAAAGACTATTATACCACCGTGAACGGCTTTTGTCAAGGCTTTTGGAAGATTTTTTACAAACCCGGTAACTCGGGGAGTATGTCGCCTGCGTTTTCTAACTCGGGAGGCTCTGTCGGCGCGCTTGTGCCGCGCGGAACGTCCTCGTCTTCGGGCGCGAAAAGCCCCTGCCAGTCCACAAGCCAGACTGCGGCAATCACCAACGCCGCCGCCGTCATTCCTGCGGCAAGCATAAGAAACTTGCGGTTATTTTTCTCCCGCACTTGTTTTGCGCGTAACTGCGTTTTCTTGTGTTTAGACATGGACATACGAGTACCTCACTTTTAGTTTTCAAGCCAAGACTTGACTTGATTCTCTACCCACGCCACGTCCTCGCAGTCCATAGTGGAGCGCGTTTCGAGCAACCACTTATCAAGCCCAATCACGTTTATGCCTGCGGCTTCGTTTTCGTGTTTGAGCATGAGTTGCTTGTAGTAGGTTTGCTTTAAGTCAGCGTTTTTATTTGTCGGCATTTTGACCCTCCAATTACTCTTACGGACAACACGCGCCGTCGGCGGAGTGCGTCGTGGTAGAAGGCGCGAGAAGTTCGCCCCAGTCAACAAACACGACAACGAGAGCCGTCAAGGCGGCGGCGACTACCGCGCAAACGGCAATCGTGATGAGCATATTGATTTTCTTTTGACGCGCCTGCGTCTTCATGCGCGCTTTCGCCGCCTTTGACTTAGACATACAGTTTATTCTCCGTGTTCGTATTTAGGTGCGTTCTTGATTACTTCGTTTTCGAGGTTGGGCGGAAGCGTTTCGTATCGCGCAAACTCCTGCGTGAAACTGCCTAATCCCTTAGTCATTTGCAAAATAACTAACGCAAAATCCATGGTTTCCGATTGCGGCATTTCAGCGGTGACTTCGGTCATGTTATTGCCCACAGGCGTCGTGCCTAAAACCGCGCCGCGCCGCTTGTTGACTACGCCCATAACGTCCCCTGTGCTGTCATTGCCCACCAAAATCTTCATGGACAAAATCGGCTCAAGCAAGCAAGGCGACGCATTCTTCATGCCCGCTTTGAACGCCAACTTAGCTGCTTGAATAAACGCGACTTCCTTAGAGTCAACCGGGTGCATTTTACCGTCGGTGAGCGTCGCTTTGATTCGCACTACAGGATACCCTGCGACTGCGCCGTGCAGAATGCTCTCGCGCAACCCTTTCTCGACTGCAGGGAAGAACTGTTTCGACACAGTTCCGCCTACGATTTTTTCTTCAAACACCAACTCGTCTTCGGTGTGCGGCTCAAAATCCATGACGACTTTACCGTACTGACCCGCGCCGCCCGATTGTTTCTTGTGCGTACCCTCCACTCCTGTGACTTTCTTGCGGATTGTTTCGCGATACGCGATAATCGGCTCAGACAGCTCCACATCTACGCCGAACTTAGTTTTCATTTTAGTTATGGCGACTTCTAAGTGTTGGTCGCCGAGTCCGCCGATAACGCGTTGACGCGTCTCGGTATTGTTGACATAGTTGAGTACGGGGTCTTCCTCACAAATGCGTTTAATCGCGCCGCTGATTTTCGCCTCGTCACCCTTGCCTTTTGCGGCAATCGCCTTGAAGAATACTGCGGGCGGAAACTCAATCTGTGCAAAGTTATACTCCGTCGCGCCTGCTGTATAAAGCGCGTCGCCCGTAATCGCGTCTAACTTGGTAATCGTCACGATGTCCCCCGCGAACGCTTCCGTCAAGTCTTCTTGATTCTTGCCCTTGACGACTAACAACTTCCCGAAACGCTCCACTTCGCCTGTGCGCGCATTTGTCGGCTCGGTTTTCGCGCCTAACGAACCGGTGACAATCTTAACAAGGCTCATTTTGCCTACGAATGGGTCGGCGATTGTCTTGAACACGAACGCTGACATTCCTTTAGCCGACTCGTCATACTTGACTTTCTTGCCGTCCGACAGCGGTTCACCGTCCACATCAACAGGTGACGGGAACGCGTTGGCAATCATGTTGAGGAGAGCCTCCACCTCGTCGCCGTCTACCGCAGGCACGGATACGACAGGCGCAAGGATTCCCTGCGACAGCCCGCGTTGTTGCCCTTTTGCTATTTCCTCGTCCGTGAATTCTTCACCGCCGAAGAACTTCTCCATGAGGTTTTCGTCCGTTTCGGCAATCAGCTCGGACAATGCCGCGCGGTCGGTAAAGTTACATACCGTGCCGCCGAATTGCAGTTTAATGTCCGCAAGAGTCTTGTCAAACTTCGCCTCTGTATCGTCGCTTTTCGTCACGACAAACACGACGGCTTTCTTTTGCTTGACTGCCTCGTTATACGCCTTGATAGTCCCGATTTGAACGCCCTCTTTGGCAGAAACGGTGATGACTACGGTTTCGGCTGCGCGAATCCCCTCGCTCATGCCTCCGATAAAGTCAAACTGCCCCGGCGTGTCGATGATGTTGATTTTGGTGTCTTTCCACTCCATATAAGCCAAGGAGGTATTCAGCGAAATCTTTCTCTTTTGTTCCTCGGGGTCGTGGTCACAAACAGTGTCCCCTTTATAAATCGAACCCATCTTAGTGACGGCACCGCTCTTGAACAAAAGTGCCTCGACTAACGTGGTTTTCCCGCTGTGGTTATGCCCTGCAAAGGCGACGTTGCGTATGTTTGCGCTTTTATAAGTTTTCATGATTGAACATTCCTCCCCAACGTGTTTATTGTTAATTACTTTAGTATACTATATTTTTCGCAAAAAATCTATAGTTTCGTGAAAAATTTATTGTGTATTACTCCCTCTCCTCCGCTTTGCTGACTGCCGCGTCAAGCGACAACCCCGAGTAGTCCTGCGCCGAGAACAGCCGCCCACTGATTTGGTCGTTGACGAACGCGCCGATTACCATGCCGGGAATCGCCTCTTCAGGCGCGTGGAACGCGTTAGGACCGCCCAAGTCCGTCCTGCACCAGCCGGGGTCAACCAAGCTGATAATCACGTCCGTACCGTTGGTGACTGTCGCTAAGTCAGTCGTAACCTTGTCCAACGCCGCCTTACTCGCCGAGTATCCCGCTTGATGCGGGTCGTCTTTAATGCCGCTCGTGGTGTTGATTACACGCCCGAATCCGCGCGCCATCATCAGCGGCACTAACCGATAACAAATCATCATAGGCGCGATGGTGTTGATGACGAAACTCGCCGAATAGTCCTCAGCGGGCGTGGTGAAACAATCTGTGCGGTAAGCGATTTGTACACCCGCGTCATTGAACAGTATGTCGATTTGCGTTTTCGCCGTAATGTCGTCTAACATACGCTCGACTGCGTTTAAGTCGGACAGTTCGCACGCGACGGCGTACGCCTCCACGCCGAGTGCCTTGACTTCGCTCAAGACTTTCTGCGTGTTTTTGGTATCCCGTGAATGCAAAACTAAATTACACCCCTGTTTCGCCATGAACACCGCCATGTGATAGCCGAGACCGCGGCTTGCCCCTGTAATCAAAGCCCATTTACCTTTTACATTAGTCATTATCCGTTCTCCTCCATAATCATACCGTTTTTATACCGCTTAACTCCTAAATTTGACACCGGCTTGCGGTATTTTTATTGCTATACTGTGTTAATTTTCGTTTGAATATCAGCGAATATTCGCACGAAAATTGCCTTGTCTGACAATAAAATTTCGCACAATCCACCGCCAAATTTAAGAGTTAAGCGGTATATCGGCAGTATAAGGCTTGCTAATCGTATTCGCGGACAAGCTCACCAACTGCTTTTCGATATACTCTCTGAACGCTTCCATATTGTCATATTTTCGTGATTCAAACATAATTTCTGTTAATGTTGCCCTACGCTCTAATTCCCTTGACAACCTTTCGATAATATCAACATCGTTATGCAGATAACCTATGTTTTTTGTAGTCATTGTCCATTCTCCCTTAAACTTCTTCCATGTGTTTCAGCCATGATTCGTATTCCTGCATGACTTCGCTAATGTCCTCACGTTCCATTTTCGCTTTGGCTTTGGCGATTTGCATAGGGATTGTTTCAGGGTGCGATTGCGCCATCAACAGTGCCATAAGCAAATCTTTTTCGCTGTGTCGCGTGTCAACTTGTGCCATTATCCGTTCGCTCCTTCTAAAAGATTTTCGAGATATTTTCTGAACTCCTCAAGCGTCGTGTAATCTTTAGAAGCCAACAAAATTTCGTTTATAGTCAGCTTCCTTGACAATTCTCTGATTGTTTCTGCTGTATTAGCCATCGCTCATTCTCCTTAATGATGTTCGTGTGCCACGAATTCATCATGCACTTTTGATATGCCTTCGTTTATACCCATGAACACGTTGACTATTTCAGGGTCAAAGTGCGTCCCCGAATCGTTTTTTATAATCGTCAGTGCCTGTTCATGCGTGAATGCTTTTTTGTACGGACGCTCCGACACTAACGCGTCATACACGTCAACCAACGCCATAATCCGCCCCAACAGCGGGATTTCAAGCCCTTTCAACCCATGAGGATATCCCGTCCCGTTCCACTTCTCGTGGTGATACGACGCGATGATTTTCGCGTCCCGCAGGAAGTCGGCGTCGCCTGTCTTGAGGATTGTTTCGTCAATGATTTTCGCGCCTTTTTCGGAGTGCCCTTTAATCACGTTGAACTCTTCCGCGTTTAATTTCCCGGGCTTGTTCAAAACCGAATCGGGGATAGCGATTTTGCCCAAGTCATGCAACCGCGCCGACAGCGCGACGGACTTCAAGTCCCAATTCTTGGTTTCCTCAATGTATATGCCGCTTTTTATCATAGCTTCGACGAGCATTTCCATGTACACCGCCGTACGGTCAATATGCCCTCCTGTATTACCGTCGCGATTCTCCACCAAGTCCGCCATAACGCTGACAATCCCGTTTTGCAAGCGGGTGAGTTTCGCGGTACGCTCCCGAATAATCTGGTCGATATTGAGGTGGTTCTTGACGCGCACTTTCAGCACAGCCGCCGTGAACGGTTTGGTGATGAAATCCACCGCGCCGAGTTCAATCCCCGCCGTTTCGCTTGCCACATCCGAACGCCCCGTCAAGAATATGACAGGGATTTTGTCATAAAGTTTACTGTCTTTGAGCTTTTGCATAGCCTCGAATCCGTTCATTTCAGGCATTTCAATGTCAAGCAGAATCAAGTCAGGTATAAACCTATCGAATGCGTCAAACATTTTCGCCGCACTCGTAAGCGAAATAACGCGATAATCTTCTGACAGCGTTTCTTCCGCGCTGGCTAAATTCGTGGTGTTATCGTCCACCAAAAAAATCATTTTCCTTCTCACCGTTTTACTCCCTCGATAATTATATAAGATATGCTTTTGCGATTTGAGCGGCTTTGTCGAACTCCGTTTCGATTACCAAATCTTTCATTCGTTTGAGCGCGTCAGCGGCTTCATCGCTGATGTGACACAGCTCCGTTTCGGATATGACGTTGAGCGCGTCTTTCCTGCTGAACGCGTTACAAGCCTTGATGATTTGCATGAACGCACGACACACTTCTTCTTCGCTCATCATTGCGCCGCTCTCGTCTTGCGAGACTTCGGCTTTGCATTGAATCAACGTCTCGCTTAACGCGTCCAAGAACAGCGGTGTATTATTCTTGATACATTCGGCGTCCCCCGCGCGCGCGGCAGACTCTAACTCAAGGGCGAGGACGGTCATGCTTTCTTCGCCTATGTTGTGCAGAGAACTCTTGATTCCGTGAATGTACAGTGTATACTCGCCCAATTCCTTGTTGATGTGTTCATTGTCTTGCGCGCCGACGAATCCGTCAAACCCCGACACTTCGGTAAGGCGTTTAAGCTCCGACAGTGATTTCTCGGCATCTTTAATAAAACACTCCACCAACAACATACGCGGGATTTTTAATTCAGCCCTGCTCTTAGTTGCCAAAAACGTATCCGCCGCTTTCGCCTTAACCTCGTCCGCCGCAGGGATATACTTGTTAAGAACGGTGTCTAACCGTAACAAGTCAATGGGCTTGGAGATAAACGCGTCAAATCCGTTCTTGAGGAACATCTCCTCATTGCCTTTGATTGCGTTAGCGGTCAGCGCGACAACAGGCGCGGTGTACCCTAACGCACGAATGCGCTTGAACGCTTCAATCCCGTCCATACCCGGCATCATGTGGTCCATAAAGATAATGTCATACTCTGCGCCGCGTTTGATTTTCTCAATCGCCGCCGCCCCACTCACCGCTGTGTCAACCTTGATGGCGTAAAGGTTCAACAGCCCCTCCGCCACGAATATGTTAGACTCCATATCATCAACAACCAAAACATTACCGTGTGGCATGAGCGCGTGTGAGATAATGCCGAACTTGCTTTGCGAAATGTGTACGGGCTTGAGGTTCATCAGGCTTTGGGCTAACTTATCGCCCAAAACGTCATTATCGGTTATGCCTTGCGGCAGGTTGATGGTAAACGTCGAGCCTTTTTCGGGGTCGCTCTTGACGTCAATTTCGCCGTTCATTAACTCTACTAAACGCTGAACGACTGCCAAACCTAATCCTGAGCCTTGAATAACGCTGCCCGAGCCTTTGTTGAAACGCGAATACTCGTCAAAAATCTTGCCGAGTTGATTTTTGGTCATGCCGTTGCCCGTGTCCGACACCTCTAACACCAACTCCGCCGTAAGCGAACCCGCGATACGACGCGTACTCACGCGCAACATTACACCGCCCCTGTCGGTATACTTAAAGGCGTTGGACAAAAGATTGCTGAGTATTTGCTTAATCCGCAACTCATCACCTACGAGCCGCAACGGAATATCGGGGGAAACGTTAATGCCGAATTCCACCCCCGCCTTGGCGTTGGACGAATGAAGCTGAATCGTGTCACTCAACAGCTTGATGATGTTGTATTCCTCGCTCAGAATATCCATTTTGCCCACTTCGATTTTGGACAAGTCTAATATATCGTCGATTACGCCTAAAAGAAACTCACAAGCAGTGTAGATTTTGTCCAAGCCGTCTTTGACTCGTTCGGGTTTGGTGAAGGAGTCTTCCCGGAGCAGTATGTTGGTTACGCCCACAATCGTGTTCAGCGGCGTGCGGATTTCATGGCTGGTATTGGCAAGGAATGACGATTTGAGCTGTGTTTCTTTGAGGAGCGCGGATTCCGCTTCCTGATACATTGCCATTTTTCGCGCCAACTCATAATTCTGCTCTTCCACGACGCGGCTCAACTCTGCACGTATTGTGGTGAGCTGATTGTTCGTAGCCTCCAACTGCTTTTGCGTGACTGCCAATTCTTTCTTATGGCTTTCGGAGTCAGCAGAAGCGTCCCTGCTCTTAATGAACAGAGTGGCGAGTGCCACGATAACGATAAGGACTGTTGCGCCCGACACGATTATCCACGGCATAGTAATATACATATCGAGCGACTCCTTTTATCTTGTAAGAATTTAGACCTATAGAGTTAAGTATACTTGATATATTTTCGTTTGTCAAGAGTTATAGCAGATTAAATCTAAAATAAAATCTTATAGCCTGTAATTGTTGACAAAGCTGTTATTATAGTGTATTATATTCTAAAGGTAACTTTTAGAACTTTAAGAGCCTGTTTAGTATATCCAAGTTAGTGAAATTTTGAAGCGAATTTTTCGTCAGACAAGGCGAATTTTCGCAGTAGGCTTTGTGCCTTTCAAGAAAATTCAACGAAGTATGGCGAAAAATTCGCCGAAATTTCGCCATGAGCGAGATACTAAACAGGCTCTAAGCGCGGAAAGGTATAAAGGGTTTTTAGAAATGCCCTGAAGTAAAAAAAATTATGGACTATAGAAAAACTGAACTGTTGAATATTTTCAACGGGCTGAAAGCCGCCGATATTCGGAACGTGTGTGAGTGTTTCGGCGTATCACACCGTACTTTCGACAAAGGTAAACCTGTGTTTGAGCCGCTCCGTCAACACAAACATTTCGGCGTCATCACAGCGGGGAGCGCGCTTGTCATGCGCGAGGGCGGCGACAGCACAGTCGTGCTGGAGGGCGGGCTCATCGGGCAATACGCACAACGCGCCGAAACAGTCACCGCTTACGACCGATTGAGCGTTCTTTTATTCCCGTACGCCAAACTGACGCGGACGTGCGCTAAATCCTGCACGGCTCACGGCAGAATCATCGCCAATTTTATTGCCGCATTGTCCGAGGAGGGCGCGGCGTTACAGACGCGTATAGACTGCCTCACCAAACCCAACACCCGTGAGAAAGCATTGGCGTATCTGACACACCAACAATGTAAAAACGCGTCGGAACACGCCTACTTCAGCATCGAACACAGCCGCACGGAAATGGCAGAGTACATCAGCGTGCAACACGCCGCTCTGTCGCGGGAGCTGTCTAAAATGCGTAACGACGGAGTGATTGATTTTAACGGCAATCAATTCAAGTTCAAATGACATTTGCAAACTAATCAATAGACCTCCACGGAAACCCCACACGAGCGGAATTTCGAGCAAAATTTTCGTCAGACAAGGCGAAATTTTACAGCAAGGCTTTGTGCCCTTGCAAAAAATTTCAACGCAGTATGGCGGAAAAATTGCCGAAATATCCGCCGTGTGTGGGTTTCCGTGGAGGTCTAATTAAAACATGGTAATTTTTTTGGTGAATTTGCACAAAAAAACTTGTCGATAGTTGTGAGTTTTGTAGAAAATTATTTTTATGCCGCTAACCCCTTTTATTTTCGATTGTTTTGTGGTACAATTAAGAAACAATCGCGAGTTAATTCTGTCAAGAAAAGGAGGAGGGTGTCATGGAAAAAAGGCGTCGTACATTATTTATAGTAGATGATAACTTGACTAATTTGAATATAGCCAAAGATATATTGTCCGAGAATTATAACGTCATTACAATCCCTTCAGCCGATAAGATGTTCACTATGCTGAACAAGACAATCCCCAACGTAATCCTTCTTGATATTGAGATGCCGGAAATGAGTGGGTACGAAGCCATTTCTATACTCAAGACCGATTCACGCTATAAAGAAATCCCTGTTATTTTCATCACCGTACGCGGGGACAGCGCGAGTGAGTTGGAGGGGTTGCGCCTCGGTGCAGTGGATTACATTTCCAAGCCGTTCGCTCCCGAGTTGTTGGTGAAACGCATAGAAGTCCATATGACGATTCAAGAACAGCGTGAACAGCTCCGCAACTATAACGACAACCTCATATTGATGGTGAACGACAAAACAAAAGCGGTGACAGGGCTGCAAAACGCGATTATCAGCACTATCACCGAGTTAGTGGAATGCCGTGACTATTCCGCAGACGGACATATTGAGCGCATTCAGAGTTACTTAAAAATCCTCGTTGACGCGTTGGAAATGAGCGGAATGTATCACGAAACGATAAAAGATTGGGACAAAGAGTTTCTGTTTAGGTCGTTGCCGTTGCATGATGTGGGCAAAATCGGCGTGGACGAACATATATTGAACAAGCCTTCGCGCCTGACTCCTGACGAGTTTGAGCGTATTAAGTGTCATGCGGCGTATGGGGTGGAAGTGATTGAAAAAATCCAGAAAAGCTCCGCTTGTGATGACCCGTTGCTTGAACACGCTAAGATTTTCGCGGGCGCGCACCATGAAAAGTGGGACGGTACGGGGTACCCCAACGGCTTGAAAGGCAATGATATTCCGTTGCAGGGCAGGCTTATGGCAATTGCCGACGTGTATGACGCGCTCATATCCGACCGCCCGTATAAAAGCGCGATTCCCCATGATGACGCAGTGAAAATTATCGTAGCAGGAAAAGGAACACACTTCGACCCGGACTTAGTAGAGCTGTTTATTAAGCGAGAGGGCGATTTCAGGGTAGCGGGCGCAGGACGCAGAGAGGGCGACCGCAGACAGCTCAACGCGATTGCTGTCTAAATAGACCTCTTGCGAAATATAAATGCGGTGTCTTTGCGGTCAATTTTCCGACATACTGCGTTGAAAATACTCGAAATGCACAAAGCATTTCTGCGTTTTTCGCCTTGTCTGACGAAAAATCACCTACGCAAATACACTCGAATTTAATTTCGCAAAAGGTCTAATGTAGGAGGTCTGCATGGATTCTTATGTTATTGTGATAAACGACATTGACGACGTTGACGACGCGCTCGAAGAGCTGCAGGAGGAAATGCAACGTCTGTCTTTGCCTGAAAAGTTAAAGAAAAACACAATCGGTATCGTGACCGTACGCGCCGAAGCGATAGATTCAGGCGTGTGTAAAGCGGTATGCGATGCGTTGCCGTTTAAGACAGCAGGGTTCTCCAGCGATTCGCAGAACGTCAACGGCGAAATTGAGATGTACATGATGTCTGTTATGGTGTTGACGTCGGACGTTTGCACGTTCGCGGCTGGGCACACAACGGACATTGACGAGGTTCAGGACGCCGCGCCGCCTGTGGCGGACTGCTACAACGCATTGGCGGCGGAGTTGGGCTCTCCCCCTAAGCTGTGCTTGATGTACGCACCTATGCGGCTTGAGCGGTTTCCGGGCGAATACGTGGATACAGTTACCGAGATTGCCCCCGGTGTGCCTGTGTTCGGCGCAGTGGCGGCAGGTGGCGAAACTTTTGTAGACGGCAGCGAAAAAGGAATCACCACGATTTATGCGGGCGAGTTATTTTCGCGCGCGGTTGTCATGGTGTTGATTGCAGGGGACATTGCGCCGCGTTTTTTGGTCAGTACGTTCACGAAAGAATGTATAAAACTGCGCGATATGGGCACGGTTACGAAGTGTAACAAAAACATAATAACGGAAATCAACAATATGCCCGCTGTTCAATTTTTGAAAAAGGTGGGCTTCTTTTGGGCAAACTCTGATGCAGGGCTTAACACGAAAGCAAACGGCGGTGTCAATAACTCCACGCTTCTTTTTGATTATGGCGACGGGATTGACGTATCGCGTTCAATCGCCGCCATGACGGATAACGATGAAATTGTGTGTTTGGGGAATATCGTCGAAGGCTCAACTTTTTCGCTTGCGATTGCTACCCCTGAAATGATAATTCAAACGGCGGGTGCAGTCATGGAAGAGTTGCAGGCGTGCAGCTCGGGCGCGTTGCTGATGTATTCCTGCATTGGGCGGCGGTCGGGGTTGTTGGGTAATCAAAAAGCCGAGTTTGAGCTGATTCGCGATAAGTTAGACGGCTGTAACCTCAATTACGTTGCCGCACACGTTGGCGGTGAAATCTGCCCGGCTATGGCGGTTAATCATGAAAGTGAGTTGCTTAACTGTGAACATAACCAAACATTGATTGCGTGTGTATTAGGCTGAGAACGTATTATTTAATATAAGGCAGTGTTCTAAGGACGCCCGTTACAGGCGTCCTTATAGCAGTCTATGCAAGGGGAGGTGAACCCATGTCAGAATTGAACAATGTTGAAAATGCCGACGTGACGCCTGAGGTGTCCATCGGCTCGCTTCAGGCTGAACTCAAACGCCTAAAAAAAGAAAATAAATCGCTTGAGCGCAAACTCGCGGACGTCGAACGAATCAAAACCGACATAGAGAATCACTATGAGTTTGAGCGTAATCTCAACGATATATTAACCGCTCAAAAAGAACAGCAAGACTTGTATTTGAAGTTAATGTTCCAATACACACCGGATATTATTTTTATTATCGACACCGATTATAAACTCGTTACCTATACACGGGCAACTATGATGCGGTACGGCGTTTCGTTTGACGATTCACCCTCAAACAGCGTGTTTGAGCTTTTCGGGCGATTCGTCCCTCCTGAAAAGTTAGAACGCTCAATGTACAATATCAAAAACGTGATGAACGGCGGGCCCCCTAAGCGCGACAACGATTTCGTGATTTACGGCAGCAGCCGAACATACAACTTTGAGACTTCGACCGTTCCGCTCAAAAACGCAGACGATGTGATTATGGGCGTCATGGTGAATATGAACGACGTCACGCAATTGCACGAGGCGTTACGCGCCGCCAACCACGCTAACGAAGCCAAGTCTAACTTCTTAGCCAAGACAAGCCACGAAATTCGCACGCCCATGAACGCCGTAATGGGCTTGTCGGAGATGGTGCTGAGGGAGGAACTCAGCAAAGTCGTCCGCGGGCACGTTTGCGGAATAAAAGAAGCGTGCGACCACCTCATGTCTATTATAAACGATATTCTTGACTTTTCCAAGATTGAATCGGGCATGATGGAGATTGTGCCGTATGACTATTCGTTGGTTTCGCTGATTACCAACGCAATCGGGCTGACGCGCAGCAAAGTTGTGGACTTGCCGATTCTGTTCGTGGCAGACGTTGCGGCAAACGTCCCTAATCGGTTATTTGGGGACGAAATCCGCATCAAACAAATGATGTTGAACCTCCTTTCTAACGCGACGAAGTATAACAATCAAGGTTTTATTAAACTAAGCGTTCGTCACGAAGACCACGCCGAGGATAAAAACACGATTTTGTTGTATCTGTCCGTCGCGGACAGCGGTCACGGAATCCGTGAAGAAGATATTGATAAGTTATTCGGCGAGTTTATGCAGTTAGGCGGCGTGGAATCGCGCGAAATCACCGGTACGGGGTTAGGTTTGCCCATTACGCAGAAGTTAGCGCATATGATGGGTGGCGAAATCACGGTGGAGAGCGAGCACGGCGTAGGGAGCGTGTTCACCATCGTCATTCCGCAAAAGCGTTCCGACATAACCCCCGAAGATAACGAGGAGAACCAATCGAACGTGTTCGCGCAACTCCACGAGTCCGCCAAAAACACAGCTGTATTAGTATACGAAACGCGGGACGTGTTTGCGGAATCGTTGGCGTTCTCGTTGGACAACTTAGGTGTGAATCACACCATCGTGTCCGACCATGCGGAGTTCGCCGCGCAAACAGAACAAAACGGCAAAGCGTATGACTTTGTGTTCGTGTCGTCGTTCTCTCACGAAAGCGTCCAACAATTCATTCAAGAATATATGAACCCCGAAACGATTGTCGTTTTAATCACCGAATACGGCGAATTAGCCGTGGAAAACGAAACGACGCGGACGTTGTTCATGCCCGCACACACCGCCGACATAGCGCATTTGTTGAGTAACGCCAACACCTACACCACGCGCGACAAGAAACATAAAGGCGCGAACTTTGTCGCACCCACTGCGCGTGTCTTGATTGTTGACGACATCAACACTAACCTAATCGTGGCTCAGGGGTTGCTCAGCTCGTATCAGATGGAGGTTGACTCCTGCAAGAGCGGACAGGCGGCGATTGACGCCGTCGCCTCCACCGAGTTTGACGTTATTTTCATGGACCACATGATGCCGGGTATGGACGGAATCGAGGCGACGGCAGTCATTCGCGCAATGACAGGTAGCGAACACCAACGCTATTATTACAAAAACGTCCCCATTATCGCATTGACCGCCAACGCTGTGTCAGGCATGAAAGAGATGTTCCTGCAAAACGGATTCAACGATTTCTTAGCCAAACCCATTGACGTGACTTTGTTGGACAGCATACTGCGTAAGTGGTTGCCGTCAGACAAACTTGAAGAGCGCGTCGAGACGGACGAGAACACAGCGGGCAGCGGTCTCGCACTCAAATCCCTACAAGTCAAGGGCATTGACGTTGAAGCGGGAATTTACATGACAGGCGGTAATGCCGACAGCTATCTCAAGACGTTGACGGTGTTTCGTGATGACGGTCTCGAAAAAGTCACACACCTGCGCGACAGCGTGAGGAACGAGGATTGGAAACTGTACGGAATCCACATTCACGCGCTTAAAAGCGCGTCGGCAAGTATCGGCGCGGCGAAAGTGTCTACCTTAGCGCGCAACTTGGAAGCCGCCGCGAAAAACGACAACGGCGATTTTATCGTCGAGAACAGCGAGAAGTTTCTCGAAGAGCTGTCCATGCTTATTGAGAGCATTACTGCGGCAATCACAACCGTGCGCTCGGCGCGCAAACAAACCGACTCGGCGGCGGTCAAAATCGATGCGTCTCTGTTCCGCGAACGCGCCGCCGCTCTCAAAATCGCCCTCGAGACATTCGATATGGAAGAGGTTGATGCGTTGCTCGCAAAGTTAAAAGAAAACGTACCGCCCGACAGCGAACCCGAATCCGTGTTGGAGGAAATATCCAACAACGTCCTCATCTGCGAATATGAACACGCAGACGAGTTGGTAGACCGCTTAGTTGCCTTGATTGCAGGGTAGGTTTATTGGGGCGCGTGCCTCTGGCGGTTCGCTTTTTGAAAAAAGCGAAACCAAAAACTTCCGAAATCATTGATATGTGTTGTTTTAATCCACAAAAATCAATGTTTTTGGAAGTTTTACTCAATTTTTTCAAAAAATTGTGGGGGTTTGGGGGCAGAGCCCCCATTGACTCACACAAACTTAGCGCATTTTTTATAAGCGGCGGTATCGCGGTAGTTTTCGTCGTCGCCGAGAATGGCGATTGCGTTGCAAAGTACGGCTAACGGCGCGTAGTCGGCGAGTGTTTGGGCGGCGTTGAGGTGTTGGGTGATGAGTGCGTCGTTTTTGAGCGTTTCATGCGCGCCGACGATGGTAGTGAACACGCGCCCGATTTCGGACAAACCCACGAACAGCGTATAGTTTTTGGACAGCATGACGGTATCGTCGAGGTTGACGCGCAACGGCTGAATGTTGGACAGTGTATTACCCATTTGCAGGAGGACTTGTTTGATTTCGTCGGGGTTGTTGCGTAGAATAAGGTTAAAGACAGCGTTCCCCGCCGTTTTTTTTGCGTTATCGGCGTGGCGTTCGGGTTGGATTGAAAAAATGCCGTCAACGGTGAAGAGGTCGTCGGGCGTGCAGGCGTAAAACGTCATGGCGTAGAGCGAGATAAACGGGACTTTGTCCTCGTCCGCAGACAGGTTAATGGTTAGGTAGTAGGGGTGGGTCTCGTAGAAATCGAGCAATTCGCTCACGGTGATTCGCCGCCCTTGAAAGAACGAATGCTTGAGGAACAGCTCTTTATTGAACCGTTCCACGAACTCGGCGTTTTTCTTTGCCGACTCCATGAGTTTGCGCGTCGTGGCGTTGTTAATCGCGAGAAGTTTTGATTGTATTTTGACCACACGTTCGCGGAATCTGCGGGGCAGTTTCGGCGGCAGGTCAAACGAATACAAGCCGTCCGTGAGTTTGAGGCGGCAGACATACTGTTGCGGCTTCACAAACGGAAGGCGTGAATTCGTATTAAACACGAGTGTGGAGGGGTCAAGCCCTAACTCGCCGAGGGCGAGCAATTCGTCGGGCGAAAAAATCTCCGAATAATCCATACATAAAAGTATAACAGAAAAGTTGTCAATTTTCAACAGGTTTTACAATTATTTTTGAAGTTATAGCTGTTTGGGAGCAAAAACCCCCAATAGAATCACCACTACTCACCGCCCGAACAGGTAATACAGCACGCCATACAAAGCAGACGCGGCGATTCCGTAGACCAATACAGGGCCCGCAATGGTGAACATCTTCGTGCCTACGCCCTGCACGAACCCCTCGGAGCGGAACTCCATAGCAGGTGCGACGACGGCGTTGGCGAACCCCGTAATGGGGACGAGAGTCCCCGCGCCACCGTGCCGCGCTAACCTGTCGTACAACTTCATACCTGTCAACAGCGCGGCAATGGCAATGAGCGTCATAGACGTCAGCGCGCCTGCGCGAACGCGCTCAACCCCTAACCCCGTGTAAAAGTTCATGAACCCCTGCCCCACA
>Ga0082212_10002273_pt1 | contig 28193 bp, 12 predicted proteins | sample TergutNt197P3_FD_71548 | JGI IMG/M metagenome (GOLD analysis project Ga0082212, IMG submission 71548) | Neocapritermes taracua P3 segment gut microbial communities from Petit-Saut dam, French Guiana - Nt197 P3 | ecosystem: Host-associated > Arthropoda: Insects > Digestive system > Gut ...
GTTTGAAGAAATCGCGCGCGAACAGGGCATCATCCGCCTGTCGGAGCATCCGGTGCGTTACTGCCGGCACCCGTTGGCGTTTTTAGTGGAAGCCGCCGACGACATTACCTATCAGGTGATGGATGTGGAGGATGCGCACAAGCTGAATATCCTGTCAACCGACGAAACCAAATCGGTATTGCTGGCTTTTTGGGACGACGATTCAGACGAAAACCGACTGTTCCGTTCCGTCGCACAAACCATATTCGCTACCGTAACCGATCCCAACGAACAGATTTCGTACTTGCGGGCAATGCTGATCAACAAATTAGTAGGCGAATGTATCGCAGTATTCATGGCGCATTACGACGAAATCATGAACGGGCAATATCATTTGTCATTAACCGATTCGCTGGAAGGAGTTTCGGCAAACGCCATGAAGCATTGCAGCGCCATGTCTGTTCAGCGGATTTACAACCACCCGTCGGTAGTGGAAGTTGAATTGGCCGGTTATCGTATTCTGGGCGCATTACTCGACGAATTTATTGACGCCGCACTGAGTCCGCAATCGTATTATGCCCGAAAAATGATCGCACTACTGCCCGATCAATTCCGTTGCTTTCCTGATGCACCTGTTTATACACGCATTCAATCGGTTCTTGATTTTGTATCGGGGATGACCGATTTGTATGCTTTGGAATTGTATAGGAAAATACACGGAATACAGATCAGTTAAATGCCATACTTATTTGTCTCATGGGGACTTCTAAAAACTCTCAACGTCATGCTGAACTTGTTTCAGCATCTCTTCAAATTCAGGAGATTGACTGCGTCGAGCTCCGCTTCGCTCCGGTTGCGTGTCAAGCCCGCAATGACGAGAGCGTTACAAAAGGGGTTTTTAGAAGTCCCCTCATTTTTATCGTTTTTGCATTTTTCTGCCTGCCTACAATATAAAATAGCATTTCCCCGTTTTATTTTTTGTATTTTTGCCTGCCGAATGAAATATTGCATACATGCGTAAAGCACTCATTATATTATTGATAATCTTAGCGGCTGTGGCGGCTGGAATGTCTGTTTTTGTTCTTTTTTCAAAACAGGAAGAGCCGGTTGCAAATTCACTGTACGACGCCATACCGCTTGATGCCGGATTGATTGTTGATGTACGCGATTATGGCGAATTATGCCGTACCTTGCGTGGAAACGGTTTGTGGAATGCTCTGTCCGGAATATCTTCCATCGGGACGCTGCACGAAGAAATGATGCTGCTCGACAGTCTTGTGCAAAACTACGAACCCGCTGTGCCTTTTCGGGGTAACCTTATTTTTTCTTTTCATCCTGTCGGAAATGAGGAGATGAAGAGCATTGGTTACGTGAAGATGGATAGCGACAAGGAAGCCCGCAGCCTGATTGATCTGCTCAAAGCGCAGTTGGCAGGAAAAGCGGTTGTGTCGCAACGCGCTTACGATCAGGTGAATATTACAGATGTCACGTTCAACGATAAAAAACCACAGTCTTACAATTTTTCTTGCGCTTGTCGTGGCGGTATCTTTATTTTTTCGCGTTCGTCCATTCTTCTGGAGAACGCGATACGTCAAATTGCAGACGACAGCAACATCGCCGAACAGGGAACACTTGCCGATCTGATACGCTCAGCAGGTAAAAATGCACCGGCAAACATCTACCTCAATTACAGTCTGTTGCCGCGCACTGCGCTGACCGTTTTTCATGCGCGTTACCGCAAACTCATGGAGCCGCTGGCGCGATTTGCCGACTGGTCGGAACTTGACCTGAACGTGAAACCCGATTTACTGCTGCTCAACGGTTTCACAGGGTGCAGCGATGCCTCTGTCCAATGGTTTGAAACTTTACTTTCGCAACCTGCCATACCCACTGCTTTGGTGGACGCTATGCCGTCGACCACTTATGCGTTCCTTTGGATAGGAATACGCCATTTGCAGCAGTATTTCACCGATTATGGCCGTTACCTCGAACAGAACAGGGAAACAGACCGCAAAAAAGAATTGGATCGTATCCAAACATCCTACAGGATTGATTTGCAGAATGATTTTGCCGAACGGTTTGAGGACGAGGCCGCCTTAGTTTATGCCAACATTGGACAGAAGCAATCAGAAAATGAGCCGTTTGTTCTTTTTCGTATCAAAAGCGCTTCATCGGCTACCAACATGATTGAAGAATGGCAGGACGCCATGAAAAAACGTAATACTGCCGGTATTGATAAAATAACGCTGGCTATTGACAATCAGTTAAAATTTACGGCATATCGTCTTCCGTTCGATGTGCCTGCAACCCTTTTCGGCGACGTCTTCGCAGGTAACAACCAGTGGTGCGTGGTAGCCGACAATTACTTAGTTTTCGGCAGTTCGCCCGACAACCTGCAAAAATACCTGCATTACACAGCCTTACACGCATGTCTGCAAACCGACATCGGCTACGGGAAATTAGTCAACCTCTTTTCTTCGCGCAGCAACCTGATGTATTACTGTAACCCGGCGCTCATGGACGGTCTTTTTGAAAATATCCTGAAAAGCGTTAAGTACAAGGAAATGAAGCAGGCAGCCGATTCGCTTTCGCAAATACAGGCTGTGGTATACCAACTCAACAATACCAGCGGAAAATTGTACAACAACCTTTTTTTGAACGGTAAAACCCACAGCGAAGTTAAGTCGTCGGCGGGTGCGCCGATTGCCGCAGGAACGCAGACTTCGTGGGAAAGCCTTCTGGATACCGCTATTTCGTTCAAACCGCAACTTGTCAGAAACCACACTAACGGAGATACGGAAATTTTCGTGCAGGACATGGCCAACAACGCCTACCTGCTGAACAACGTCGGACGGATACTCTGGAAAATAAAACTTCCCGAACCCATCATCAGCCCTGTATATCAGATTGATATTTACCGCAACGGAAAGTTGCAAATGCTCTTCAACACCAAAAATTACCTCTATGTTGTCGACCGTTTGGGAAATTTTGTTGATAAATTTCCCGTAGCATTGAAATCTCCGGCGGTAGGAAACGTATCCCTGTTCGATTACGACAACAACAGACAATACCGGATGATGATTGCCTGCGAAGACCGCAAAGTTTACGTTTATGACAACAACGGAAAAACAGTAGATGGCTGGAGTTTCCGACAGAGCGAACATCCGGTGCAAACCGACATCTATCATTTTCGCACAGGTAGCAGGGATTACATCGTCTTTGCCGACAAGTACCGCGTGTACATCCTCGATCGTCAGGGACGCACGCGGGTTTCGCCCGAATACAACCTGCCGGTAGGACGGCAAACGATGATTGCGCTCGACCAGCCACGTTCCCGTCTATTGCTCACCGATACCGTAGGAACCGTTCACTCCATTTCCCTGTCCAACGGTAGCATGACACAGCAGATTATCAAGCCTTTTTCGTCTTCGCATTTCTTTGTTTTTCAGGATGTAGATGGCGACGGGCAGGGTGATTTCATCTTTGCGGCGGATAATAAATTAGAGGTGTTCCGGCAGGATGGAAAACAAATCATCAATATAGAAACAGAAGAACCCATCGCGATGCGACCCTATGTCTATGAATTTGCAGCCGCCGATTTCCGGATAGGGATTGTGCAGCCGCAAAACAACCGTATCTGGTTGTACGACAACAAGGGGAAAGTAAGCAAGGGTTTTCCGCTGAAAGGAAGCACCCTGTTTTCGATAGGCCGTTTAGACAGGTCGGGAAGTAATTTTAATCTGTTTGTGGGAAGTAAAAACAACTTTCTGTACAATTATTCAGTAAGTAAATAAAAGCAAACACTCAAACAATATTGTTGTGTTCAATGTTAGCGAGACAGTCCGGCGGAACTTTGAATCTGAAAAATGAAATAATGGATAAATCAAAACAAACATTGTACCTTTGCATTTCTAAATAAAATTTCATACGAAAATGAAAATTACAAATACACTTTATACCAATGATAACCTGTTTATATTAAACGGATTGAACAGCAATTTGGTTGATTTGATATATTTAGACCCTCCTTTCAATTCAAAACGGTTTTATGCTGCACCTGTGGGAAGCAAGGCGGCAGGTGCAAGTTTTAAGGATATGTGGGCTTGGGAAGACGTCAATGAAGAGTATCTTAATACTTTGGCAAAGAACTATCCGGCATTAACGGCATTTATTGCCTCTATTGGCGTTATACACAGCGAAGCGATGAAAGCATATTTAACCTATATGGCTCAACGCATGATAGAGATGCAGCGCATTTTGAAAGATACAGGCAGTTTGTATTTACATTGCGATCCTACGGCAAGTCATTATATAAAAGTGGTATTGGACGAAATATTCGGTAAAAATAATTTCAGAAATGAAATAATATGGTGTTATCGTGGCGGTGGTTCTCCCAAAAAAGACTTTGGCAGACGACATGATGTTATTTTTCGATATTCAAAAACAGCTAATTATACATTTATTGCAGACAGAATAAGAATACCGTATCAAGCAGAAGGTGTTGGAAGAACCGATGATGCAATGTGGGGAAAGCACAAAGGAACAGACAAAGTATATAAACCCAATCCGTTGGGTAAAATTCCGGAGGATTGGTGGCAGATGAATATTTTAAATGCAAATGACCCTGAACGCACTGGTTATCCCACTCAAAAACCTCTTGCTCTTTTGCATCGTATCATCAAAGCATCGTCAAACGAGGGCGATATTGTAATGGATCCGTTTTGCGGTTGTGCTACTACTTGCGTTGCCGCCCAACAATTAGACAGGAAATGGATTGGTATTGATATTGCCGAACAAGCCGTAGATGTATTGGTTAAAAGATTAAGCAATGATGCCGGATTATTCAAAGATTTTGTCAATACGGCGATGATACCGCAAAGAACGGATATTTATAAAGTTGAACCTACAAAATCAGTAAAAGAGCGTTTGTATAAAGAGCAGGACGGTTTGTGTAATGCCTGTAAAAAACATTTTGATATATGGAATATGGAAATTGACCATATCATTCCTAAATCGAAAGGCGGTGGCAGTTATTACGAAAATTATCAATTATTGTGCAGTAACTGCAATAAACTAAAAGGAGACAGAACAATGGAATATGTGCGGTTGGTCGTAAAAACACGTACAGAAATGTTAGAAAAACAAATTATTTTTGGAAAATAAAATTGTGGACAGACAAAAAGAAGATGGAAACCGCATTCAAAGACACATTACTCCCGTAACCTTCATGAAGAAGCAAAATATACAACAATTTCTCCTTGTGATGTGCGGCATGGCGTTGTTAGGGTTAATATCGTCAAAGTATTTTTTTCGTATTGACCTTACTTCCGAAAAGCGATATACCCTGTCGCCCGAAACCAAACAAGTATTGCGCCGGTTGGATGCAACATTGTACGTGGATATTTTCCTTGACGGCGACCTTCCCGTTCAATTCCGGAAATTCCGCAACAGCATCCGCGAAATGCTCAATGATTTCAAGGTGTACAGCGGAAGTCGCATCGTCTGTCGGTTTGTTGATCCCTCCGAAGCGAACAGCCGTCAGGAGCGCGAAGAACGTTATGCCGAGCTTGTTGAAAGCGGCATACGGGGAGAAACGATTATAAAAGAAAACAAGGATGGCAGCCAGTCGCAGCAAATTGTTTTTCCGGGAGCTATTCTTTCGTATAAAGATAGAGGCGCAATAGCCAACATGCTCAGCAACAATCCCATGCTTCCACTCGATTTACGCTTGAATGTATCGTTGGAAGCGCTTGAATACGAACTGATTAAAGCGGTGAACATGCTAAGTTCCGACAGCATTGGACGGGTGGCTTTTACAATAGGACACGGAGAGCCTACCACCGGAACATACGATCTTGGCCGCGAGTTTTCCAATTTCTACGATGTAGAATATAAAATTATCAACGGGCAATTGGACGCTTTGGATCCCTACAAGGCGGTGATCATCGCCAAACCCCGCGAAGCCTTCGACGAAAAGGACAAGTTTGTGATTGACCGCTACATCATGCGCGGCGGCAAGGTGATGTGGCTGATAAACGGCGCTCATGTGGATACCGACAGTTTGACCAGTACGAGTACGACTTATGCTTTTGCTTCTGAAATCAATCTCTACGACCAACTGTTCACGTATGGCGTGCGCATCAACCCTGTTGTGGTACAGGATATAGTAGCGCATACCATTGCCGTAACTGTTTCAGGCCCGCAAATCGCACACGCGCCCTGGCACTATTTCCCGTTGGTGATACCATCGCCCGACCATGCGATTACCAAGGATCTCGGCCCCGTCTGGCTTCGTTATGCCAGTGATATTGATACGTTAGGAGGCGATAGCAATATCCGCAAAACCGTATTGCTGCAAACCTCCGAAATGTCGCGAACAAGAGCGGCGCCGTGTATGATCAGTTTAGGCGAAATAGAACGTTCCGTAGATCCTCAGCAATTCAACAAGCCGAACCGCATTACCGCCGTGCTGCTCGAAGGCCGGTTTCCGTCTGTTTTTCGCAGCCGTAATGCACGGAATCTGTTCCCGGGATTGCAGGAAAATCAAGCCGAAAAAAGTGTCGAAACTAAAATGCTGGTGGTCGCCGATGGTAATATTGCCTGCAACGATATACGTAATACAACGAGAGGCGCTGAACCGGCTTTTCCGCTCGGATACGACCGCTACACGGGAGAAACTTTTGCCAATAAGGATTTTTTAGTCAATGCGCTCAACTACCTGACTGACGACGCCGGATTGATGAATCTGCGTAATCGTGAATTTAAACTGCGGTTGCTCAACAAACAGAAAGTTATTCAAGAGCAACTGAAATGGCAGATGATCAACCTTGCGTTGCCCATGATCCTGCTGCTCGCCGGCGGGCTGGCGTACAACCGGTGGCGACGGTACAAATACGGATATTAAACCAACTCGCCAGCTAAAATAATTAGCCTGCATTATTCATCATAGAACGCGGATAACACGGAATAAACGGATGAATACGTTTTTTTTATCTCACTTTGTACCGCCAACTTACCGCGATAGGCTGACAAAATAATAAATGCCAGGAAAAAGTATAAAATAATTTTTTTTAGATAAGCAGGAAATAAATACAAGCGAGGCAAAACATGTTTTTGCTAAAATCATGGGGACTTCTAAAAACTCTCAACGTCATGCTGAACTTGTTTCAGTATCTCCTCGGTTTCAGGAGATTGACTGCGTCGAGCTCCGCTTCGCTCCGGTTGCGGGTCATGCCCGCAATGACGGGAGCGTTACAAACGGGGTTTTTAGAAGTCCCCTAATGATAATTTGAAAAATATATTATCGGAAAGTACGAATTGGGAGGTAATCTTTCAAATTGTAAATGGAATTGTAACTGTAGGCGAGGGTGGAACTAAAAGCAGATTATCTGCTTATAATATGAAAATCGTTGATAAGTTTAAATGAAAAGTTACTCATCGAAAAATGTGTCTGATGAGACATTGTTCCGCTCACAATTTCACTCATAGGAATGGGAAATAAAAAACTTGTAATAGTCTTTTATCAACAGCGAACTGTCCCGTAGGGACAGCACTTTATTAACCGTAGGTTTTAACCTACGGAGAAGCCAGCATGGAGAATACTTTGCAAAGTCCCGCAGGGACGACATTTTATTAACCGTAGGTTTTAACCTACGGAAAAACCGACATGACGAATACGCTGCAAAGTCCTGCAGGGACGACACAATCCCGTCCGTAGATTAAAATCTACGGTTAATAAAGTGCTGTCCCTGCGGGACTTGGTTGTTGAGCGCTGTCGAACTATTTCTCTACTTTGGATAACGGAAATTTTTGGTGGCTGAATAAATAATGCAGGTTAGCCAATAATTTATCAAAATATCAAAAAAAATGTTTATCTTTGTAGTTGAATTGTATTAAGTATAAATGATTAAACAATAGCTGTCATGAAACATATTTTTCGTAAAAGTACCGTGCTTTTCATCGTTTTTTTGTCTTTTTTACTGCCTGCTACTGTCTGGGCGCAAGATTTTATTCCTGTCGAGGGTTTTAGCTTTGAGTGCTCACATTGTATGGAAGGAGGCGATAACTATCTCTTAACCATAGCTGTGGGTGATGTCGGCAGTATACACATGTACCCATATCCGGATGACGCCACCATACAGGAGTTTTCTTTTGTAAGCAGCGCGCCGGATATTATATCCGTCTCAAACGGCGGCGGAATAATCAGGGCGTTGAGAGCAGGAGATGCAACGATCACAATCCGTTCCATGGATCCGGAGTGTACGCAGGTTGAAACCATAATTGTTAAGGTTATTGACATTACGCAGGGTGGATTGGCTATTGAGCCCGATCCCCTGAATTTGGAAACAGGCGACCTGGGTTCGGTCATGGTAACAGTTCAAGATCCCGAATACCCTGGCAATTTCCACGTGTCAAATGTAACATGGTCTATATCAGACGACATGGTTGCAAAGATTGATAATGAAGGCGCTGTAACGGCTATAACGCCGGGAGAAGCAATCATCACTGCCACAACAGCAACCGGCATAACCGCGACCGGCAATGTTACAGTTGTACGTAAACCGCCGTCAAAACCGCTCCAGCCGAAGGCTATATTAGTTTCAGGGGCTGTAGAATCCGGAAACATGATTAACGGTGCTCTGAAAGCGGGTTCGCAGGTGAAAATACTGTGCGATACGGAGTATGCAAGGATCAAATATACCCTTGACGGCTCCGATCCGGAACTCAGCAGTGATACATGGCCCGCTTCCGGAACAAACGTTATCACCATCAATCAAAACACAACCATCAGGGCTGTTGCCGTCAATGAATACGTGCTCAGCAACGAGTTTACAGGTAATTATGTTGTCAAACTAAAACAGCCGATTTCCAACTCCTCTGACATCGTATATCAAAACTCTGTGTATCCAACTCATTTATATGGGGCGAAGGTGGAGTTGTATCCTGCGGACTTTACAGGCGGTGAAATCAGATATACGGTAGATGGCAGCGAACCTGACCAAACTTCGCGCCTTTATACCGCTCCGATTACACTGAATGAATCGCTTCCGAAAATCTATTATACATCTACAGACTTTACCAGGAACATCAAAGCAAAAGTATTTAAGGATGGTTATCAATCAAGTGACGTCCGAATGTTCGCTTTCAGAGTTGTTCTCGCCGAGCTGGTATACGATCCCTTAGCCCGTACACTGACCTGTGCGACGCCGGACACGGAAATCCGTTATACCACCGACGGCAGCACTCCGTCTGCTACAAGCACTCTTTATACAGGTCCGTTTAGCCTGCCGGAATCAGGTATAGTAAATATTTGTGCAAGAGCTTTTAAGGATGGATTTAACCCCACTTCCACAGTCAAATTTGAGATATGGTCATTAAGGGCTCCGCTGCCAACACCTGTTGTGTTGCCGTACGCCAACGCCATACCTCGGGATTGGGTGAAATCACCGGCCACGATAGTGGTAACACCCGGCCATGAAGTTAGACTGCTTTGTGAAATTAGTTGGAATTATTTAGGAACGGTACATTATACCACTAACGGCACTGAACCCACGGAAAGCAGTACGGAGTACATAAATGGATCCCCCATTATTATCAATTCCGCAACCACTATCAAAGCAAAGGCGTTCCGTAGCGGCCATCATGAAAGCGAAACCGCTACTTTCACGTTCAACATGGCTCCCGCGCCTCCGGCGCCTAAGGCAAACGTTCCTTCCGGCAGCATAATCTTCGGAACAAAAGTAAACTTTATCTCCGAGGGCGTCGGTGGTATGTATGAGGGATATATATATACGACAAATGGTTCTACTCCACAGATTACTAACCCGAATGCAGGTCACTTCCTTCATGATAGTGACTGCAACGGTAGTCTTTTACCTCTTAGTGGTCTTACGATGCGGGAAGATTGCACCATCAAAGTAAGAGCGTACAAATATATTCAAGGATCCAACACTAATAAACATGTAGTGAGTCCGGTATCAACGTTCACCTACCAGGTAAATCCGGAACCTTTCAATTCTAATATGGGTACGTTCAACTTCAACATTCCGGGCAGTATCCCGATGTTGAAAAACAAAAATATGAACCTCAATATGAACAGCATTGCCGGCAATCGTTACGGTTCGAACGGCACAGTCAAGACAGTGATCGGTAATAATTTCGCTTCGGGGAAAAACACAGCAGCGAAAAATGCCGATTTTGAAATACTCAAGAAAAAGATGAACAACCGTGACTACGGTGGGGTAAAATCGGTTGTAACCCCAATCGGTAAGTCCATGTCTATCGCAGGTTGTAATGCCAACTTTGAAATCGCGGGTTATATGGAAAATGCTTTCAACACCTCCGGCAACACAATAATAATGGACAACCAAATTATGCTGCATGCAAGCGCTAAGACCCACTGGAATATGTGGATAACTTATTTAACCGTAGGCGTTGGTTTAGAAGTCGGCGTCAACTGGTGGGGGAACCTGACAATAGGTTCGGGAGACAACCTCACGCCGCAATCGGTGCTGGAATATTACGTCGGGGTATCCACCCAAGCCGGCATTGGCATTCCGATTATTGGGTCTGTCGGTGTTTGGGGAAGCGCAACTTTCCACCACCAATGGGATATGATTCATAACTACAATAAAATGTGGCTTAACGGCAAAGTAGGCGTGTATGAAAAATTCTTATGCTTTACAGCCAGACAAACCATATTGAATGGTAACTGGAATATAATGAATACATTCCGTTCTTCTTCGACCGAATCGAGTATGTATGACTTCAGAAACTATAAACTCATGCCGCGCAGTGCAACTTCCGAATGGCTTGGCGCTTCGCCTGTCCGCAGAAGAAGTGCGGCAGAGTCGAATGTCATGCAGCAGACTGTTCTGCAGCATTCCGTTTACCCCGAAACGGCGCCAGGGATTGCCGGCATGAGGTTACTGAACCCCGTGATGGTATTCCTTGCCGACGATGATACGAGAGACGATTACAACCGTACCCTGCTCATGTATTCGGTTTACGGGCCGGGCAGAATATGGAGCAGCCCGCAAGCGGTTTATAATAGCGGCAGAGCGGATTTTTATCCGAACATCGCAACAAGCGGCGACTATGGGGAGATTTGGATGGCGTGGCAGCAGAGCAAAACAACATTCAACGCCACTTCAACAATAGAAGATATGTTTGCCGCAGGTGAAATCGTCGTTGCGAAATATGATGAACCTAACGGTACGTTTGAGGCGCCTGTCACACTGACCGACAACGCCTTTATGGACGCTACGCCTAAAGTTGCGGTTGCCGGCGACGGAACCGTGTTTGTAACATGGATCCAAAATTCCGAAAACGATTTTTACGGCACAAACGGAAAAAATAAGATCATGGCAGCCGCTTACAATGGAAGTGCGTGGACTGCTGCGTATGAAGTAAAAAGCGGACTTGGTCCGGTCATTGATTTGGAGACGGCTTACTTCGGCGGCAAATACCAAATTGCATACGTAACGGACAGGGATAACGATTTGGAAACAATAGACGACCGCGACTTAGTTATTGTTGATCAGACAGGTACGGTGTTGCAAACCCCGGTTACGGATAAATTGGTATCCGGCGTTCACTTCGCCACAATTGCCTCAACCTCCAACGAAAAAGGGTTGAGCTGGTTTGAAGAAGGGTGGCTCCGCTGCATGACCGAGGACAACGCAGTCAAAACCCTGAACACAGAACCGGATATGCAGACCCATAACTATAAAATTTTCAGCAGGGGAGTCCAAATGGCAGTTGTCTATCCCTACTGCGTGGATGAAGTCGGGTATCTGTTTGCCCGCGATTACGATTACGAAAGCGGACAATTGGGCAAACCCTACAGACTCGCGAAGACCGGAGGCTATGCCGGATACTTCGACGGCATTATTGCAGACGGGTTTGAGATTGCCTATAACAATTCGATAATGAGTCATGTTGACGACGAGTTGGAGGAAGAAAATGATTTGGTATGGATGAGAGCCATGCCACCGGTCAACATCAGGCTGACGGATATATCCTATTCCCAAGAGGAAGTTAAACTTGGTCAGCCTTTGACGGTGAGTCTGGAAGTTGAAAACATTGGTGGGATAACTGTGGACGATTTTGTAGTCATTGTTAACGGTATAGAAGTCGGCGAATATCCCGCAGATTTGAAAACAGGCGAAAAGAAAATCCTTGATTTCCCGTTGAATGTACCGGCAAGCATGGCTCCGATGACCAACTTTGTCATCACCGTCGAACCGGCAAGAATGACAGATGACGATCCGGATGACAACAGCCTTACGATAGCGCTTGGTTATGTCAACTTCTCGCTGTTGCCAAGCCTTGCTTACAATGACAACAATACGGTAACTGTAAGAACGGATTTAACCAACAACAGCGATTTTGCCGCAAACGCCATGCTGCTTACACGCCTTGGCGCTGCTGACGGTGAAGTAATTGACTTCGTTAACTTAGGAAACATTGCCGGACGGCAAAACAAACTCACCGATCGGGTTTATAACATGGAATCCCTCTTCCCTAAAGGCGAAAACTATATGCCTTTGTACTTGGAGCTGGTTACCGATGCTGACGCTGAATTTGGTATATCTGAATTTGTCGTGATATACAACGATAATAATTTACTCTCACTCTCCGGTTACGCATTTGAGATGGTGGACAGCGAACCGGTGCCGCTTGCCGGAGTTACCGCCACTTGCTGGGTTGCCGACGATGAGAACGGCGCCAACGCGAAGATGTGGAGTGAATCAATGAATGACGACGAACAGGCCAACCCGCAGATAACTCAGGAGGGCGGCAGTTTCGGATGGGATACTCCCGAAGGCTGGTGGCAGGTTCGCCTTACCAAAAATGGTTATGAAGACGCACGAAGCGAATGGCTGCCCGTCCCGCCTTCGCAGTTTGCGGCTATAGAAATGATGAAAACGGAGAGTGCAATTACCGGAATTGATGAATTTGGTATGTCCACATCCAATTCCGATAATTCCGTTTTCGTTTACCCCAACCCCACTACAGGTCAATTACGAATTGAAAGCAGAGAGCTGGAAATTGAAAGTATAGCGGTTTTTGATGTTGCAGGCAGAAGGCAGAATACCGAATACAGAAAGCAGGAGAACTCTCTGTCCTCCGGAAATGGCTGGAGTGAGTCTGTTTTAGATATTTCGCATTTGCCGTCAGGAATTTATCTGCTGTGGATAAAAACCGGCGATAGAGTGGTAACGCGTATGGTGGTTAAGAATTAGCCTCATTTAGGTACATACAGCGGATGCCGTTCGTTAAACTTGCGAACGTACATGAATTGAAGTTGTTGTTTCTTTTTCGACCGTAATCTGGAAAACTCGTCGTGAAGTTCGGGATCGGTCATCAATAGCATCGTTACGTTTTTGGAATCATAGTCCAGCACTTTGCCGGTATCGAAATCCAGCAGAAATTGTTTTAACTCGGTAGTCCGGTAATTTGGCGAACCATATCCGTAGGGCGAGTACCCGTAAGGCGAATATCCATATGGGGAATAACTGTAAGGATAGTACCCGTAGCCGTAGGGCGAATAACCGTAAGGGCTGTTGTATCTGCTGGAATAGGTTGTGATATTGGCCACAAAATGGCAGATATTCCCCACGATGGTGATCCGGTTGAACGTACCGCCAATATTGATATATAAGATGCCGTTTTTGCTATATCCCCACATTTTAGAGGTTTCAACTTCCTGACTGTTGCCCAGGTCATCGAAATACGTAATGGTGTTCGATTCGGTTACCTGATCGAAAAACGTTTTACTGTTATATTCGATTGAGGTCAAAATCCGTGATTTAGGTATCGGTTTGTTGCTTTTCACCTGGTCGAAATTCAGATAAAAACCCTCCCTGAATTTGAACTCAGTCGTATATTGCACCATGTTGGCGGCAGAATCGGATTGGGCGGCAACATTAAAAGCAAACACCCACGCTAACATGCAGATAATCGTTATGGTGTAATTTCTTTGCATAAAATGATCATTTTTTAAAACTTTTTCCAATAAAATTCGTACAAATATACAAATATTTTCATATCCAAAAAATATGTATTATTATTGTTGTCCGATTTTTTGCCTTATTTTATCGCTGATTATAGGATAAAACTGTAAAATTGAATTTTGTATATGCCTATGTTTAAGTCTATAATAGATTTTTTCGGGATTGGAAATGACAAAACCGTTCATTGGTTTGCTCGTTGCCAGGATCTTTTTATGGGGATATTTTTGTTGGTAGGAGGTTCCTTTATGCTATGTTTCGGAATTGTTACCATATTAACCGGGCAATTATACGGAGGCTTGGTTTTAGGAATTTCGGGACTGGCAGGAATCATACTGCATATGTTTTCCCGTTTACAGGGAAAGTATGGAACACATTCATCATGGTTGACTTGTACCGGTTTAGCAATCACTATATTAGGGCTGTTATTGACCAACGACAGCTTACTGGCCGGTCTTCTTTTTGTGATATTCCCGTTAGTGGCATGTATTCTTTTCAATGCCAAACGCGGCGGTCTCATTTCTGCCATCATGCTGGTAGCATATATCGGGTTCGGAGTGTTACTTAAAATTTCCTTATACGAACTGGCGGCATTTCTCGTTATCGGGATTACGATGTTGATGGTTGTAGGCGGATTTCTCGCCATCAATGAAGATTTAAAAAGCGTAAGCGATCACAAAATTTCCGGTATTCAGAAAGAGGCCGATTTCAAAAACGAATTTATTTCACAAATATCGCATCAGATCCGAACACCGTTGAATAACATTGTCGTCATCGGGAACCTGCTGAACGACACATCACTCAATCAACGCCAGAAAGACTGGATGGAAACCATTCTTGCTTCGGCCAACAACTTAGTCAATGTGGTGAACATCATTGCATCGAGAATATCTTCTACGGGAATTGTCGATACCAAACCTACCAACATTTCCTTTGATCTGCAATCAGTATTAAATAACACCATACAACTATTTGTAGGACAGAGCAATGATTATAATATTGGTTTAAAGCCCAATATGGATGCAACGCACATTCTCGAAGGTGATCCGATACAAATCAAACAGATTTTCCTGACCCTGATTGAAGCCATCATCAAAAACAAGAAAGCTGAAAAAATCAACATCATCATCTCGTATCGTGTTAGGCAGGAAACAGATCGTCTATTTGACGCCACTTTCGAAATAAGAGTAAGCGACCATCTTGATTTCGACATGGAAAGCAACCATGCGGAAATGCTCAACTATTCCATATCGTCGAAGTTGATTGCAGTGTCGGGCAATAAATTAGAAGTAACTTACGACAACAACTTCACGACATTTAACTTCACGCTTTCCTTCAAAAAAGCACAGGAAGCACACAAGAAAATTGCAGTAAAGACAACTGAAAGCGTCGAAACCGCGGATGCTGCAACTGCTGCGCATGACACCTCAAAAGTCGACCTGAAAGAAGCCAATATTCTGCTGGTAGAGGATAACCTGATCAACCAAAAGATTGTGATTCTCAGCATCCAAAAGGTGGTGAACAAAATTGACGTGGCCAACAACGGACAGGAAGCGCTCGACAAATTCGCCGCTTCCAAATACGATATTATCCTGATGGATATACAAATGCCTGTTATGGATGGCATACAGGCTACCAAGAAAATCCGCGAAATAGAAGTAGAAAAACGGATTATTCCCACTCCCATTATAGCCATTACGGCAAACGCACTGGCCGGCGACCGCGAACATTGCTTAGCATCGGGCATGGACGAGTATATCAGTAAACCGTTCCAGGTGGAAGTGTTGGTCAACAAGATGAAAAACCAACTTGCCATCGGCAGTTCGATTCGCCATCAATAACAAGTGATTTCTGATTTTTACCAAAGTCGTGTACAACGTTTCGCAGAAGAAGAGAAAGTCTGCGAACAGCAAAACAACCGCTACACCTGGTTGAGGTTACTGTTTATGGTTGCCGCTATTGTGTCAGGAATTGTACTTTATCCGGTGTCCGCATGGTTGAGTATGGTTGTGGTTCTCGTTTTACTGCTTGTTTTTGCCATAATTCTGAAAAAACATTTAGCCAATACTGAACGTCAGTATCAAAAGGAACGCATGAAAATCATTAACCAACAGGAACTCAAATGTCTTGCAGGCGATTTTTCGGCGTATCCGTCCGGAAGTCAATATGAAAACACGAAGCATGACTATACATCCGATTTGGATATTTTCGGTGCTCATTCGTTATTCCGCTACCTGAACCGTACCACCAGTCCGTCGGGAAGCGATATGCTGGCAAGTTGGTTAAACCAACCGGCTGTTACTGCCGAAATCGTAGCCCGTCAGCAAGCCGTTAAGGAATTGGCCGGCATGGTTGATCTTCGTCAGGAAATGCAAGCCATCGGGTTGAAACATAAGGACGTGAGCAAAGAATTGCCGGAGTTTATCGAATGGTTGCACAGCAATGCCGTACTATCGGAAAACCGCAAACTGTTACGCACAATGCAGATTCTGCCCTGGGTGACGCTTCCGGTTATCATTGCATCCGTTATGGGTTGGATACCCTCTTTAGTCGCATGGTTACCGGTGGCGGTGCATTTTATTCTTTACGGAAAAGTGAGTAAAAATATTAATTCCCAGCACAGAAAAGTATCGCAAAAAGTAGAGTTTATCAGCGCCTATTCCGAATTGTTCGGGTTGGTAACCGGAGCCAATTTTTCTTCGCCTTATTTGATTTCAGTTTGCGATTGTTTTTCCGCAAGTGACGCATTGCAGCAGATACGGGCTTTACAGAACCGAATTAAAAAACTGGATTACCGTCTGAATATGGCGTATTTACCGCTGAATATCCTGTTTTTCTTCGATTACAAACATTTGGTATGGTTGGAACGGTGGCGTTCCGGTGCGGGACAAAAGTTGCCGGAATGGTTCGATGCGATGGCTAAGATTGAGGCGTTGTCGTGTTTTGCCAATGTGCTGCACAACCATCCCGTGTGGGCGATACCCGAAATCAGTGATGAATACTTTACGCTTGAAGCAAAAAATATGGGGCATCCGCTCATCATAGAAAAGGAAAGGGTTTGCAATGACTTTTCGCTCACCGGCGCAGGGAAAATCGCTATTGTTACCGGATCGAACATGTCGGGCAAAAGCACTTTCGAGCGGAGCATCGGCGTGAATATGACGCTGGCGCTGGCCGGAGCGCCGGTTTGTGCAAGCGCTTTCTCTATTACCAACTGCCAATTATACACCTACATGCGCATTGCAGATAATCTCGAAGAACACACCTCGTCATTTTATGCCGAACTGAAACGCCTGAAACAATTGATTGACCTTACCAAAAAAGGTCAGCAAATATTTTTCCTTCTCGATGAGGTTCTGCGCGGCACCAATTCGCGCGACAGACGAATCGGTTCGATGGCATTAGTCAAGCAATTAGTCAGGCAAAAAGCGTCGGGAATCATTGCTACACACGACTTGGCGCTGAGCGAACTGCAGCAGGAACTACCAAACCATATCAGCAATTCGCATTTCGACGTTCAAATCAACAACGAGGATATGACATTCGATTATAAATTAAATCAGGGAATTTGTACCAGCCTGAATGCCTCGATATTAATGAAAAAAATAGGAATTGAGGTAAACTGAAAAACGTAAGATTGGGTGATTACCCTGTGGAAAGAAATAACGCATGAGCAACCATAACGCCGGCAAAAAGAATAGCCAATACAATAGTTCCCCAACGCGCCGATTTGATGGTAGCCAGATAACTGGCTACCATCAACGACATGGGAAACGCCAGCAGATACCATGCCATCGGAATCATTTCGGGCGTAACGATTGCCATGCCGATTGTAATGATACCAATCAGTATCAGGATATAATATCTGGTGCGGGTGATGACTTTTTTTGAACCAATATACCGCAACAAATGCCCAAAGGCGACAGCCCCCACCACAATTCCCACTACGAAAAAGATGATGGTAGAGATAGATAGCGAAGGTACAATTCGTTGGATAGTAAACATTTCGTTAAAAAAAATGCCCATCCGGGAAACATCATCTTCAACAAGGAAAAACCAACTGAAAGCGAAAAACATCGGGAGGGCAAAACCCAGTACAGAAAAAACCCATTCGCGCCAGTAGCCCGGGCGCCATAAGGCGATGGCAAACCATACAACCAGCATATACACATACATATAGAAGTAAAAAAACGCAGCGGTTGAAATAAACACCGGTGCGGCGAAAAAGTGGTACGATAACCGTTCGCTCTTAAAAGCGCCCGCTAAAATAATGAATCCCGTAACCAACAGAATAGTAGCAATGAGAACAGGGTTGAACAGATGTATCTCAGGAATCCCGCCGATGAGCAGGACATAGCAAAGCGCAGGCAAGTACGAAATTTTTTCAATAAGATGCAGCCGGGCATTCGCAAATACCAACAGGATAGCTGTTAGCAGAGATAAAATGAACCCAAACCATACAGGCGCATTAGCCAACCATCCGTTGAATATGAAAGTACCATATTTCCCGGATGAGACGAGTTCAGTTTCGACAAATATATGCAACCACGTCAATATCCCGATCAGAAGGATAACAACGAGCACAACACTGTTGTATGAACGAAAAAAACGAAGCACCTTTTACAATTCACTCCTCATCCATTTCCAACTGAAAATACATATCCAATGGTTCATTCGGGAATAGACTGTTCAAGTATTTGATATAGGTTTCAAACAGATTGCGGTCGTACCGCCATGTGATGTAACATAAATGGTACAACATGTATTTTCTGTCCTGCAATTCGCCGCTGATGCCATTTGAGAAATGCTTCGGGAAACTCAGGAAATAATCCATTTCCTCGCTGATGGTTTTGAACAACGCTTCGGCCATCGTGCCGCCTTTTTCCTTTGCTCCGGCTATGTAGTACTGTTCCAGAAGTATCATGTCGTATTTATTGAGCGACAACTGGTAAGTAGGAATCACTTCAAACGCACGGTCGAGCGCCATAATTGCCGAATCTTTTTTGTTTTCCATGTTCAGCGCATTGGCCAACTGACCGAAATTAGTCCGGAAATGCGATATCAACCGTAGGTTGGTTTCACACAGGTACACCTTCGGGTCGCTGATATTGCCCCAACGGAACTGGTTCATCATTTTGTCATACAACTTATCGGCGTCAATACCGCCTGTTTCGGAAGCTTTCAACGGAACGAAACGGTAGGCTAATCCGTCCATCTGGAAATATTCCCTCATGTTCAGGAAATTATCGGGCGAAACCGTTACTGCGAAATATACCGGACGTTCCCAATCGTTGTTGGCTAAAATATCAAGCACCATCATCGAATTTTTGTAAATGCTTTCGTTGCGGCCGCTGCCCTCTCCTTTCAATGTCCAGCGTATTTCGGGGACAATCAGCGCCGAATCTTTCAACGGCACCGTACCGGTAGCCAGCACTTTTTCCTTATCCACCGTAATCTTGAGATTTTTGGCCGGCATAAAATCGTTAAGATGGTCAATATACTGCGAAACAGGTATTTCATTGTTCAGTCGCCCCGACCACAAAAATCCGTCCTGTCCTCCCACATTCACTCCCCTGGTTCTCGGATCGTCGCTGCGCACGAAATCCATTACATTCTTTAACTCAAGGTATTCCCCTTTGAATTGATCCTGTACTTGCAGCACATCCCTGGTGCCCTGCATGTATTGATGAGGCTCGAACGAGAACGGCAACGGCTTTGATTCATAAGCCGCGCGGCTCATTTGCTCGATATACCAGTCGGCGGCAAGGTAACTCAGGTTGCATACACGTATGTCGGTACCCACTCCTTCCACTTCCTGCGCATACCAGAGCGGGAAAGTATCGTTGTCGCCATTGGTGAAGATAATTGCATCTGGTTCGCACGACGCTAAGTAATTGAAAGCAAAATCGCGCGCCGTATAACGTCCTGAACGATCGTGGTCGTCCCAGTTCTCTTTGGCCATAATTCCGGGAACCAGCAATACCAACGCCACAGAAACCGCCAACGCTAAATACTTGTTGTTACGCATCTTTTCAGGAATCGTTTCGATAATCGCCATCACGCCCAGCCCTATCCATATCGCAAAAGCGTAAAATGACCCGGCATAAGCGTAATCACGCTCGCGCGGCTGGTAGGGCGTTTGGTTCAGGTAGATCACAATGGCGATACCGGTCATGAAAAACAGCATCATGGTGACCCAGAAGTTGGGACGGTTGCGCTGCCATTGAAAAATCATCCCGACAAGTCCCAATAGCAACGGCAGGAAATAATACGTATTGCGTCCCCTGTTTTTCAGGCTGTCGGGCAAATCCTGCGGACCTAACCGCGCTTCGTCCAATGCGGTGATTCCTGAAATCCAGTTACCGTGGAGCGGATCGCCATGACCTTGTATATCGTTTTGTCTGCCCACGAAATTCCACATAAAATATCGCATATACATGAAATTCAATTGGTAGGAAAAGAAGAAGCGGAGGTTTTGCCCGAAGGTCGGCAATTTATCGGGCGACTGCCTTTCCGGTATATTTGCCCAATCCTTATAAGCGGCAATATGCGATGCTTCGCGGCTGTACATGCGCGGGAAAATCGTTGTAGTGCCGTCTCTGTATATCATTTCGGGCTTCTGACCGATTTCCACGTACTTTCCATCTTTCACGGCATACAAAGTCTTACCTTCTTTGTAGTCCACCAGCGGCGAATTGTAATAAGGCCCGGAAAACAACGGACGGTCGCCATACTGTTCGCGGTTGAGGTAATACTGTAAATTAAACAGGTTCTGCGGATTGTTCTGATCCATGGGCGGCTCGGCTGACGAACGGATGATCAGCGCCGCGTAGGAACTGTAGCCGATAATGATGATGGTAACGGTAAGTAGCGCCAGATTCAAGGCTTGTTTTTTGTTTTTTATCGAATACCACAATCCATACACGATACCTCCCATCAGCAGAACGGCATACAGGTAAAGGCCGGTGTGTATTGGCAAGCCCATGTTTTTCACAAAAAACAGTTCGAACCATACGCCCATTTGAATCACGCCGGGGATAATGCCGTATAATACAACTAATAATACAACCGATGAGGCCAGCAAAGCATAAATGGCGCCTTTGTTGGTGATGTTGTTTTGAAATTTGCGGTAATAAATCACTAATCCGATTGCGGGTATAGCCAGCAGGTTTAATAAGTGAACGCCAATAGACAGGCCCATCAGGTAGGCGATGAGAATCAGCCAGCGGTTGGCGTAACGTTGGTCGGCCTCGTCTTCCCAACGCAGCACCGCCCAGAATACCAGCGCAGTGAACAGCGACGAACAGGCATACACCTCACCTTCGACCGCCGAAAACCAGAACGTATCCGAAAAAGTGTAGGCCAGCGCGCCCACCACTCCCGAACCGATAATCGAAATGGTTTGTACAGGCGTAAAATCTTCCATGGCGATACCTGTCATCTTGCGCCCCAAATGCGTGATGCTCCAAAACAGCAGCAAAATGGTAAATCCGCTGCACAGCGCCGAAAAGGTATTCACCATGATGGGTACCAATTGCACGTTGCTGCCGGCAAACAGGGTAAAAATACGCGCCACAAGCATAAACAACGGCGCTCCGGGCGGATGACCCACTTCGAGCTTGTAGGCGGTAGAAATAAACTCGCCGCAATCCCAAAAACTTGCGGTAGGCTCAATGGTGAGCAGATAAACGGCGGACGCAACGGCGCATACCACCCATCCGGTTATACTGTTGATTTTCTTGAAATTCATCAGTTCTGACATTAATCTATTTGGACGACAAAGATAATGTAAATATTATATCTTTGTTGATATTTTTTTCATGGTAACAGAAGAAGTTGCTGACATGATAAAAGGTCTTGAGTCTATTCGGATTGAACATAGGTTAAATATCATTGATTTATAATTCCGTAATTGATTATTCATTTTTCGGATTTTGGATCATTTATCCTTTTTTTCTATCTTTCTGCATTTCAGCAATGTATGCCCAACTCCGATGTTATCCGTTATTTTCTCGATACATAATCCAGCTTGCTCAATGAATGAGAAAAACAGATCGGAGCGGTACATCTGGCTGTTACCGTTGGCCATTGCTGTGAAATACAGTGAAGTCATCATCAGGCAGAAGGCTGAGGTGGAAAAACGTTGTCTGTCCCAGAACGGTTCAAGAATAAAAACGCAGGAGCGATCGTCCATTGCATCCACACAACGGGTAAGAATAGAAACGATTTCGGCTTCTGAAAAACAGTCGAGGAACTGGCTGAGCCAGATGGCGTCATATCCGCGGGGCAAGGTTTGCGAGGCGTCCAGCAGGTTGGTTTCGATGTAGGTGAGTCTTTCTGAATATGGCGTGGCGGCGGCATTGGTTTTGGCCATTTCCAACTGTCCGGGCAAGTCGGCAATGCTTACCTGGACACGGTCGTTATAAGCAAGACACTGTAAAGCGAATTTTCCGGTATTACCGCCAATATCCAGAATTTTTCCGGGGTTTTCTTCAAACACCAAAGGCAAACATGCGGCAAACGACACATCGGAATAATAGTGGTCGAACCCGAACCAACTTTCCTGCACCTTGTCGGGAAGTTGCGAAAGCGCCTCATAAATGGTATTCCATTCGCCGAATACTTTCAACCCTTCGGGTTTACCGGTTTTGATGGCGTCTTCGAGGTGAAACAGCCCGTTGTAGCATACATCGTGCGTGAAATCGGTATTGGCTTTGGTAAATGGGTTGTGTATGAAGAAATGCGCCGTTTTGGTGAGGTAATACCGTCCGTCCTTCGAGGTCAGTAATCCGATTGCTAATCCGGCTTCGCACAATACACGAACGCCGTAATGTGATACCTCTGTGCGGGTTTCGATTTCTTCTGCCGATAGCCCTGCATCTTTAGACGCTTCGATGGCAGCCAGAATACCGAGGTTTCTAAGCGAACGTGCAGCCTGAAATACAAACGGTGCAAAGGCTATCCAATTGGCTTTGTCGATGGCGTCAATGGCTCTGGTGGGGTCTTTCATAAGGCGCAAATTTTCAGTTTGCTGTTTTAATCCTTGCCACTGCGGTTTCGATCATATCACGTGTTCCGCTACCGTCGCCTACATATTCCACCACCATTTCAGCATACGCAATAGCCTCTGTTAACACGGATGAAGGCGAGGCGAGCGCTTTGGCTTTTCTGAGCAAATCCAGCAGTTCATCTAAATCTTCAAGTTCAGGGAGGTTACCCGGCCTCATTGTGTTGATGGTAACGTTGAGCGCCGTGGCAGCCGCGTTGATTTCGGATTGATTATAATTTTTATCCTCATTGCCGTATATCCTCTGTGCAAGGTTGAGTTGTGACGTAAGTCGGGCAAATCCGTGCGGGGCCCACGGCGGATACTCCGGAATCTTAATGTCCATAGCATTCCATGCGTCCTGTGCTGTTTTCCTCTCTTTTACGACATCCAGAAGCTCACCCAAAGTATTCTTATTCACTCTGCTGGCAAAAACCAAATCGTATAAGGCGTTGTTCAGAGCCAATCTCTGAATGTCTATCTCAGTTTGATCGTTGCCTGTCTCGTAGATTGTCATAGCAGTAGCCAACGCGGCCTGAAGGTTGGCGAAACTGTCCCATGTGTAAGTAAATGCTGCCTTTGATTTGGCTTCGCTGATGATATCCCAGAGTGCATTTTTATCCACGCCGGTAGCAACAAGACCTTTAATGGCATTATCAAGTGCGGCAACCTGTTCGTTAATCCGGGTTTCGGTAGCGTCGGCACCCTGATACAGATTCTCACCGTCTGTAATGGCGGCATTCAGGATAGCGAATGACGCTTCGGTATAGTTTTCTGCATGGAACACTTTGGCTTCATGCAATTTGTTGAACAGCATTGTTTTGATTTCGGTATCAGCATCTCCTGTAATGTTGATCCTGAAATAGTGGGTCGAATTACTGCTCCGGTAGTAATCCGGCTGAAATATCCTACCGCCATGCGTAAGGGTGTAGAGATTGCCATCGGCGCCGATAGTGGCAGCGTCGGGTCTGTTAAGTGTGATGTCTTCCAAATAGGAACCGATATTAATGGTTGCCTCATTCCAGTTGTTCACATCGGTGGCTGTCATGGCCAGTGGGCCATACATGAAGGTACCGGCCCACATAGGGATGAACGGGGTATTCGTCTCGTTTTGACCTGTTGCGGCTACTTCCATTTTGTCAGGCCCAAAGTCAATATGTTTGCTGAACGGCATGGTGATTTCCACGATGTCGAAAGTCGTCCAATTGCGCGCAGGGATGGTCACATAGGAACTGGGACGGTAGCCTGATGCTACGGAAACACCGTTGAGTTTAACATCAAAACCGTCGGTAGCCCAATAAGGTACGCGCAATTTCATGGTGAAGTTGGCCGCGCCCTGTATCAGCCTGATAGTGGAACTTTCCGCCGGCCACAGGCAATCCTGCCGTATGGTAACGTTCATGGCGTCCCAGGTTAAGGTGGTCGGCATATACAGGCCTACCCAGAGCGTGTTGTCAGACACAAAATAGGTGGCTTCCTGGTATTTCACATGATTTTCGGATCCGGTTCCGCCACAGCATGAGGATTGCGGGGTGTTGTTGCCCCACGGTTTTGAGGCGTTGATTCCTACTGCATATTGATAGGTTGTACGGTACTGGCTCTGATCCAAAGAACCTATGAGTTGGTTGTACAGTACGCGCTCGTAATAGTCCATGTATTTTGCATCGTCAGGATTAAAGCAGTTTAAATCTTTGGTGAGTTTGGCCATGTTGTATGCACAACAGGTTTCGTTTAGAGTGGTCATCGGATTACGGTTTTGTTGCCTGTCTGTGGTTACATTGGTAGCCATGCTCGTTATTTGCGTGTACGGCTGCCTGAACATCTCGCCATTGCCCACGCCGCCTGGAGAATAACGATAACGTCCCTGAATCATATTCCAGAAGTTTTCGGCTAAGTTGTAATGATACGGATCATTGGTACCCCTGAAACTTCGGAGTACGCTTGTTATCTTCGGAATGTGCTGGTTAGCGTGCCGGGTACGGATGTCGTCAATGTTTCTGGACAGCGGGTCGTAGAACGCCGGACTGTTGAAGTAGGTCGAAGCCTCAAGCAGACGCTCTTTTTCAACCGGATCGGTCGCCATTTCCGAAAGTCGTGCCAGCGCTTCGCCTGTTCCGCCGTCTTCGCCTGCGATGTATATGTTCCACATTTCATACCGGTTGCCGGGGTTGGCTCTGCGTTCGGTTTGTGATTCATTAATCAGTTCAACACCGGAGAATGTGCGGTAATACATCCTGTTCCAAATCCACATACCCATATCCTTGGCAATAAGAAAGGCCTTGCCGGCGATTTCAGGATCATCTACATAGGTAGCGATGTCAATCAAACCGGCTAACTGCTTGTGGATGGAGTAATAAGGCGCCCATACCCAGTTGACATTGTTATAGGCGCGATACATCTCAATAAGCGCGGGATGATGAGCGGGGATAGCGTTGAGATAGCCGTAGCCGTATGTATTCCATCTTGTTTTGTAAATATCAAAGTCATCCCAGGAGCCTTGCAAGGTACGCAGTTCGGATTCCGGCGCGAAGTCGCGCGCTTCCAGATACCGGTCTTCGGTGGGATGTTTAACGAAAGTTCTCTCCTGACATTCGCGCAATTCGTTGATCATTCTTGCAATGTTGTTACGCAACGTATTTTTTTGCGTCGGGTCAGTAGCGCTGGCAAAAGCCATAGCCAAGGCCGACATATAATGCCCGGAGCCGTGTCCTTTCAGTTTGGTAGTTGGCGAGTCCCAGCCGTTGGCAATTGGATAGCCGTCGGTACTCAGGCCATACGTATCCCTGTAATTATAAAGTTGTTGAGCGACGTCCCAGCTTGCAATCTCGACAATAGCGCGGTCTCTGTTGGAGGTAAGCCTGTTGTCGCCATTAATGGTCACCTTGTTGAGCGGAACCGTTTGAGCCACAGGAACGTTGGACGGAGTGGCATACTGTTCAGCCACTACTTTGACACTGGCCGTGATCGGGAAACCGTTGGGCGTAGTGTTGTCGCCTGTAATAAAGCCGTTTACGGTGTACTCCTTGCCAACGGGATTGATGGCAGGGTTCGCCTGAGCTTGTTCGGTGGCGAGGGCGGAGTTAGACCATCTGGTTTGGCGGTATTCCGACTTGCCGTCAGAATAGGAAACCCAAACCTGATAAGGCAGTCTGGGAACCGTACCTACCGGGCATTTGACATTGATCGTCTCAACACTGACGATTGTTCTTGCACCTGCAAGCACAGAGGTTTCAATGAACAGGCATATCAGCGAAAATCCGATAAATCCTGCTATTCCTTTCATTTTGGAAATTTCTGTTTTCATAGATGAATTGTAATACATTTTCATACACAAGTATTAATGATGCAGTTTATCATTTGTAAACCTTCAAAATAAATTCAGGTGCAAAAGTACCTGAAAGTTTGGTTTTATCAAATGTGTACAATAAAAAATCAAGTTTACGACGCCTTTTGCTTTTCATCTACCTGAATTACAGCATTTACATGAAATAATTTTACAATATACTGTAACTCATTATAATTCATTTTTTTAAAACGAAATTGCTGTTTGGTAACGGAACTCTTGCTTTACAATGTTTTTTTACTTACTTTTGCCTTTCTTATCAGAAGTCAAAACAATGTACTAATATAAAATATATCAATATGTTAACATTAGATTGGATAGTAATTGGGCTGTTTGCCGCTGTTTTGGTCGGCATTGTACTTTGGGTTTTTAAACAAAAACAAACCAGTTCGGGCGATTATTTTCTCGCCGGACGCGACGCCACATGGATAGCCATAGGAGCGTCTATTTTCGCATCGAACATTGGTTCGGAGCATCTCATCGGGTTAGCCGGCGCCGGCGCTTCGAGCGGTATGGCTATGGCGCACTGGGAAATACAGGGCTGGATGATTCTCATCCTCGGCTGGGTGTTTGTGCCGTTCTACTCGCGCAGTATGGTGCTTACCATGCCGGAGTTTCTCGAACGCCGTTACAACAAGGAGTCGCGGACGATACTGTCGGTTATTTCGTTAGTTAGTTATGTGCTTACCAAGGTGGCTGTTACGGTGTATGCCGGCGGATTGGTGTTTAAGGAAGTGTTTGGTATCGACACGATATGGGGTATTGACTTTTTCTGGATTGCCGCTATCGGGTTGGTGTTGCTCACTGCGCTGTACACGGTGATTGGCGGCATGAAATCGGTGCTCTACACTTCCGTACTTCAAACGCCGATTTTACTACTTGGCTCGATTATCATCCTGGTATTGGGATTGAAAGCCGTCGGAGGCTGGAATGAGGTACTGGCTGCCTGCAAAGCCGTAAAGGTGAATGAATATGGCGACAGTATGGTGAACCTGATACGCAGCAACAGAGACGCTGATTTTCCGTGGTTGGGCGTACTGCTTGGTTCGTCCATTATCGGTTTCTGGTATTGGTGTACCGACCAGTATATTGTACAGCGCGTTCTTTCGGGAAAGAATGAAACGCAAGCCCGTCGCGGCGCAATTTTCGGAGCGTATCTCAAATTAACCCCTGTGTTTTTCTTCATGATTCCGGGTATGATTGCCTATACTTTGCATGTGAAAGGCGGAGGAAACTTCTTACCCTTGCTGGCAGACGGAACGCATAATGCCGACGCCGCTTTCCCGACTTTAGTAGCTAAGCTGTTGCCTGCCGGCGTGAAGGGAATGGTCGTTTGCGGAATTTTAGCCGCCCTGATGAGTTCATTGGCGTCCCTGTTTAATTCTTCGGCGATGCTGTTCACCATTGATTTTTACAAAAAATATAAACCGCAGGCAACCGAGAAAACCTTGTTATATGTAGGCCGCACGGCTACCGTAGTCATTGTGGCATTGGGTATTCTCTGGATTCCGGTAATGAAAAGCGTAGGTTCCGTTTTGTACCAGTATTTACAGGATGTACAATCGGTATTGGCTCCAGGTATTGCCGCCGCATTTCTGCTGGGCGTTTGTTCAAAAAAGATTACGCCGAAAGGCGGTATGTGGGGATTAATTTCCGGATTTATCATTGGTATTACCCGTTTGGGCGCTAAAGTATATTATTCATCGATGGCAGGTGGAAGTGAAAACTGGTTCAAATATTTATTTTATGATGTGAACTGGCTGTTTTTCTGCGGAGGAATGTTTTTGGCGTGTATTATCATTGTTATATT
>Ga0082212_10002274_pt1 | contig 28183 bp, 21 predicted proteins | sample TergutNt197P3_FD_71548 | JGI IMG/M metagenome (GOLD analysis project Ga0082212, IMG submission 71548) | Neocapritermes taracua P3 segment gut microbial communities from Petit-Saut dam, French Guiana - Nt197 P3 | ecosystem: Host-associated > Arthropoda: Insects > Digestive system > Gut ...
CGATCAGGTTTTCCTGTTCACGAAGCCCTAAGCCCCATACGACGGAACATAACGCAATACTGCCCGCGAAATACGCGACTCCGACCCACATTGTATAAAGCGCCGGGGATTGTTTTGAATATTTCCGGGGTACGGCATAGACGGCGAATAAGACGCTGACAATTAAGGAAAGAACTACTCCGGTAAACATAGGTTATTTATTCGGACATGGGAGACCTGGGAGCGCGGGCGTCCCTGGGAGCGCGGGCGTCCCCGCCGGCGTACAATTAATAAAATATTCGCGGGCGACGCCCGCTTCAATTGAAGCGCCTTCGGCGCGTTCATTCATTTTTATTGTACGCCGGCGAGGACGCCCGCGCTCCCTGGGACACATGCGAGGATAGCGCGTTTAACCATCGTTCGGGCAATCTGGATTTTCCACTTGTTCCTTTCGCCCGGAAGAACCATCGCGTCCTGGACAGCCGCGGCCCCGGCCGCGTCCGCGCTATCTTCCGTAATTGCCTTACCCTTTATCGTTTCCTCGGCTTTCGTCACGCGACGCGGTTGATTATAAACCGCGTTCATGAATATCCGCGCTTCGCCCGCGCCGATTACAGCCGCGCAGTTGACGACCGGAAAATCTATGGATTTGCGAATCGCGAATTTTATAAACGCGCTCTTTGCACCATTGGCAGGCGTCGGTATTTCGATTTCCGTTACGATTTCACCGGCCTCAAGTACGGTCGATCCCGGAATCGACATATCCCAGAAATTTTCCGCAGGTATTAAACGTCTGTTCGTCCTGATTTTGGCGTCAAGCGCCGCAAGCGCGGGTGCGGTATCGCTCGGGTTTACCGCAAAACACGACTTCAACGCGCCGAATATCGAATGATAGCGGTTGTCTCCCATAACCGCGAAACACTGCGTGCCGCCCTTCCTCACGCAGTAGAACCGGTTGTCGGGAATGCGGAAATACCAGCAGCGATTTTGCTGACATATATTTCCTGCTATTGTCCCCATCTCTCTTATGTGCGGCGTCGCTGTGCGATGCGCCCCTTCGGCAAGCGCCGCGTACCTTGATCGTACAACGCTGCTATGCGCGATATCCTCAAGCCTGGTCATAGCCCCGATTTTAAGCATGCCGCCTTCTTCCTTTATGTAATCAAGCCCGGGAATCGTTTTAAGGTTTACCAAGGTTTCCGGATGAGTCGGCAGTATCTCAAACCTCAGGCCGCCCAGAAGATCGGTACCTCCAGCTATCAATGCGGCATTGCCAGATTTCAGTATGGACGAAGCCTCGTCAATGGTTCTTGCGTCAACATGCGCGAATTTTTTCCAGGTTTTCATAATTATGCCTGCCTCAGGTTTTTGGCCGCCTGCAATACTGCCGGCGGATGCTGTTGATAGGTTGCGCATCGGCACAGATTGCCGCCCAGCGCGTCGCGGGCGTCAGCCTCGGTAGGATTGCTGTTTTTGTCGAGCAGCGCCTTTGCCGTACAGACGAAACCGGGAGTGCAGTAACCGCACTGGAACGCGTTATGGTCGATATATGCCTGGATGATGGGATGCTTCGCCCTGGCGATTCCCTCGGCCGTTTCTACACGCGCACCGCCGCATTCGCATGCCAGCGTCATGCAGGAAAGAACAGGCCTGCCGTTGACGATGACCGTACAGGAACCGCACGCGCCCTGCCCGCCGCACCAGTCCTTGGGGGAAGTAAGGCCGATTTCATCGCGCAGCAACTGACGCAATGTCCAGTGCGGCTCGACGGTCTTTATATATTTATCTCCGTTGACTGTAAATTCGATTGTGACGGTATCCGATGAACCGACTCCCGTCGTCGAGCCGCCGGCGCGAGGCGTCTGTTGCGCCTGCACCGCTGCCGCGGTTACGGTTATAGTGCCGAGCGCGGGCGCGCCCGCCGCCAGCCCCGCGTCACGCAGAAAATCGCGCCGCGAAATGCCGCCGCTGTTTTGCTTTTCCTTATCTTTTTCTTGCATCATTACTCCTTTGACTTTGACTGGGGAGACCTGGGAGCGCGGGTGTCCCCCAAAGTCATTAACGAGCTGTCGGGCGTCACCGAGTAATCAAAAACCATTTTCGCCCAAAATTGATATTACTGCGGAATTTAGTAAAATTGCAAAGCATTTTTAAAGGGATCGGCATAACTAGTCAATTACTTTCGGAATGATAGATTTACTATTTTCCACCATTCCCTTGTCATGGATATTTTGGATAATTATCTTCGGAGGCGACCTGTTGTTTGCCAGAAGACAGTTGTGTATTTCATTATTTAACAGTAAAGTTAGTATTTCGCGTGGCGAAAATGGCTTCCGGCAGGTTCTGTAGCCGAAAAGTTGATATTAATGGTTGCTATTATAAGGCATCATGCCGACGGAAATAAAACCGCCGTGAAAAATAAACTTGTTGTATTTCTTTTAGCATGGCTGACAATGTATGCGGGCTGTAATAACAACAACATTCCAAAGCCTCCGTCGCCCGCAGAGCTTGCGCGGCAAGGCTTCGCCTCACCCGAAATGCCGCGCATCACGGCAGAAGAGCTTAAAATCATGTACGATAACAGGGAGCCTTTAACGCTGGTGGACGTCCGGGCGCGTTCACAGTATCTTAGCGGCTATATTCCCGGAGCAAGGAATATCCCCGGAGACACATGGGAAGAGGAAGAATCTTTTAACGTGATTTCCACGCTTCCAGGCGACAGATTGATTATCACTTACTGCGACTGCCTTGATGACGGCGAGTCCGCCGTCGGAGCGGAAAGACTTGTTTTTTTTGGCTATGACAACGTCAGGATCCTTTGGAAAGGCATATACTACTGGCAGGAAATAGGGGGAGAGGTCAGAGAATAGGGTGGGTGAATCTGAGGGATTATGAAAGATGCAAATAAAAATATAAACGAAAAAGATAAATCGCCGGCAAACGCAGTAACACGCCGAGGGTTGCTTAAGGATGCCTGTCTACTGGCCGGTGGAGCAGCTATCAGCGGCACAGCGCTTGCAACAGGCTGCAACAGCAAGGCGTCCGCGGTGGAAATCACCGTGGTTGAAGTGAGCGGCGCCCACGAGATAGTTTCGCTTTTTGCCACACGCCTGGGTGACCTGAATGGCAGGAGGATCGCCGGGCTTGCCGCCGATCCGGCCAAGTGGCAGACACACCGCACCTTTCCTTACATATTCGAACAGATTAAGAATCGTTATCCCGGCGTGACCATCATTCCCCAGACAGAGTTTGTGATGGGTTTGGGCATTGATAGGGATGAAGTAACTCAGGCGGTAAAAGAAAAGCAGGTCGATGCATGTATCATCGGCAACGCAGCTTGAGGCACCTGTGCTGCGGCCTGCGGCGGCGCTGCGGGAAGACTTGAAAAACTTGGCATCGCAACCGCGATAATTCAGCGCCCTGAGCTTATGATAGCCTGCAAAAATGCTGTTATGGGCCAGGGACTGCCGCCGGATGTCCCCTGGGTAACTTTCCCTTACGCCCTTTACCTTTCGGATTCAGACGTGGCGGGCATCATCGGACCTAAACTGGACGACATCATACGGTGTCTCACCGCTTGGCAGCCGGAAGCCGTCTATAAGGAAGGGCAGCTTATCGCGCGCGACCCAATTAAAATTTCCGGAAAAACATATCCCGACGCATACCGAAATCTCCAGAATTCAATGCTTAGCCGGAATTTGGGCGATGGCTTGCCGGTCAATCCGGCTACGCAGGAAGCCGTACAATGGATGATGATCGGCGTGCCTGCTGGGAAAAAGCTTAGCGACCCCGTCGGCGGCAACGGCAAAGTGCCGCCCAGGCGCGGCGTCCTTACCTATGAAGTGCTTGCCGCATGCATGGTTATGGCAGGCGGGCGTCCGGAATACATGCCAGTGGCAATCGCCGCCTGTGAGATCATCGTCAATAAACAGGATACTCTCCTCGCCAGCTCAATGTCGGCGTATCCGATCACCATGGTAAACGGCCCTATAGCACGACAAATAAGGCTAAGTTCAGGCTTCGGCCTTTTTGGCCCTGATCCGAACTATCCGGCCGGCAGCGCTATAAAACGCTGTATATGGCTCGTACACCAGTGTGTGGGCGGCTTACTTTCCGGCGGAGGCACCATCGCCCAATATGGCTTCATGCGCCCGGGCATCTGCTTCGCTGAAAATGAAGAAGGCTTGCCGAATGGCTGGCAAAGCTACACAGAGGAACGTTACCAACGCCCACAAGGAAGTAGCAGTGTAACCTACGGTCTCTCCGTTGGAGGCGCCATACGCGCTTTTACCCATCGCGGCATGGGTAACGATCCGAGTCACGAGATCGAACTCAGCGAGAGTTTCGACCGTTTCGCAAGTACGGTAAAGTCCATCCCTACCTCCGGCGTACCGCGCGACTCCGCAGGAAGCAGTATGATGTGGCTTATTAACGCTGCCATTGCGAATGATATGGCCGCCAATGGTTACAGCAAGGAATCCATTAAAACAGCAGCCGCCGAACGTTTATGGTATCTGTTGGGCGAGGTAATCGACAGCACCGGCGTACAACGCGCCATCAAGGCAAGTAACGCCAATATCGGCACAGACCTCCTTAAGAAGTTTCGCCTGTGCGCCAACCCACAGAACATCCACCTGGTAATTGCCGGCGGCGACCATCCGTCAGCTTCATGTGTCGTCCCGAACTGGAGCGCCCACGACAATCAGGAGATAGTCTTGCCGGAAAACTGGGAACAACTCCTTACCGATGCCGAACGCGATCTCGGTCCCGTTCCGTAAAGAAGATGTAATATCCTCAACGAACAGGCGCTGTGCGCGGCCCATAGTGCGGAACCGGGTGGTCCAGTTCGTATGCGCCCAGGTCGGGCGCGCTCCCTGTGAAACCGTCCGTGATTGTGGGGAGAATCACACCCTTGTCAATTGCTGCCGAACCCGGCTTCAACCGGAAATCCACCTCTTCCGGCCGGTAAAGACGCTGAGGGTCGGATTTATCCGGAATACGGACATTCAAAAAAACATCGTAATCAACGAGTACACTGTTTTGTTCCTGTTTCGTCGCATCCTGATATTCTTCGAACGACTGGAAGCGCCTATTAACCAGTTTGCCGGTATAATCAACGAGCGTCTCAAAAGGCGGGGAGTTCCATATAAAAGCGTTTTCGACATTTTCGTTCGGACGGAAGCCGTTGTAATCCGATGTCGAGTAATTTGTAAATGTGCTTAGGCTCAGCACTGGAGCCGACCAGCCGTCTCCTAAAATAAGGTTATTCCGAAAGTGTACATTGGACGCAGGCCCCATAAAGGTACCCTGACCGATAAAAGTGTTCTGGTAGACCAAAATCCCCGCCGGTGTGTCGACGAACTTTAAAGGCCCGCCCGTGGTGGTGTTGTACGTAATGTTACGATAGAGATAAAGAGGTCCGCCGAATAGCGGCTGCGCGCTGAAAGCGCCTACCGCGGAATTGAGACATCGGTTATTGAAGACACGTATGTTGCGCGCGCCGCCGTCCGCTTCGATACAGTTGTCGGACATGTTCGATAAGTCGTTATTATATATATCAATTGCCACAGGCACGCGGTCCTGTATCTCATTCGGAGTGCCGTCGGGGTTGCCATAGGTGGCGATATCTATGCCGTCGTGCCAGTTCGCCACGTAATTCCATGCGACAACGTGACCCTGACCGTAAACTTTTATGGCATATTCCGAGGTAATAAGTTCAGGAAAGCCCGGATACTTCGACCATACTCCTGCATCCCACCATGTCTGAAGTCTGTTCGGATCATGCTTCCCGATAAAAACATTATCGGCGATGTAAAAGTTTTTCGATCCCGACCACTCCGCCTGTACGCCGCGGCCTATGTTTTCCAGCCGTGAATGTTTCAGTGTGAAGCCGCTTGCGCCCGCGATGTTTTTCAATCCGACAAGGAAAGCCACATTTGTATTGCGTATGGTAATGCCTTCGAAATAGTTATAGTTCGCAGCCATTACATTAAACAGATTGTGGCAGCCGTCGCCGTCGAATACAACTTCACCGTCGCCTGCGGCCTTTATAACGATCGGCTTTTCGGGCGTCCCGCTCTGCGTCAGATAATATGTGCCGTCAAACGGAGTTCCATATGCCGCGGCGTTTCTATTAAAACCGCTGTATGAAAAACGGTTGTCCTTATATACGCCGGCATGTACAAGGATTACGTCGCCGGGGTGAACTCGTGGCGGCATGGAATTGGAGTGATCAGAATGATCCGATCCCGTATAATAAGCCGCTAGCAGGCCGGTATACTCAGGCTCCTGCCTTGGTCCCTTATATTCAAATGGATATACATGGTAAACGCGCCCGCCATCAGCCGCTTCCGGTTCTTTTCTCGTGCGCGCGAAAACGGTCTTGACGGTTTCACCTGTTACTCCGTCGGGATCAGACAGAACGAAACGACACTCATATTCGGTGTCGGGGTCAAGATTCAAAATGCTGCCCGCAAACATATTCGGAGCCACATAACTGAAAAAAGTGCCGTCGCCGTCGCGCGGAGGGCCTCCTGGCACCGATTCACGTTGCAAACGAAACAATGGCAAACCATCGCGCCAATCGCTCTCACCTGTTTTGCGATATGAAACATCCACGCGGGCATTGCGATTTTCGTCCCCGGATATCTTCCATTCGAATCCGAGCGAAACGAGCGTCGGAGACTCAACGATAAATTCGCCGGAAACCGTAACATCTTCGCCGGAAACTTTATCTGTTTGCGAGCATGCAAAAAACGGACACAGTAAAACGAAAATCGTAATCAGACGGCGCATAATAAACTCCCTGTTTTTTGTCTATGTTGATTAATTTTAGCATAATTATATCGCATGCTCAATAATAGAACTTATTCCACACGGATTCTGATTGATTTTTGTTGACATCTCGAAAGTAATTAGATATAGGATAGTCTATGTCCGTCATAGAAATGACGCCGATAGAAAAAAAGAAGATTAATTTTGCGGAAGAAGGACCGCAAAAAGATTTTTCAGTTTATTCCTCTTGTTCCGTCTTGGCTGGGATAAGGTTTACGTTAAATTTTGAGGAGGCAGTGTATGTTCAAAAAAAGTAAAGGGAATACCAGTCCCCCCTTACCCCGAACGCATCGCATGCAAACAATTGAAGTTTGCCTGATTGCGCTTCTTTCGTTTATGCTCCTGTCATCGCTAGCATTCGGGCAGGGCGCGTCCGCTTCTTTAAGCGGAACGATTACCGACGCTTCACGCGCGGTTATACCCGGAGCGACGGTTACCGCTAGAAACATAGATACTGGCATTGAATCAAGAACAACCAGCAACAGTTCCGGAATTTATAATTTCGCGAGTTTGCAGGTTGGAGTGTATAACGTTACTGTGGAAGCCACGGGCTTTGTGCGAGCTGTTCGGACGGACTTAAGACTTACCGTGGGATCCCAGGCCAGCCTTAGTATAGAGTTGGCGGTTATTGGAACCGTCACGGAGGTGGAAGTTACCGGAACAATTGAAAGCATAATACTTGACGCCGGTTCATCAACGGGAACCTTTTTCCAGGCTGAAACGCTCATGGAGATTCCGTTGGTCGGTTCCAACATCATGGATGTTTTAAACATGATGGGCGGCGTGGTTCCAACATCCGATGCCATCAACAATCCCGGCGGTCAGACTTTCGCCGGCGTGGCGGCATCCGGGATCAACCTGACCCGTGACGGCATGTCGATAAACGAAGTCCGCTGGGGTTCGGGCATTACCGGCAATACCACCATGAACCAGGAAACCATCGGCGAATTCAAGATGGTGCTTTCGGCCGTTGACGCGGAAATGGGACGCGGCGCCGGACAGGTGCAGACGACGACGCGATCCGGTTCCAACGCGTACCACGGATCCGGAGTCTGGAATATACAGAATACGTCCCTTGACGCGCGGGAATTTGAAAGGAAAAAAAGAGGCGATCCGCCCAACTGGCGCAACCTCAACGATTACATCCTGACCGCCAGCGGGCCGATAATCAGGAACAAGACTTTCTTCTTCGTGAGCTGGGAGCGGCAGTATAACATGGAGAAGCAGAATATAAACGCAAGGGTGATGACCCCCTGCGCGAGAAAAGGCATCTACCGCTACATTGGCGACATGAGGCCCAATCCATCCGGAGATGGCACTTATCTCAATGACGGATGGGTTCCGCAAAATCTCATCGCCACACCCAGTTTCAACGTCAATCGCGCCCGTCCGAGCATAAAGCCGGATGGCACGCCGCTTGTCGGACCGATGAGGATACTAAATCCCGGTTCTAACGATAATTATACGGATGTTGACGGCCAACTGCACTTTGAGAGCATATTCGGCGAACTGACATCGACGAACCGGGCACTCCTGGCGGATTCAAGCAAACCAGGCAGCGCGTATGACGATTGTTCCTCGCTGGTTTTCGATGGGCCGAGTGGAAATTATGGCGTTGAAAACAACACATACTGGGGATCGGGCATCTACGCCAGAGCCTGGGATACCACAGGGTATATTCAGAATTTTACTAATGGCGTCTCATACAGCGCAGGCAAGGTAGTGATGCCTCCCGTCAACAACTGGGATATCGGCGACGGTCTGAATCTCGCCGGTCACCGCTGGGTCTATCGCGCAAGAGGCATTACAACGGTTTACGGCACAGGCGGCGATGTTGAGCGCAAGGCCATCAATCTTAAAGTCGACCACAACATCAATAACGAACACAGACTGAGCGGAAGCTGGACCTGGCAGAAAGACGACGGCGATATGGCACAGCAACAGTGGCCGTCCGAATTCGGCGGCTACGCAGGGGTCAACAGCCGTTATCCGCAGAACTTCATGGCCACGCTGACTTCCACTCTGCGCCCGACACTGTTGAACGAGTTACGTTTCGGATATGTATCGCAGAATTCGTATACCAATGACGCGCTGCACGGTAAATACGGCTCTGAAATGCAGAGCGTGCTTGAGTCATTGATGCCGACCGGCGCGGGTACCGTCTTCGCTGGAACCCCGTTCCAGGATCGTATGATGCTCGTCTTCCCGGGATCCGGCATAGCGCAGTTTTCCACCGATAACGACAGCGGACTTAAGAGCCACCCCTGGAGCACAAGGGACGGGATCGGCACCGCGGCGACATGGGGCGGCAAGGATTATCGTCTAACCTTCGCAGATACCATAACCTGGATGAAGGACGCTCATTCATTCAAGGGAGGCGTGGAATTCCGCTATCAACAGTCCTACCAGGATTATACCGGAGGGCGGGCTTTTGCACAGGGCGGCAATCTTATCAGGGAACCGTCGCTGTACGGCGGAATGACCGTTGCGACGAACACCCGTCGCCAGACTCGCAGACCACTCGGAGCGGCAAACGACGCGTGCCGGGCCACTGGAACGGGGTCATGGTGCGGCCTGGCTGAAGGCAGCACCGACGCGCAGACCCTGAACGGAAACTTTTCGACCCCGTACGATATGATGACGTACTTCTCGGGTTCGGTGAACCAGATAAGGCAGCTATTTTATCTGAGCGCCGCAACCAACGACTGGAACGATATCACCAAGGGCGAGGATTTGCAGGCTTACCAGATAATGAACAAGGAATTCAGTTTCTTTTTCAAGGACGACTGGAAATTAACTCCCAACCTGACTCTTAATCTCGGCGTTCGCTATGAATACTTCGGCGTGCCTTATAACTGGAAAGGTTATACGCCAGCGCTCAAAGGCGGCAGCATTAACGTTTTCGGCCTTTCGAAAGACCTCGGCTGGGAACGATGGATGAACGGCAGAGATACTGGATATGTCTATGATGATCCTGGTCCGATAATGGATTTTGAATATGTAGGCCCCGGATCGCCCAATTCCGGCCGTGGCGCGTGGAAGGGAGACTTTAACAATTTCGCTCCGCATGTCGGCTTTGCCTGGCAGTTGCCGTGGTTCGGCAAGGGCCTCACGACGCTGCGCGGCGGTTATTCAATCAGCTATACGCCGGTTGACAACTTTGACCAGTACGGAGTACGTGTGGGCGACGTTTCGGGCACAGGACAATCCACTGTGCTTGCTTTCAGAGGCCAGGGCAGCCAGAGTTACACGGGAACCGGCCCCGGCGGCATAGTGGGACCCGACGACCACGGTTACGACTCCGCCTATTATATGGACCTTTCTGATATGACTTGGGTATTGCCTATGAAAGACGCTATTCCAGACCATATCAAGCCGATGGTAACGCGTTTGACCGGCCAGTTTTACGCCGGAGCCACGACAACCGACGAAAATATCAGAAACCCCATGGTGCATAGCGTTAATATGTCGCTGACGCGCAATATCGGACGCGCCCTGACGGTTGATGTCCGCTATGTCGGCACTCTGAGCCGAAAACAGGTTGTGTCAACCAACCTCAACACGGTGAACTATATCAGCAACGGTTTGTACCTCGAGTTGGACAAGGTTCGCAGGGGTGAGCAGAGTACGCTTATCAACAGCCTGATTCCAACTGGTGTACTCTCGAATGCCGTCGGCGCGACAACAGGTTCTGATCAGCTCAGGGCCTGGAATACAACCGCTCCCAACCTTGCCAGGGGAAATTTCCAGGGCGTCGCCAGCTCTTTGGCGACTACCAACGGCATTTTGACCACCCCGGATCCCCTTGCGCAGGGTATGGTTTTGCGATCTGGTTGTCTGCCCGGCGACCGCGCAACTCAAAATGACATAACAACGGCATGTACGCGTAGCACTCCGTGGAATTACTTCTCCGCAAACCCGCAGTTCTCCGGTCCGAGTCAGTATTACAACGGGGCACTGGCTAACTATAACTCGATGCAGGCGCAGGTGACGCTGCGTCCGACGCGTGGACTCAACTTCCAGGCTACTTATACCTGGAGCCGCTCGCTGGGCAACTCGGGGTGGACGAATTATACAGGAGATCGTTTCGAAGACCGAGACTATCAATTGGCATCACAGCATCGGTCGCATGCGTTAAACACCTTTGGAACCTGGGAACTGCCTTTCGGTTCGAACGGATTCTTCTTCCGGGACGCTTCCGGCGTTTTCAAAAAAACGATAGAAGGCTGGCAGATAAGCTGGATTACCGCCATGACGAGCGGCAGTCCGATGTCTGTGACCGGCAACAGCTCGTTGTGGAGCGACAGCAGCCCCATCCTTGTACGTCCTGATTTGTGGGACAACAAGGCCGGACACGCAAAGGTGGAGTGGACTGATGACGGTACGTATATCGGCGGACAGTATTTTGGGCGAAAGTATACAACCTACGCGCTCGATACCGTGCTGTGCGACAATACCGTGCAGGGATATAACACGAACCCTGGCGCAGCAAACCCCCATACGGGTCTTTACAGTTCATACTGCTCAAGTTCGTCTCATGGGACTACCGGTCTGCCGGTTCCGGCGTCAGGCGCTCCGCGCGTATTGGCGCTTGCTTCCGGCCAGGCGGTAGACGGCAATATGCTTCCTGCGCTCTACACGGAAGACACCATTGGCGCGGATGGAGTATTGTACAAAGCCGGAACTCCGATAGTCGTAATGCGAAACTCCGATCAGCGTTTAGGCGAAAAGGCTGCCGGCAATTTCCGTCCCAATCAGTTGACAGGGGTGGGGCGATTTAGCTTTGACCTGGCGATGTCAAAATCGCTTGAGTTTATGGAAGGCAAACGGTTGGAAATCCGCGTCGACGCCCAGAACATACTAAATCACGCGACGCCGTCCAACAGTTATACTACCTATGCTCCCAGTCTGCGGCAAATTTCGATTACCAGTCCGAGTTTATCGCTTGCTTCAAACAACTTCGGCTACATACTGACCAAGGTCGGCCGCCGAACATATCAAGCAAAAATAAGGTTGAGCTTCTAACCTTAATTCAAATCACGCTGCCGCCCGTCCGATGGACGGGCGGCAGCTTAAGAGTGCATATCAAAATGGCGAGTTATGCACATATAAGCTTTTCGTGTAACAGAAGGCGATGTTGTCGCTTAACAAAAAAAGTCATGAAGTACTATCGTTTTTCCAATATCGCCACAGTCTTCCATTTTTTATTTTTCTGCCTTTCTTTTTCCGCCGGACAGGATGTTCCACCCACCGGAACCGCGCCGCCGACCGAAAACGCCTCCGAATCCGAACCAGTTGAACCGCTTAAGATAAAGCTATCCGTCAACGAAGTGCGCCTTGACGTCGTTGTGCTGGATAAAAAAACCGGGAATCCGATTACAGATTTAACTGCCGAAGCTTTTGAGGTACAACAGGACGGCAAACGGCAGGAGATTCTTGCCAGTGTTTATGTTGACAGTCAATCGAACATCGCCCCGCAGTCTGCCGCCGTTCGAAAAGACTCCCCTAACTCTCCATTTCCGCTTACGCTTACGCCGGCACTTAAAATTGAAGATGTCCGCCGGACTATTCTATTTGTCGTTGACGATTTTGCGATGACTTCTGAAAACAGCTATTACACAAAAATGGCTCTTCGTAATTATGTGGAAAAACAGATGCAGACGGGAGATCTGGTTGCCATTCTCCGCAACAATTACGGCAACAGCATTCTGAATATGTTTCATTCTGATAAACGCGAGCTGTTTGCGCGAATTACCGCCATGCCATCGGCAACGATGTCATCGCCAAAGATTTCAACAATGGAGAAGGATGTGGCAGAGTCAATGGGGGTTGGTATTAGATCTCTGCTATTTGCTTACAAAGACCATCAGCGAAGAGCTCTCGAAAGCCAGGCGGCCTCTCTTTCCTATGGCATCCGTACCCTTAAGAACATGCCGGGACGGAAAATATTAATCATGATTACCCCGGCATCTGTGCCTTACCAGATAGCTCCGACGGGGACGTTCTCTGGTATAGGAGGAGGGGGTAGTTATGTTCCCATGGGTGCGTCACGAGATCTAATCAACGAACTTTACACAATTGCATATAAAGAACAGAAAGACTTATACGACAGATTGGCGAATGACGCGCTGCGATCAGGCGTTGTTGTCAATCTTATTGATATAGACGGGCTTTACAACTTCAGGTCGCATGGAGCGGATGCTTCGACTTCGTTCTGGCAGAAGTACGGCCCTATGTTAATAACAGGAATAAATCCATATATTTTGGAAGAAAACAATCTGCCGCCTCCACGCGTACCCAATCCTCTGCCTGAAAAAACCGGCGGCGTCATCATTGAAGACAGCAACTTCTATTTAGAGGGCATCGGCAGGGAAACGGAAGGCCTGATGAGAGGCTATTATCTTATTTCCTATGCGCCGCCGCCTGACACGTTCAAAGGGCGCGGCAACAATAAAGATGATTATCGCAGCTTGAAAGTCACGGTGAAGCGTAAAGACGCAAAGGTATATGCAAGGGATGGGTTTTTCGGCAGGCTTGAAAGTGAAACGGACGACGATACTCCAGAAAACCCGTTGCTTGCCGCCATTTATTCGCCGTTTCAATCCACCGACATCAACGTCGATATTGCCGCGGGTTATGTAAAAGACGCAAAAGCGGGTTATTTCGTGCGCTCATGGATACATCTTCATCCTGAAAATGTGAAATCCATTGAAACACAGGATGGCAATAAGATTGATCTCGAAGCGATTTACGTGGCAGCGGATATTAGTGGAAATATTCTGGACTCAAAACGCGTTGAATTCAGCTTGTCAAAATTCGATGCCGTATGGGTTAAGCAGCACGGCATAAGATTTTCCATGCTGCTTCCCGTAAAAAAGCCCGGGCCTTACTATATTCGGATTTCGATACAGGACAAGGAAACCGGCATGATTGGCTCAGCCTACCAGTTTCTGGAAATTCCGGATTTGAAAAATAAAGGACTGGCGTTGTCGGATATTTTTCTGGTTGCTGGAGCGGAAGACCTCGCCTGGATGAGTTCGGACTTAAAGAAAGAAGCGGACGAAGGAGTATTTTTCCCGATGTACCAGGGAGAGGAAGTTCGAAGCCCTGCGCTTCGGACATATAAATCCGGCGACATGCTCACAACGCTGGCGATGCTTTATAACGCAGACATAAAGGCTAAAGGTCGTTCCGAAATAGAAACACAAACGATTCTTTACAAGGACGGCAAGGAATTCATGCGCGGCAATCCGGCTCCGGTTACATCGGACAAATTGAAAGATTCCGACGGTATTCCGATTTTGAACAGGCTAAAGGTGGGAGCGCCCGGAGATTATGTGCTTCAACTTGTGGTGACCGACAAAAAGAGCAACAAGAAAGATGAAGGCGTCGCTTCTCAAACCCTGAACTTTACTGTTGCTGAATAGTGAACCCACCGCAGACTCTCTCCGGGCAGATTCCGATTCAGGTTTTGAAGCCAGAGATTCTCCTTTTCTTATCAGCATCATCTATATGAAATATTCGTTTAGCGACGCGGCTGCTTATGGATGCCTGACGAACCTCGCGATCGTGAGGTTCGTCAGGCACACGCCGACATTCACACTATCTATAGATAAATATGTGAACCATCCGGTCTCCGGACAGGATTGCCCTGATAAAGCTCGGGCGACCGGGCTTCTATCGTTGCCACTGGAGTCAATAGGCTTTCGTCGACAACTACGCCAACTCCAGGGCGATCACTGGGATGCATTTTCCCGTCCTTGAATATATACGCTTCTTTCAGATACGCCGGCAATGCGGGCATGAATACTTCGTATATAGCCTGTCCGGGATACGTAAACAGCGAATGCACGACGGCAGCCGACGCAATCGGCGGAGTGAAGTGCGGAGCCATTGCTACGCCGTGCGCTTCGCACAACGCCGCGAGTTTGTGAAACCCCGTGACACCGCCGACATTAGGAATCGTCGATCTTAGAAAGTCGATCAGATTGCGTTCGACGAGCGGCAGATTGCCGTCGCGCAGTTCGCCGAATTGTTCGCCGGCCGCGAGCGGCACGTTGACCATCTGACGCAGCCTTTCGTAAGCAGAGCTATCATCAAGAGCATGCAGCGGATCTTCAACGAAAAAGGGCGATAACGACTTAATGCGCTCGCAGAGTTGCACGACATCGGCAAGGCTCATGCGTGTATGCACATCCACAACGAAATCGCCTTTTGGTCCCACGCCTTCGCGCAGTTCGGCACAGATGGCGGCCAAATCAACTATTGCGTGCCGCGCATCGAATACGTTGAAGCTGCCGCCGCCGCTTATCGCGAAAAAACGGCACGCGCGGAATCCTTCCTCCATTGCTTTACGGCCTTCGTCGCGCGCATTCCCGATGCTCAGCCCACCGAAAGACTTATAACATTCCACGTAATCGCGAGTGCGACCGCCAAGCAGATCATACAACGGCACGTCGAGCAGTTTGCCCTTTATATCCCACAGCGCGCAGTCTAGCGCACCAACCGCGTGAATCCGCTCGCGTCCCGCGGGGTAAATCGAATTGCGATACATGCGCTGCCAAAGATTTTCGATGCGCATTGGATCTTCGCCAATTAGCGCGCCTGCCGCATACCGCAACATGTCCGGCGAGCCGCCCTGGCCGTAACCCGTTATCCCGGCGTTGGTATCAACTGCAACCACGGTTTCCGCAAGCCCGATGACACCTGCCAGCGACTTGAAATTCTGAGGATTCATAACGCGAACCCGCGTGATTTTTATGTCTGAGCGGGCTGCCGCGTCAGCGGCGCGTTCGACAGCCAGTGTCGCAATGCCGCCCGCCACCATCGAACTTATGAAATTTCGTCTATTAATTCTCATGTCAAATGCCTCTTAGATCGGTTAATCAGGGTGAAATATCATACACAACGACCGTTGCGCATGGTATTTATGTCGTTACGACGTTACCGCCATTTATCTACGGACGCGCTGCGGCCGTATCCAAAGTCGGTAGCCTTCCAGAAGTAGTTGGTTCCTCCGCCTACCGACACAATAGTGATTCTGCCTGGGCTGCCGAACTGAGGAATCAACTCGTTATCGGGCAGCTTCATATATGTGGCGGTGGGTTCTCTGCCTTGGGCGGCGTAAGGGTGAACGAAGTTCTGCACGGCGAAGTTATTATTTCTCCATGCTCCCGCCGTAATTTTTGTATTTTCGAAAATCCATTCCGACAATTTTTCTTTTGAGCTAAAGCCTTCGTTTTCCTGAAGCTGTTTGATTATGGTCGGGTCCAAAAGCAAGGTTGGTGAAGAAAACGGACTGACGAAGTTCAGCCAGAACGGTATCTGCTCGTGGAATGGCCTGCCGAAACTCTGATCCGGATGCGTAATACTCCAGCCAAGGAAAGTGCTGACTACGCTCTCGTTTGGCTTGAAGCCTTTCTGCACATGTAAGGGGTCCCAGCCCTTAGGCAATTCTTCTTCGTTCTCTGCAAAGCATAGATTGTTGTAATTGAGATTATTTCCCAGGCTTCCCATGTAAATCTCCCCGGGAAGTCCTGAACCGCCAAGGTTAAGCGACATTAGCGTCCATGAGCGGCCGATTACGGCGTTTGCGTGGTTGAAGGGACCGAGCGCGCCTATTCCCGAATTCATATTGATTTCGTTGCGAACAGGGCCGTTGACCACGACCATGGTGGCAAACGAAGTTGTCGAAGTGACAAGCGAGGTTGTTCCAAGCGAAGCCAGCGCCAGAATAACCGGCAGATGCTCAGGTTTTGCTCCAGCCATGACGGCGTTTACTGCTACCTGTTCCACGGTGTATGTCCATGCTTCATGTGGAAACGACGCCTGCATTCTGCCTACATGCTTCGCTGGTTCGTGGCTCGTGCCTTTCAGCATTTCTTTAACGCGGGCTTCGGTGGGCAGTATGACGGGCATGCCATCCGTCCAGCCGCTTTCCAGAAACAATTTTTGCAGGTTCTCTTCCGTATCCGCGGCAAGAAGGCGCGGAGTCGGTCTTTCGATAATGCCGCCCGAGGCATCCTCGGCACTCAGTGGACGTGTGATTGCGTCAATGATCTCATCCAGTACGGGTTTTCCGGTGACGGGATCATTCCCCTGGAGATATTTTCTGCAAAGCTCAGCAGGAATGCCTGTGATGGGGTGCGGAACAAAAGTGAAACGAAAACCCGGCATGCCTTTTTTGTATGCGTATGTTTTTACGACATCCTCAAAAGTTCTGGTAACAACCGGAGCAGTGGGTACTCCTAGTTTTTCAACTGTCAAAGAATGGCCGACGACCGCCGGCGAGCAGGAACTTCAATGTCCTACTCCCATGATCATGGCATGCCCATTAGCTTTAATTTCTTCCCAGAGTTTTTTATCATCGTCTCCATAGGAACCGGTTTTTGTACGGACTTCCCATTTGGTTTTTGGATACCGCTCGCTGAGCAGTTTCTGCATCTCCGTGAACAACTGATGTGTATCGGTGAACGCTATATCCACAATGTAGATTGTTTTTCCTTCAAGGTTGTCAATTCGCGGAGCCATCGGAATCTTGTCAATCGGCGGCGGCTGGCCAAGAGGATTCAAAACCGTGATTTTAGGTTCCTGTGCCGGCAACAATCCCGAAAACAGGGAAATTGCCAGCATAACAGCCAGTATCAAATAGATTTTATTTTTCATCTTTTATTCTCCAGAGTGTACAAACTTCCAGATTTCCGTCTCACGGCCACGGCCGTGAGACGGAAAAGAACGGCGTTATCGCCATTTATCAATTGAAACGCTACGGCCATATCCGAAGTCGGCGGCTTTCCAGAAGTAGTTTGTTCCTCCGCCTACGGACAGAATGCTGATTCTATTCGCGTTTCCGAACTGCGGAATCAACTCGTTTTCAGGAAGCTTCATATAGGTAGCGGCAGGTTCCCTGCCTTGGGCCGCGCCGGTAATAATAAAGTTCTGTACGGCGTAGTAATCGTTTCTCCATGCTCCCGCCGTAACCTTTGTGTTTTGTTGAATCCATTCCGAAAATTTTTCTTTGGATTCAAACCCTTCGTTTTCCTGGAGTTGTTTGATTATAGTCGGATCGAGAAGCAGGGTTGCCGAAGAAAACGGACTGACGAATTTCAGCCAAAACGGCACCTGTTCGTGGAACGGCCTGCCGAAGCTCTGATCCGGATGTATCATTCCCCAGCCCGAAAAAATGCTGACCACGCTATCATTTGGCTTGAAGCCTTTCTGTACATGTAGTGGGTCCCAGCCTTTTGGCAGTTCTTCTTCGTTCTCCGCAAAGCAGATATTGTTGTAATTGAAACTATTTCCCAGGCTTCCCATGTAAATCTCTCCGGGAAGTCCTGAACCGCCAAGGTTAAGCGACATCAGCGTCCACGTGCGGCCGATTACGGAGTTCGAGTGGCTGAAGGGGCCAAGCGCGCCTATTCCCGAATTCATTTTGAGTTCGTTTCGAACGGGGCCGTTGACCACGACCATTGTGGCAAACGAAGTCGTTGAAGTGGAAAGGGAAGTAGTTCCAAGCGAAGCCAGCGCCAGGATAACCGGCAGATGCTCAGGCTTTGCTCCAGCCATGACGGCGTTCACCGCCACCTGTTCCACGTTGTATGTCCATGCTTCGTGCGGAAACGACGCCTGCATTCTGCCTACATGTTCCTTGGGTTCATGGCTCGTGCCTTTCAGCATTTCCTTCACGCGGGCTTCGGTTGGCAGTATGACGGGCAAGCCGTCCGTCCAGCCGCTTTCGAGAAATAGTTTTTGGAGGTTCTCTTCCGTATCCGCTGCTAAAAGTCGCGGCGTTGGTCTTTCAATAATGCCGCCCGAGGAATCCTCGGCGCTCAGTGGGCGTGTGATTGCGTCTATTAGTTCATCCAGTACGGGCTTCCCGGTGACGGGATCGTTTCCCTGGAGATATTTTCTGCAAAGTTCCGCGGGAACGCCTGTGATTGGATGCGGAACGAAAGTGAAACGAAAACCCGGCATGCCTTTTTTGTATGCGTATGTTTTTACGACATCCTCAAAAGTTTTGGTAACAACCGGTGCAGTGGGTACTCCGAGTTTTTCGACTGTCAAAGAATGGCCGACGACCGACGGCGAGCAGGAACTTCAATGCCCTACACCCATGATCATAGCGTGGCCCTTTTCCTTGATTTCAGCCCAGAGTTTCGGGTCGTCTTGCGCATAGGAGCCGATTTTCATACGGACTTCCCATTTGGTTTTTGGATACCGCTCGCTGAGCAGTTTCTGCATCTCCGTGAACAACTGATGCGTGTCGGTGAACGCGATATCGACAATGTAAACGGTTTTACCTTCAAGATTGTCAATGCGCGGCGCCATCGGAATCTTTTCGATCGGCGGCGGCTGGCCGAGCGGGTTCAGAACTGTTATTTTAGGCTCCTGCGCCGACAACATGCCCGAAAATAGGGTAATCGCCAGCATTACAGCAAGCAATAAACAAATTTTGCTTTTCATTCTTACTTCTCCTTTTTGATATCACAAATCAATTATATGCGCGTTTACGGAACGGATATGCCGAATAAACGGCCTTTTACTTCCCTCCCTCTGCTGCCACAATTTCTTAGGATTCATATTTGTGTCAACTTTTCAAAGCTCCGGGATGACCGGAAACCATTTGGTTCTGCTCACAGGATTTGATTTTACTGCGGACTTTCGTATAATGGTAATTGTTTTTTTGGTGAAACGAAAATACCTGACAGGGCTATCACCTGGTTGTAGACAGCAGGCAGGAATGAACATTTTGACAACTCGATCGGGGGCGCTATGTTGTACTGTCACATCCATTAAATATGAACCACGCAAGGAGGATATAAGCATTATGAAGAAACTTAAATTCCTGTTAGTTCTGGGAGCGCTTCTGGCCGTTATAATGGCGCAGGCGCCTTCGGGGACGCAGGCTGCGCAAAACAAGCCGGATGCCCAGTACGCAGTGCTGAGTCCATGGGCTGAAGTTGATCCAATGCCGCTTAAAGGCCTGACCGCGCCAAGAGTGAACGACCTGGCAGGTAAGAAAATAGGTCTGTTCGTTAATTACAAACGGGCGGCCATGCCCAGCGCCGAGGCGGTAGAGAAACAGTTAAAAGCCAGATTTCCAAACTCCGAATTCAGTTTCTACCATTCCAGAGACTGGAACGTAAATGTAATCGAAACAAATGACAAAGAAAAGTTTGCCGCGTGGGTAAAAGGGCAGGATGCCCTTGTCGCCACGATAGGCGATTGAGGGTCCTGCACAAAGTTCCTCGTGTATAACGCAATTGCAATCGAGGAACTTGGCAAGCCAGTCGTGTTACTGGCACACCCAGGTTTTGTACCAGACGCTCGTTCGGCAGCCTCCAGCAGGGGCGTACCGGGAATCCGCATACTGCCTTTGAACGTGGCAAATGAAGCGACGGACCCGGCCGATTTCGAAAACGGCGCTATTCAGGTAACGCCGGGCATTATTGACGCCTTAACCAAACCGCTGACGGCTGATGAGAAATCGCCTAAACCAAGAGACGCCAAACCATCGAGGATAGCTTTTACGGGGAACTACGAAGCAGTAAATCGGTTCTATTACCGAAACGGCTGGACTGATGGGTTGCCGATTGTGCCGCCCACTGAAGAAGCAGTGGCGGAGATGCTTACAGGCACCGACCTGCCCAAGGATCACATGGTTGCTAAACTCATACCAAGGTTGGGCAAAGCGACCGTAGAGAAAATAGCAATCAACGCGGTGATGGCGGGCGCATTGCCTACGCACATGCCGATTCTGATAGCGGCTGTCGATGCGCTGGCAGATCAGAAGACGCGATTTGATACCTTCGAGGTAAGCACGGGATCATGGGCGCCTTTCTTTGCAATCAACGGCAAGATACGAAACGATATCAACCTGAACTACAGTTCGGGCTCTCTCAGCCCGGGCGATATCGCCAACTCTGCCATCGGTCGCGCCGTTGGCTTGATCGTGAAGAATATCGGCGGAGCGCGAAAAGCTATCGAGGATATGGGAGTCATCGGCAATCCCTCCAAGTACAGCCTTGTGATAGGCGAGAACGAGGAAGAAAGCCCCTGGGAATCGTTGCATGTGGAGAGGGGATTCAAAAAGGAAGACAACACGCTGACGGTGTTCTTCCCGAACAACTTCCTGCAAAGCGTTCCAAGCGGCACCGACGCGGATGGACTCGCTCGGTCGCTTGCAAACCTGCAGCCTAACAGCATGTCCTGCCTTATCGTAATTCCTTCGCACGCCAAAATCCTCGCGGATGCCGGATGGACGAAGGAAAAGCTTAAACAGTATGTTCTTGAGAATGCGCCGGGGCGTACTCCGATGAGAAAACAGCAGGATGCGAATGCGTCTGAAGTGCTTTCAGCGCCGCCGAGAGCATACAACACCAGCGAGTTGATGTTATTGGTTGCCGGCGGGCCGGGCGCGTGGATGGCGACGCTTCGCAGCGTAGGCGGCATCCAGAACACTTTCGTGTCAAGAAAGATAGAACTGCCGCGCAACTGGGATGAACTGGTCAAAAAGTACAGAAACGTTGTACCTAACTATGTTGAGTATTAGACATTTTGAACCTTTTAACTTTTAAATGGTTCTAACACAATAGTAATCGTGAGCGGCTTTTTAAAAAGCCGCTCACGATCACTATTCGTTGCGTCAAATGATTGTTTTTAAGGAGTAATAAGGAGTAAATATGAAAAAGACCATGTTGTCCGTACTAATAACTGTTCTATGTCTAATATTGACGGTCGCTGCTGTTTACGCTGTGACGCAGTCGGGGACGCCGAGAATCAGCATTCAGGAACTGAAGAGCATGATGGATAAAGGAACGCCCGTAATAATAATAGATGTGCAGCCGAAGGAAATATACGATCAGGGACATATCAAAGGCGCAATTTCTTTACCGGCCAGTTCGCCGATCAGGCTGGAAGATGTCTGGGATTTTCCGTCCGACGAGTTGATCGTAACTTATTGTGATTGCGGTCCAGGTGAAGCCGACAGTTCGGACGCGGCCACACAGTTGATCCGCTTTGGTTATGACAATGTGAAAGTGCTTGCCGACCCGTCCATCAAAGGATGGAAGGACGCGAAATACCCATTGGAGAAGAAATAAGCCGCCGCGGGAAGGAAGGTGTTTCCATGCAGTTTCAAAAGACCGTCGTGATAATGTTGTTCGCGGTATTTTTATGCGTTTCCATTAACGGGTTTTCGGAAAATGAATTCCTGAAAGCCAATATAGATGTTGTTGATTTTGGCACTATTGAGGAAGGCGAGCCTGCCGCCACCGCCGTTGCAATACAAAACACTGGAACGGCGACGGTTGAGATAACCAATGTAAGAACGAATTGAGCGTGCACGGAAGCTGTGCTTGGAAAGCATAGCCTGGCGCCGGGCGAACAGACAGAGCTTAAGGTTAGTTATGATACGGCCGACAGGCCTGGACCGTTCGAGAAGAAGGTAATTCTTACAACAAATATCTCCGGCGAGGAGCCTATAGAAATCTTCACTATAAAGGGAATGGTTAATGAAGCTCCTTCCGCAAAAATAGCGGCAGCGCCCCGTAGAATTACCCTGACTGGGGACGAACGTCGCGATGGGAAAAAGCAGGCTCTTGAAATAAAAAACGAGGGTTCCATACCGCTTATTATTACCGGAATCCGTTCGCGCGACGGTCGGAACGTCTATTTTGACGGAACTGTACAGGGAGCGATTACGATTGAATCTGATAAAACAAAAACCGTGGAAATTCAACTGGGCGGCAACGGAGTAGGTTCGGAGGAACGCGAATACATATCAATAGAATGTAATGCGAGAAACGCAGGCGATTCCGGATATTTTATTATCGTTCAATAGGCAACCTCCGAAAACCCCGAACTCTGCGTTACGCTCCCTCGACAAAATGCTCATTTACCTATATGTAAACTCCGCTTTTGTCTCGGTCGCAAGCCTTGATTTCGGGGTTTTCGGAGGTTGCCAATAATATAATCGGCATAAAAGGCCCGGGCTAGTTCCAGCGATAGGCTTCGACGGGCGCGGTATCGTCTTTTATCCATTCTTCCATTGAACCGTCGTAAACCTTCACATTCTGATAGTCAAGAATTTGCGTCAACACGAACCACCACGCGGCGGCAAAGCCTCCTACGCCGCAGTAAACAATGATTTCCCTTGATTTATCCGCGCCGAAAACGCCTTCAGCCATTGCTTTGATAATAGCTTGCGGGATAAAGACACCGTTTCTTTCATACAGCCAGGGGGTGGGCGCAAGCCCGGCGCCACGGATATGTCCTTCCGGGGATAAGATGCCGAAGTATTCTTCCGGCGTCCGGGTATCTATCAAAAGCGTTGTTGTTGGCCTCGATAGCACCTGTTTTTTTATCGCCAGCGAAGTTTTTGATATCGTCCCGTCATAGATGATCGGTTGTGTGGTTACGGCTTCAGTGGATAAAGACTTTTTTTCTCTTATCCATTTGTCAATGCCGCCGTCCAGCGCCGCGACATTTTCAACACCGGCCAGAATGAGCGTCCACGCGACGCGAAGCGCATCCGCCCTGGAAAAATCAGTTTCCATATGCGTGACGACAACCACGGAGCGGGAGCGGTTGATTCCGGCTTTGCCCAGCAAATCCCGCAGTATTTCATCCGGCGGCAATTCCAGCATTAGATCATTTTGAGGAACCGCCCAAAGTTCCGTCGGAACATTGATCGAACCGGGAATATGTCCCTTTGCGTAACGCGCCGGGGTGCGGATATCAAGAATCGTCATTTCCGGCCGATTCAGGTTTTGTTCGAGCCAGTCTGTGGAAACCACCGGTTCAATGTTTCGCGCGTAAGCCATAGCGGGAATTCCGAAAATTAAAAAAATCAGGATGAAACTGGACAGACCTGGGAGCGCGGGCGTCCCCGCCGGCGTACAATTAATAATGCGGGCAAAGCCCGCTTCCATCAAAAATGCCCACTTCATATTCAAGTTACATCAACGATGGTTCACAGCAATCCGCCGTGAGGCGGCTTGCTAATAAAATAAGAAGCGGGCAGCCCTGGGAGCGCGGGCGTCCCCGCCGGCGTACAATTAACGATGCGGGCAAAGCCCTCTTCCATAAAAAATGCCCACTTCGTATTCAAGTTACATCAACGATGGTTCACGGCAAGCCGCCTCACGGCGGCTTGCTAATAAAATAAGAAGCGGGCATAGAAGATGGAAGCAGACTTTGCCCGCATTGTTTATTACCCGCCGGCGGGACGCCCGCGCTCCCAGGGCTGACTATTAATACCCTTCACCGATAACCACAATATCCGGGAATAAATCCTTGCCGCCATCCTTGGTCATGGATACCGTATCCACACGCCCCTGAATAACCGCGCCATCCTCCACCGTAATCGTTGACGCGTTTATATCTCCAAACACAACGGCGTCCGCTTTCAGATCCGCCCTGCCGGCAACGTCGATATTCCCTTTAATTTTCCCGTTTATCTCGGCGAATGTAGCCGCGAGATCGCCTATTAAAAGCGTGTCGCGTTTCATGCTGAGGCTGCCCTTCATACGGATGCCGCCCTGTATCTGCGACCGATGCATAAACGCGTTGTTACAAATGATATTGCCGACGATCTTGCCGTTTAACTCAATGTTTTTCGTTGTTTCTACATCGCCCCTGATGTCGCCGTTTATGCTCATGTCCGCAAATGAGCGGATGTTTCCATCAATTATGGTGTTCCTGGAGATAATCGTAATTTCGTTCGCGTCATCAGTATCGTTCCTTTGGTTGAAACCGGTAAAAGCAGATGGCGCCGCGTAACTTCCAGCGGGACGGTCAGTGCCGGCACTTGCGTTCGCGGCCCGGAATCCGCCCATTCCCGCGAATCCGCCGGAGCGTTCGGATGTCTCAGAAGTTTTTGAGACGGCTGGTTCCGCGACAGGTTCCCTGACGGGTTCCGCTATCACAGGCGGAACATCAGCGCTTTTGGGTGTTTCCGCGATCGTTTGAGCGGCTGGTTCTACGGCAGGTTCTTTAACAGGTTCCTCGATTACCGGAGGCGCATCAACGCTTTTGGATATCTCCACACTCGTTTGAACGGCTGGTTCCACGGGAGGTTCCTTAACGGGTTCCGCGATTACCGGCGGAATTTCAACACTTTTAGACGCCTCCGCGATTGCTGGAGCGGCTGGTACGGCGGCAGGTTCCTTTACAGGCTCCGCGATCACAGGTGAAACGACGGGGCTTGGGACAATTGCCGGCGCGGGATCCCTGGGCGTGGCTGCGGCTTCGTTCGCCTTAACGGATGCGTCCAAAGAGAGAATGCTGCCGACGTTCGGCCTGGGCGTGGTTTCACGAGCGACCTGGGGGGCTGCGCCATACGCGTCAACGGCTTTTTCCAATTCTTCGACATTCTGCGCGATTTCCAGCATTCGCTGGTTGCTGTACGCCTCGACGGCTTTTTCGAGATCCTCTTCGGACAGTGTCTTATTATCCGCTTCCTTATCGCCGCCGCCGGTAAGCTCTCTTAACGCCTTTGTGAAATTCTCTTTTATTCCCATATTTACTATCCTTTCACAGACCGCTAAAACTGCACAGGTCTTACGTTTCTATCCAACTTACCGAACTTGTACCCGTTCGGGTCTTTCAAAATCTTTTTAATTATATCCTCAACGACGAGGACGGTGTTCATTCCGCCGGGCCGGTCATGCATAAGAATAATTGAACGGCGCCCCTTGGCGGTATTGTCGGCCACTTCTTTTGTCACCGTGTTATACATCTGCGTCCACGTTGCGTCGGCGTAATCTTTACTGTCAACGTTCCAGTCAAAGTAAACGAAGCCGCGCCTGGTCATCTCCGCTATTATTGCTTCCCGTACATCAGAGTTATAACCGTTCCTGCTCCCTGCGGGGAAGCGAAAAATCTCCGGCTTTATTTTGGTTTGCTCGTAAATCAGGTCGTATGCTTTTTTAAAATCCGCAAGAAACGCCTCTACGCTCGAATATATGTTGTTGTAATCGTGCGTAAAGGAGTGTACTCCGATCGCATGCCCGTTCTCAAGAATCATGTTCAAAAGCCGGGCGCTGTTTTTGTCGGGTACCACGAAAAACGTGGCGGCGACATTGTGCTTGCCCAGATAATTTAAAATCATCTCGGTATGCTTCGAAGGCCCATCGTCAAATGTAAGGTAAATATACCCGTTGTCTTCTTTATATTGCGCGCCGGGCTTATCAACGTATATATCGGGGTAAAGGCTTGCGTAACCGGATAATGACTTCTGTTTGGAGGCAGACGCGCCTGGCGCCGCCGTATTTTTTGGTTTTGCGGCATATGGGGAAGCCTTCGGCGCCGATGGCTGGTCGATATCGATTTTTACGGGAACTTCGTTCGAAGATTGCCCATACGTTTGATTATCCAGCGCGATTAAAAGATCAGGATTATTTTTATAGAGTAACGCGAAGAACTCTTCCTTTCTCACGCCAAGACGCTCCATAAGAGCGTGGAAATCCGAGGGGGATAATTCCTTCCCGTCATTTTTGAATTCCTCATATGAGGAAACCAGCGCTTTTAATTCATCAATTTCCTTTTCCTTCGCGGCGTCGCGCGCGATGAAAACAATGGCGGCGACCGTGGGAATTATTATCATCAACGCAATGATTATCAGTATTAAATGCCTGAAGAATTTAACGCTTCCAAAATACAACTAACCGTCCTCCATTATAAAAATTAATTTTACTGCGGAATTCAGGAATAAGGTATCGTTTTTTTACTTTGAATAGGATTGAATTAACGAATGATGGAAACTATCGCGGCGGCGCGGCACGAAATTATTCAGGTATTGAAACAGGCGGGAACGGAATCGCCCGAACTGACAGCGGATATTCTTATAGGATTTGTCATTGAACGTGACAGGGTTTTCGTTATCAGTCATCCCGAATATCAGCTTGATGACGCTTCCCGCACCCGTATCGGCGACATCGCCGCACGCCGGGCGCGCGGGGAGCCGCTGCAATATATTACCGGAGAACGCGAGTTTTACGGCCGCGCGTTTCATGTGACGCCCGATGTATTAATTCCCCGCCAGGAAACGGAATTCCTTGTTGAAACCGCCATCGGGCTTATCCGGAAAAACCGTGAGAGATTTCCTAAGACGATACGTTTGGCCGATGTCGGAACAGGATCCGGCTGTATCGCCGTTTCCATGCTCCGTGAAATTCCGGATGCCCGCTGCCTTGCTATTGATTGTTCTTTTCCGGCGCTGACAGTGGCATGTGATAACGCGCTGCGGCACGGCGTCGAAGACCGCATGCCGCCGCTTTGCGGCGATCTGCTTACCGGCATCGCATCGCGGGAATGTTTCGATTTGATTTTAAGCAATCCTCCCTATGTCGCCCGGATGGATTATAATATTCTTCCGGTTGAGGTCAGGGAGTTTGAGCCGGATCTCGCGCTTTTCGGAGGCGGTGACGGCCTTGAGATTTATCGCATGCTGATTCCCGGGAGCTTCGGACATCTGGCGCCCGGGGGATATATACTGCTGGAACTGGGCGCGGGACAGGCCGAAGATGTTGAACGCATGGCGACGAGTACGGGGTTTGTAACGGAAACGGTTGTAAAAGATTTGCAGGGAATTCCGCGTTGTCTGGCGGCGCGGAAACCATAAGAAATGTATTTATTATAAGGAAACATGCAATGGATAAAATTCGGATCGTTGGTGGAAAAAAACTGCGTGGGCGTGTGGAGATCAGCGGCGCGAAAAACGCCGCGCTCCCCGTAATGGCGGCCACGCTTTTGACGCCGGAAACCGTCTTGCTGGAAAATATCCCCTACGTCAGGGATATCATGACAACCCGGACGCTTCTTGAAAGCATCGGCGTGGACGCCGAAGTTCTGGAAAACGGAACCGGATCATTCAAGGCGGCAAACATAGGCGCGCTGGAAGCGCCTTACGAACTCGTCAAGACGATGCGGGCTTCGGTTCTTGTACTCGGCCCGATGCTGGCCAGATTTAAAAAAGCGCGGGTTTCACTGCCGGGCGGATGCGCCATAGGCGCGCGTCCGATAAACCTGCACCTGCAGGGACTTGAAAAGATGGGTGCGAAATGCGACGTCTCGCACGGTTACGTGGATGCTTCAACCGAAGGATTGCATGGTGCGTATATTCAGTTTGAGACCGTTACCGTGACCGGGACGGAAAACCTGATGATGGCCGCCGTTCTGGCGAGCGGCGAAACCATACTTGACAACGCAGCTTGCGAGCCGGAAATAGAAAACCTTGCCGACATGCTGCGCGCCATGGGCGCTAAAATCGACGGTGCGGGGACGCGCACCATACGCATACGTGGCGTGAAAAAACTGAAAGGCTGCCGGCACAGAATTATTCCCGACCGCATAGAAGCGGGAACCTTCG